>Ga0208303_1000664_pt1 | contig 14249 bp, 16 predicted proteins | sample CB_VirMetaG_2_FD_184537 | JGI IMG/M metagenome (GOLD analysis project Ga0208303, IMG submission 184537) | Freshwater to marine saline gradient viral communities from Chesapeake Bay - CB_1504_2 Viral MetaG (SPAdes) (version 4) | ecosystem: Environmental > Aquatic > Marine > Coastal | place: USA... | reverse complement strand
GAACCATAACAAATAGCTGTAGCTTGGTCTTGATCAAAACCCTCTTCTATTAGAATTGGTATACATCTACCAATATACTCATCTTCAGACTCTCCTGGGTTCACATCCACAAACTTCTGAGCAGCAAACGTTTGCCACATAATACCTATTGCAGGGTCTTCAACTAAACTCATTATATCGACTCCTAAATCATTGAATTCTAGGTTGTCTATGTCTATTAATAATTCTACTATTTTATTCATATTACAATCTTGCTAAATCATTTATTTTCTTGTCAGCTTCCTGTTGAGATGTAATGTTATCACTGACAACATATGCCCTAATTACATTAGCACTCGAAGAACCACTTTGTTCGCCAAGAGTTAGGGTGTTTGATTGTTCTTGACCTCCTGCGGCTCCTGCGAGTGCTAAAGTAGGATCAAATGTTGGTACTGACGGTGCAGTGGGTACTGAACCTCCACCTCCACTTCCACCAGAAGGTCCTGGTGTTTTAGTACTCAATATCTTTTTAACATTCATTAAACCACTAGCAATAGCGACACCTGCTGCAATCTGTGGGAATGGAGGAGGTGCTGGTGTATTTGCCAAGGCGTTAGTTGCTGCTTGATATGTATTAATCGTAGCGGCAGCGACTGCAGCAGCTTTACCAGCTGCACTCTGCTCACCCATAATACCAGCTATGGCACTAAATGCAGATGAAGCTACTTGTAAACTAGCATCTTTTTCTGCTTTTGTTAGAGCTAAATTGTTATCAGCAACCTCTTTATCAAGTTTCATTCTCTTGTCAGCATACATATCACGAACAGCTTGTTTCTGTTCTTCTGTTGCTCCAAGTAATTCAAGTTCTGCAAGTGCTTGTTCTTCAGCAATACGTAACTCTTCTTGTGCTAATAGGTATGCGTCATCGATCTTGGCAAGTCTGGCTTCTTCGAGGTACGCTGTCAGAGTCTCTAGGTCAGACAATCTTTTCTCTTCCGCTAGTTTATCTTCCTCATCTGTTTTAGCTTTCTCAGCAGCAGCGTATTCATCTATAATAGCTTGACGTTGTTCTGCGAAAAGTCTTTCTGCTTCTAACTTTTGTTCTTTAGTTGCTTTGTTTTCTTCTAACTCTTCTAATGCTTTAGCTTGCATCGCATCAAATGCTGCGAGTGCTTTTTCTTGTTCATCTTCAATAGCTTCAATACGTAACTGTTGGAGTGTTTCAATAACAGATTCCTCTTGTGCTATTCTTTCTTCTATCGCTGCTTTACGTTCTTCAGCAGCTTGTGTTCTAATTTCACGACCAACTTTTTCTGCATCGTATTCAACACTAGTTAACGCTGTTTGTTGTTCAATCAATTGAGCTTGTAATTCTGCAATCTCTTGTTGTTTCTCTCTACGTTCTTCGTAGTTATTAGTTAGTGTTAACTGTGCTTGTGCAGCTTGTAACGCAAGGTTAGTTTCTTCAATCTGATTTTGTGCAAGTTGTTTAGTGGCTTTTGTAACCTCATCCAACGCTGCAATACGATCATCTAATGAAAGTGTAGTATCTTCTAATATCTTTTTCTGTGCTTCAACTTCTTGATTTAGTTTAGCATTCTCTACAATAGTTCTTTTACGAAGATCTGATAATTTCTTTTCTGCATCGAATAGACTATCGACTGCTGAAGTAGCTTCGTTAACACTGTCTTTGAGTACATTGAATGCACCACTAAAATCACCACTAACTAAAAGTTTGAGAGCTTTACCAACATTACTAACAATAGCACCTAAACCTGCCATTACTTTTTTGAGTGCTTTAGCACCACCTTCTAGATTTGTAAAGTAATTGACTAATGCTAAAACTAAAGGTATCAATAAACCAATACCAGTTGCTGCGATTGCAGATGCAGTTACTTTACCAAAGATGTTAGCGGCTTTTGAACTCAGACCAAATCCTTTAGCGACACCTGACAGACCTTTACTCATTGAGTTAAATCCACCCTTTAAATCTTTAAAAGATGCACCAAACTCTTTGAGTGTGTTTTTAAAATCATCTAGTTTTTTACTGAAAAAACCTTGTTGCTTTTCAGCAGACTTTTCAGCACTTTCTAAATCATTAACTGCGTTCTTTAAATCATCAACAGATTTAACCGCTGTTTCAACTCCATTGATTTTAAAACTAATATCTACTGTTTCGTCGCTCATATTATTAAATATAATTTATTAGGTTTCTGAATTATACACATACCTGTTCTTGTGTTAGGAATGGGATAGCAGTTCCTTCTAAAACTTTAGCTATACATGCTGGTAATACACCACCATTTTGTAATGCTGTGTTATATACATCGAAGTAGTATCCTCTATTACCATCACAATCTTCAAACGCTAAATTAGTCCCTTTAGGTCCATTATATGAGTACGTATAACAGTCTGCAACACAATCGCTAACTGAAGTACAAAGTGCCATACCACCTTCTATTGTTCCAGTGCCTAATAAAACTTCTGGTGAATTTAGGTCTGCACATATTTGATATACTTCACCAACTCTGAGATTGATAGTGTATCTGACATTATTTTCAAACCAACCAAACTCTGCACGACGTGTAACTGAAGTTGAAGCGACTGATAAAGTATAACATGCTCTACCAGGTATTGTAGGAGTATCACACGTAGTACCTACTGTACCAGTAACTGGATCTGTGTATTTAGAACATAATTCACCTGAGTTAACTATAGTAGCATCGTTTAGAATTACTTGAATTGAGTTTGCAATTGCACAAATAGTAACTACTTGACCAGCAGATAAACCTTGTGTGTATGCCGCTTGACCAGTTCCATCATCATAATACCAAGAGATCTCTGCTCCACTTGCTCCAGCAGTTACAGTATGACATGTCTGTTCTGTTACTCCACCAGTACAAGATGCACATGATTCGTATATACCATTATCTTCATTGTATGTATATTGAACTAGTGCATCTGGTGATGCTTGTCCAATTACTTCAAAACAACCTTCAGCTTCCGCTTCATTAACAGTAACTACATCACCAACTTGAAGTGTACCAGACGCTGACATTACAGTTCCTATTGCAAAATCACCTAACCATCTAGGTTGAATTCTACTACCACCATTGTAACTAGTATCGATAGCGTAGTCTAAACCAGTACCTCCACCTTGGACACACGTTTCACCGTTAGGTAAATTAATAGCAATACCAAATCTTTGGTTACTACCTTCTGTTAAATAGTGTGATGATCTACTAGTAAATACAAAGTCATTTACTTCACCAGCTCCATAGTTTTCAATTGGCCATTCTTCTAGTACTTCTACTACTTCACCGAAATCATTTGGTGTAACAGCGTCATCAAAGATTCTAACTATACTAATTTTAGTTGATGCTGGTAATGCAACCAAGTTTTGAAATCTAATTTCAGGTCTAAACCAATACCAACCCGCTGGGACACCTGGATCTCTCTCTTCACCTGTCATAACTAAACCATTAACTTGACAAGCATCAGTATTGAAATCGTCTTGGAATGCAAATTCTTCTACATATATTTCAGATAAAGCAATTTCATTATTGTTAACTACTTGACCGTATGGTCCTTCTACACCTCCTGTTGGGTCTGGTGTGTCAGGTGTAAATCCACTACAACCTTCTATAACGTAGTTAGTTAGAGCAGTACCATTACAAGCTTCACAAGATTCCCATACTTGTGTTATAGTTGAAACAGTTTCATTACCATATAGTAACTCAGTAACTTCATAACATGAACGACTACCTTGTATGTTAATTATTTGACCAATGGTTAATCCTAGGTTAGTCGAGGCGTCGAGGAAAATATCAAGAGTAAAAGGATCATTGTTACAAGATTCTGCTTTAAATATCTGTGGTGGTGTAATACCCTCACATTCAACACAATCTGTATATGTGTTTGCGATAGTGTAAAGTGGTGTTCCATATACATAATCAACAACATAGAAACATCCAGGTATTTCTACTAAATCAACAGTAGTATTTGGTGCGTATGCAACATTTGCTGCGGCGTATACAAAATTTGCACTTGATTGCGCACAATTTAGGTGTTGTGCTAATCTATGAACTACTACAGGTTCTGCACACAGAATAGTAGTTGAGTACTGTTCAGACTCACAACCATTAGAATCAGTTATAGTCCAAGACCATGCAGAATCTCCACATAAACCAGTGCGCTCATATGGTGCTGATGTTTGAACTACACCATCCATCCAAGTTACTGTATAACCAGTACCACTTCCACCCGACGGGGTAACTGTGATTGAACCTGTACATGGGTTGGTAGTACCACATGATGTGTCGTCAGTTTGGGTATGTGTAGAGACTACTGGTGGGTTACCAGTATCTGGAACAGTAACCAATTGTGTTGCGCTACGACCTAGATCATCCTCTACATAGAGGTCATATGTACCTGCACATAGACCATCGATTGTAAATGTTTGTGGGTTTGGACCAGTAGTTGTTGCTTGACCAGTAATTCTACCACTATCTAATGACCATGTAAATGGAGTAGCACCATTTGTTTGAACAGTAATAGTACCATCACAACCACATAGAGTTCCTCCGCCACCAGCAAAGAAGTCTGTTAACTGCTCATCGATGTAAACTGCTGGTACATAGTCATTAGCACTAATTAATTGTACTTTAACTTCTGTACGTTCACCTATGTTAACATCTATAATCTTTTCAGGTCTCCAATATTTACCATTAACAAAGATAGTATCATCAAATGACAGATCTTGTAAATCAACATTGTTTAGAACAAAGTATGCAGTCATACGTCTACTAAACTTGTTGTAAAGAGAGTTTATGTAACGTGACCAGTATTGATCATATAGTGTTTCACCATCAACATTAAATATTTGATTAGTTGCATTTTGAACCCAATAGTTGATGTCATTATACCAATTGAGATTGAGACCATTTTGTGTTTGTGGCCAATTCTCAAATGTACTAACTAATGGATATGTGTCGTAGTAATTATTACTTGTCCCTAAAAACCATTTGATTTGAGATCCATTTGCAAGAGTTGGAACTGGTTGTAAACCATTATAGAACATAAACCTAGTGTTAGGTTTAATTGGTAATTGTTGGGTTTGGTTACCTTCAGATTCATTAGCATATATCTGAGGTAATATAAAACTAGAAGCTGTATGGTTTGTATTAGTGACTTCTCTAATAGTTGCAAGAGGTGTTGGCGAAATACCTTCAGTTTCTATACTTCTAGTTCCTTTTAATAACTCATTGTTACTATCAAACTCTAAATAACCAAATGGATGTTTGTATTGTTCTTGGTGATAGATGTTAGCAAAGTCTTCATCTTCTTGGAAACTAAATGTAATCTCTTCTGACTGTGTGTTAAAGAGTGGTTCGAGTACTTGATCTTTATTCTGTACTAGTTTATGAGACCAATCATGTAAATCACCTGAATTGATATATGTTTGCCATGGTTCAATAATAAAGTTTTTAGTGTCATTACGATCTGGCGCCATGACTAATCTAAACATCTTTAGGACGTCTTTAATGTAATCAATCTGTTTGTATTCACAATCTAAATCAGTAGATGGCAAGAGTGTACCAGGTGCATTCATGATTTGCCATGTAATACTGTGTACCTCATCATAATCAGTGCCACTATAACCTGAAACTCTAATCGCTAATTGGTCACCTTGATTGATAGTTATGTTATCAATCTCAGTATCTAATGAAACTGTAACTGTAACACCGTATGCATAACCAGATTGTTTTAAAACTTGACCAGTAGATATGTTATAAATTTCAAGTCTACCTGGTACTGGTGTTGTACAAAAACCAGGACAACTAACCTCTGCATATCCATAGACGAATGCGGATGCTGCCATTTTATATTTCTGTGCATCTCCACCTATCGCAGTTGCTGGTGCAGTGTAACGACTACCAGAAGATGTATTACCTATTTGGAAATTATTACCAGGATCAAATATGTTATCTGGTAAATATAGATAGTCTCCGTAATATTGAGTAGGTGAGTTCGTGTTGTATTGTGAGTGTAATAGATTTTCACCTGAACCTTGTGTTGAATAACCAGTTAATGCTTCGTTACCAAAAGCACTCACATACATTTGGTGGAATTTTGGTGAATTAATAAAGTCAGAAGTGTATGTATAACCAGCGTCTTCAAAGATTTGATCCCATACTCTCTTCGCTCTAATCATTGGTTTTAAACGACTAGTTGGTAATGGGTAACTGTTATTATTAGCTGTCCCTGCAAATGATTGATCAGTACCTATTGCTATATCTGACCAACTTGCTGGTAATGAACCATCTTCTTCATATAAATTACCATGATCAATGAGTGGATAGATGATATTACCATATGCGAGACCCGCGTTTGGTAGACCATTGCCATCTACTTGTGCATCTTGTGGAAATGCTTGCCATGATTGTTCTATGTCTGTAATAGTAGGGTTACGTGGTGTACCATCATAATTTCTAGCTTGTAAATCAGGCATTATTAACTCACACAAAGGTTTGTCACCAATTACTGTTGAGAAGTCTCTGGTTTCACCAAGGAAAAGTAGTTCATAGTCTGTCTTGTCTTGATCTTGGTTTACATAAATCTTTTGTAATCTAATGTGACCTTGTCTAAATTCAGCACCATCTACAAGTATCTCTGCTGGTTTTTTAACAGTCACATCAAAGTCTACTCCGTTTACCTCAAACACATTTTTAAAGAACTCGTTGTTATGTCTAGTCGCAGGTACTTTAAACGTACGAGAGAACACTGAAGTAGCATCAGCGTTAGTGATGTCTTCGATTGACAGTGTCAGTTTAATTGGTTCCGTATCATACAGATCTAGAAACAGTTGTTGACTACGTAGTTTCTGAACGTTTGGGTAAATCTTTAGTTGAATCATCCTCTTTGTGACTTTATATTATGTGCTAGTTTAAATCTAACTGTGTATTGAAATAGTTTATCTTTTCTGTTAGTCTTTTGATCGTAGCTCGAACCAAGTATATCGATTGGTATCCATTGGTTAGTGTCTTTATCTGCCATTCTAACTTTAACCTCAGAAGATTGGAACATCGTTTGAAGTAGTGCTGCTTCGTCATCATTCATAAAGTCTGAAGTAACAGTGTATATATCTTCGATTTTAGATGAGTATGTTGTGTACCCTCTCGACTCTTTGTCTACTGACCATGATTGACTGTTGTAATCCGCCGCTTCTTTTAGGTATCTGTTACGATTAGTAGTCGATGAGTGATCTACTCTTTTAGTAAATGTAAAGTAGTCTTTGAAACCAACTGAATTGTACCAAGAGAATTGGAAGTGTTCAAAGTCATTACACTTTTCATCTAATATGTTAAATCTCTGTGCTTGTAATAGATCTTCTTTTAATAACTGTGGTGTTGATAATGAACATGGGTCATATGCAACTGGTATCACATAGTAGTGTGAACAAGTTAATGGTACTTGAAATGAACCTGGTGTATTGTATGGACCTGTCGCAACTGTGATAGCAGATAAACTGTTAGGTACACCTATACCATCACCAATACTACCGTTAGGTCCACCTCCATATGAAGTGGTGTTAGGTACTGTTTGTGGTGAACCAATCACATTACCATCTGAATCCATAAAGTAGAATAGAAATGCTTCTATACCTCTAACCTTGGTGCTCACCCCGTTCAGTCTCTCTAACTTTTGGAACCAAGTTACTGTAGTCATATCATCTCGATATACATTACGTGTGGCGATGTTCTGTGTGATTGTACATAATGACTGAATAGTATCACCAGTGTCTGCGGGTCCTGTTAACCATTTAACATCTGTGAATGCATGACCAGTTCTAGTTACTACTGTACAAGGTGTTGGTGAATCATCACCCGCAACTGCTGATTGATAGTAGTCTGTGTTAAATGGTACCTCATAGTATTGTTTACTACCACCATATGCAAGATATGTACCATAACCAGTTGGCATAATTGTAGTTTGACCATTTACTTCATAACCTATAGATAGTGTGTATGAAACTAAACAAGATGAAGTGTTACGCATTGAGTTTGCACTACCAGCTCCTAAACCTAGTGAGTCTATGTCTTTATCTGGTGGTGACACATATGACTGTAGTATATTCTGTAAATCAAATATAGCTTTACCATACTTGTTTGGTGTTTGTCTAATGTCCGCAGTTGGTGTTGCTGAACCATTAACAAATACTCTGAGTACATATTTGTCCTCACTACTGGTAATACCTGTTAGTGTGATTGGGTTTGGACCATACGCCATATCGAATACTGCGTTAGGTGTTTGTTGTAATACTATTGTTGCTGGCATAATTATTGAAATGCTTGATTTATTCGTTGTTGTAATCTCGTTGTAACTTGTTGGGTTAATGTGTCTACATCAAACCATCCAATGTTTTTATTGAATCCTGTGTAGTATGCACCCCAACCTCTGTATTTAGGTTGTTTAACACCAAATTGGTATCTACCACCTTCACCACTCCCCGCCGGGAATATAGAGTCTGGTGACACCTGACCACCACGTGGTTTTTTAGCTCTATCACCACCATCTACTCCAACTACTCCATAATTCTGAAACACACCATATGCTAACATAGTAACTGCAAACTGTTGAGGTTGTACTTCTAATCTAATACTAGATTGAAGGTTACCTGTTTTTCCAGTTGGCGCAGCACTCTGTAACTCTCTAGTCATCTCATTCCCAATCTCAGTGAGTATTGGTGTTAGATTGACTATGTCGTCTCTCATGTCTACTAGTCTTGTTTCGAATTCGTCGAGTGTCATTAGTTATATGGTGCGATGCAATTATTTATGGTTACTGGTACTACGATAGAAATAGAAGCAGTCATACCTGCTAACTCATCTTGGAATCTCTCTACAAATGGTGTATATGTCATAGTTAACTGAATATCTGGTTTAGTAGATGTGTTCCATAACTCAGACACCATATCATCGATGTACTGTTGACACTCTGATTGGATAGTTAGAAAGTTATCATACTTGTCACCCTCTTCATCGCGAGCCATGTCCATCATAATCAGGTTAAACTGATATGTGATTGTACTCTGTTGTCTCTGATGTGTTGTAGGGTTTAAAAAGGCATATGGATAATCAACCTCTTGATCTCCGTCTTGACTTTCATTTCTAGTCTTGATGTCTGATAATTGACCATAACCAAAGTCTTGAATCATTAGGTGATTCAGTGCTGCTGATTTGAATAGATCTACTATTTGTTTATATGTATACATACTATCTTGGTGTTTTTAACTTTGCATTTTGTTCCATTATCCTCATGTTCTCTTCGAGTTGTTTTTCTTTTCTGAGTGCCATAAAGTTGAGTGCTTTAATCAATGGTAGTTCTGTGATGTCATCTAATCGAAGTACATCATCATTCGCTAGGTCTACTATAATTTTATACCAGTTTCGTGCAACACTAGTAGGATCTGGCATTACATCTGGATCTGGTTCAGTCTCGTCTTGTTCATCTAAATCAAATAGACCAGCGTATTGTCTAAAGATCCACATTCTGTAATTAGACCACTGTTCAATTGCCCATAGTACTTCATCTGCATATTTACTATTAGGTGCTAGTATTCCACCCATATCTTTGAGGTGGTTCTGAGTACCCATCGCTATCCAACTATCAAGATCTATAAATTCACCAAAACTCAGTCGATCCATTGGTGTTATCTTGGTTTCTTGGCGAGCGTTACACATTTGTACTATGATAGCTGCACCCAGTTCGAGTGTATCTTGACTTCCTTTAATTAGAAGTTTGAGTGGTACACCAGTTACTTTGTTGATAATAGTAGGCCAATTCATAGGAATCATAAAGTCATATTGCATTACCGCTTGCCATTGTTCGATGGTTAAACGATCTTCAAATTTATAGACTTGTTTGTTAACTATAATTTCCATATTATTAAATATAATTGTCAGTAAATTAGATTTATCTCTTTCCTATGTAGGCGTATTGACCCACATGTTTGTTTTGTTTACGATTGTAATTTGCTATCGCGAGACTAATTACAGTATCATCATGGAGACCTGTGGGGTGTCCATACCTGATCGATCTAGTTTTTGGGTTATATTCATATGTAAATACTTCAAGTTCACTCAGAAGATACGGGAACAGCTGTTTATTTGGTATCTGAATTTGAGTTTCATTCATATCAAGTATCAGTCCTTCGACAATCTCATTCTTTGATTTTGATGTGGTTACAAATGGATGTGTGTCTTGCCACTCCTTCTTGATCTGTTCGAATATAACATCACCAATAGAGTTAACTTCTACCATAGTAGTTGCATTCCACTTTCTAATTCTAGTTAGTATCTCTCGTGTCATTGTAGTCCACTCTTGGGCGTTCGCTCTATAGATGTCTACTATTTTACCAGTAGAATCAATAAAGGTCGCTACTGTGTAATCCTCTTGTTTACCTAAATCTATTCCACAGAAGACTCTACCCTGTGGTGGTGTATAACTAGTAAACAGGTTTTTTTCTAGGTTTGAAAAGACTTCACCTCCACTATCTATAAATTTAGCGAGGTATTCTTGTTGAAATACATTGTCTGGTAGTGTGCGTTTAGCATCTTCGATCTCTTCAGGTGAGATGTATGGTGTATCGTATGATGAACCAGTGTACGCTACGTAATTAGAGTGATCGTATGACCTCGCTAACTGAAACAGTTCATGGAACCAGTTTTTACCTTTAGGTGTAGAGATGAATAGAACCTTTTTACCTTTAACCATAAAGACTGGTCTAATAGCCTCTCGCCATGCATCCTCTTTCATAAATGCACACTCATCTAATACACCATATTCTATAGTTAAACCTCTAATGTTATCATACTTCTCTGCTGAACGAAATATAATTTCTGAACCATTCTTGAGAGTAATATTGTTTTCTGAATAGTTACAAGATTTAACAAGACCTGATTCACCTATAGCACTCATTATTTCTTTTTGTACTTTACTAGTTTGTGAATAGGTTGGTGAAATCCAAAGTACTCGACATGGACCATCATTGATCATCCAGTATAGAGATAGATTAATAGCCATTAGTGATTTACCAAACTGTCTACCTACACATGCGACATGAAATTTTGATTCACTCTCAATAATAGACTGAACCATTTCCCTTTGTTTAGGATGTGGGGTAAATCCTTGATATTGCATTACTCTTCTCTTTTATCTTGGTCATTAACATCAGGACCAAATTTAAATGCTATATTTTTAAAGAGATCATCACCGTCTTGACCAGTTACTTCAGTCCTCGCTAATTTAGGGATGATATATTCTGATAGTTTAATCATTGTATCCATAGCTTTTGCAGGATCCTCTGATGCGATCTGTGAGATCCAGAGTGACATTCTATCTAGATTCATTTCTACTAGATTTTGGTATGCTTGTCTAATCTCTTTAGTGTTTTTGTTTGGTACACCTTTTGGTCTACCATTACGATTAATGTTTTCGTCTCCTCCTTTAAATGAGCCCATCTTCTTTTAGTATTATATTTAGTTGTTTAATTACCGATTTTGCTATCGTTAATGTTTTTGCCTTGATTGTGGCTTTTGGTCCATTAGCATTCTCTTTTAGAGAGTATTTACCAGTGGAAGTTTCGTATACTTTAAATTCTTTCATATGTTTGACATTTGTTTTAGGTATTGACCAAATACTTGTTTCTTGACACCTTCTAAACATCTTCCACAAGTAGTGATCCTTTTGTTTTCGCCAGTTATAGAGTTGTAAATATTAAATAGATTCATTAACTGGTCTTCTGTTAATCTAATTGAAACTCTAAATATGGTTTGGTTTTTAGTTACCCAATCCATTTGATGGTCTTGTAATGGTTTTATTTTCATAATCTAGTTAATGTTTTGTATATTAGTTCTGATGTGAGGGATGCGCACCCTGCTGCTCCAACTCCAGTCCAACCATATTCTATAACAAATGGTATTAAACTCAACCAGAACGTCAGGCACATATTACATTTTAGTGGTTTAGATGGTAGTCTATCGAATTGGCTAAACACCTCTGCTGCCATATGACCAACCATTGCTAAACCTAGTATTTTAATTAGGATCATAATCTATATTATTATTTTTTAGTACTTGTTTTATATAATCTATTGCACCATTTACAGAGTTTGCTATACTAATTCTTGGTACTTTAGTTTTACGTGACAGTTCTGAAAAGTTTGGTGTCTCTAACCACTGTTCTAATAGTGTAGCCATTTCCCATAACTTTTTATCTCTGTTACCACCTTCACCACATGTGTGTTTCATATCTTCAATAACACCAAGTATAGCTTCAATAGTTATATCTTTGTCCATATCGTACTCGTTCATTTCACCTAATGCATCATCATAGATGATCGCACATGGTTCCATTCTACCTTTCTGTCTGTATTCTGTATAGAATTGACTAGTGTTAGACCAGAATGATCTGTACATCATACCAGATAAAAACTTCATACCTTGTCCAGCTTGAGTTAACTCTTCATATCTTTCATGTTCATGAAATTTAATAATACAAAAATGTGCCAAGTCTTCCCATCCTTGATTTGATTTACAAATCTTTTTTGACATTAGCATTATCTCTTCGTAGTTATGTTCTAAAAAGTTATTCAAATTCTTCTAATATATCTATTATTATAGCACACTCTTCATATGCTTCTTGTTTAGTGGCTAATTCTAATCTAAAACGAAGTAATGCTAATGCTTCATCAAAATCATATTCAGCTTCTTCTAAATACTTTTCCAACATTAGGTTTCTATACTCTTGTCGCAAATCGTCATCATCACTAAAATAAAGACCTAATATTTGGTTTCGCCTGTTCATTCACACTGTCTATCAGCTTTTTTAATATAACCTATAGTCTCTCTAGTAAAATTAAAAGACTTTTGACCAAATGTGTTACGTAACCATTCTCTATCTTCACCTTCATCTAAAAGGACATTGTTATTTAAACACCCTAATATGTATGCCCATATCAATTGTTGTCTAGAGTCTTTTAATTCCTTTTCTATTAAATTGGTATTTCTACTAGCTTTACCATATTTATGTTTAGGTGGTTGTCTTCGCCAATGGAAGATTAACACATTATCATACAGATGACCAACATCTAACCACTCATTAATTATGGGGTTAGATTGAATCCACGCTGCTACACCATCTTTTCTTTTATTACAAATACGTATCACATCATCTATGTGCATAGTATATGTTTCTTGATAACCGTAACGTTCTGCTATTCTAGTACAGAACGCTACGAGAGTTAGTAAACCTTCATCTTCTAATTGTTCTGCAAATATTGGTATCTGTAGTGTCATATGTTATATATCAGAATAACTTGGACGTACCGCTAGTACCTTCAGATGATACTGGTTCAGCTTTAACTTGATATTTGATCATCATATCGTCTCCTAATTTATAGATCATCAGGTAGTCTCTTTTTATTAAAGATGTTATTACCTCTTCAGATTGATCTACATCGGCCTTTTTAGTTCCAGGTACATATAATCCAATTGCTTGTGCAACTCTTCTACTCATGTATTTTACATCTTGACTACCATTTCTGGTTATTTGTGAATAGAATGCTAGAATATTACGCTCTACCATATGTAATTCATCTTTTGCACCTTTGTGTTCTGGTTTAATAGTTAGTGGAAACTTGTGATACTCTTTTCTTTGTTCAGTAAATGATTTCATAAATTAATTATTTTTTTAGTTTAAATTGTAAATTACCCTTTTGACTGACATAGTAGATCTGCCTGTCATATCAGCAATTTGTTGAATACTAAATCTCTGTAGTCTCAGAGAAAGTATAGTTTGTTTTTCTTGATTAGTTAATCTTGTTTTTCCTTGTGGTTTCATGATCTTTGTTTTTTTTAATGTTTATAGTTATTATACTGGACTAGATCTAATTGTTTCATCTAGACCAGTAATATTTTATATATCCTAGAACAATTGAAAAAAAGTCATCTCATTGTGAAACAGTTTGGGCAAAGGTGCATATAAAAATGGGTTTAATGTCAGAAGTGGAATACTGGTATGAACGTATACGCTAGATGAGGTGAGACAAGGTTTCATTCTTTTTAAAAGGTGAATCTAAATGAACCCTTTTAAATAATTTATTATTATTTACCCTAGACCTGGCGTCTACTGGTTAAAGACACCAGGTATACTGGTTAGAAACTCCAGGTATACTGGCCTAGATGAGGTGAGACAAGGTTTCATTCTTT
>Ga0208303_1000663_pt1 | contig 14266 bp, 6 predicted proteins | sample CB_VirMetaG_2_FD_184537 | JGI IMG/M metagenome (GOLD analysis project Ga0208303, IMG submission 184537) | Freshwater to marine saline gradient viral communities from Chesapeake Bay - CB_1504_2 Viral MetaG (SPAdes) (version 4) | ecosystem: Environmental > Aquatic > Marine > Coastal | place: USA... | reverse complement strand
GGGTTACTGAACAAGTTTCTGATCCTTTTACTTTTCAAATAGATATAAAAATTCTTCCTGAAGAAGAAGAAGAACAATTTGAGTTATTAAGAGGCCCTAACACTAATGTAGATTTAAATTTACAAACAAATATATCTACAAAATACTTAAATGTAAGTGAAATATTAGATACCTCTCAAACTTCTTCTCTACAACAAATAAAATCTATTTTAGAAGAAAAAAGTGTTGAAATTAATATAGATTATACAGACTATAATAATTTTACCCATTTCTCTTCAGGATATCAAAGATTAAAAAACTTTAAAGAAAAATTAACATTAATTGAAAGATATCAAAATGACTTAAATCAGTTAAAAGGATTAAACCCTTTAACTGACCAAGGATATATCTCAGGCTCAAAAGCAACACTCCAAAATAATATTAATAGTATTATTGAAAAATTTGATGGTTATGAGTATTTCTTATATTTTGAATCTGGATCTAAATCTTGGCCTAAATCTGGTTCTTCTATAGCCCCCTACACAAATTGGCCAGCTTCTTCAGAATCTTCTTCTGTATGGTATGGGTCTATTGATGAAGACAATGATTATTATGGGGGACAGATACTAAGTGCTTCTTTATATGATATTAATAATAAAAATTATATTTGGAATTCTCTTCCAGCTTACATAAAAGAAGATCCACAAAACGAAAACTTGGAGCTTTTAGTTTCAATGTTAGGACAACATTTTGATACACTTTGGACTTATACTAGAGCAATTGGAGACATAAAAGATGCCGACAATAGAATAGATCATGGTATTTCAAAAGATTTAGTAGCCGATACTCTCCGTTCTTTAGGTATAAAATTATACACCTCAAATAGAACCAATGAAAACTTATTTAATGATTTATTAGGATTAACCCCTTCGGGCTCTGCTACTCCTGATACAGGTTCTCAAAGAGTTGAAACTTATATATCTGCCTCAAACGAGGCTAATACATCCGATACTTTAAATAAAGAAGTATATAAACGTATTTATAATAATTTACCTTATTTACTTAAAACTAGAGGAACTAGACAAGGATTAAGAGCATTACTTAATTGTTTTGGTATCCCAGAAACTATTTTAAGAATTAAAGAATTTGGAGGAGATCAAAAAGATGTACCTACTGTAAATCAAGTAATAGATAAATTTGCTTATGCCCTAGATACTAGACAATCCTCTAGTATCAATATTCCATGGTTACCCTTTGTATCTAATTTTTCAGATGAGTGGCAGGCGATTGATATAGATTGGAATGTTATTGAAGGTACATGGAATGGTCCTAAAGCGGCAAGTTCAACACCTGATACTATAGAATTTAGATTTAAAACTAATGGTATCCCTTCATCCTCATATTACAGCCAATCATTATTCCAGGTAAATCAAGATTCAGATACACAATTTGGAGTTCAGTTATTATACCCTTCTGCTTCTAATGCTTCATATGGAAGTCCTGTATTAAATGATATATATTCTGTTTATGGAGAATTAAGATTCTTCTTATCAGGCTCACAGGGTTATGCTAAAACAGAACCCATTTATATGCCCTTCTTCTCAGGTAGTTGGTGGACATTAAAATTAAATAGGGAAACAGGTAGTGTATTCTTATATGATAGTGGATCTGCTCAAACATATTCATTAACTGTAAAAAGTACAGATTACGATGGTAAAGATGGTACATTTATAAAATACCAAGCTTCACAAAGTTTATCTATTAGTGGATCCGATTCATCATCATATAATGGATCTTGGCATAATTTTGCATTTTCATCTGGAAATATAAGTTTAGATGGACATTTAGGAGGTACTGGTAGTAATAATATATTAGCTCCTGATGGAGTAGTATTTAATGGTTCATTCCAAGAAGTAAGAATGTGGTCAACAATATTAAGCCAATCTGCTTTTGACCAACATGTATTAGATCCACGATCAATAAGATCTAATAAAGTTACTTCTTCTTTATATGATTTAATTTTTAGATTACCTTTAGGAAACGATTTACAAATTTCTGGATCTGATGGAGACAATACTGTAATATCAGTTCACCCATCTATAACGGGTTCATTTGTTCCTACAGCTTCATTCTTCTTAGGTACTGGTTCAAGTACTGTTTCCTATGGTGTAATAACAAACTTTACAACAGAAAGCTATCAACCCACCGAATATTATTCTTTAATAGAATCTCCTAATTTAGGAGCCTATAATTCTGTAGATGATAAAATAAGAATCTATAACAACCCTGAAACCTCAGGTTCAACATTATCACCTTATTTAGCTATACAACAACACCCTACAAACAGATATACACTTGATGTAGATAATGTTGAAGTAGCAATTTCTCCTCAAGATAGTATTAATAAAGATATTATAGAACAATTAGGATACTTCAATATTGATGAATATATAGGAGATCCTAAATTAGCTTCTTCTTCTTCATATGCTGGTTTAGATTCTGTTCGAAAATTTTACTTTGACAAATATTTTAGAAAACAAAACATATATGATGTAGTTAAATTATTATCTTATTTTGATAGTTCATTATTCAAAATGTTAGAAGATTTTGTTCCTGCATCAACAAAATTAGCAACAGGATTTTTAATTAAACCCCATTTACTAGAAAGATCTAAAATTGTAAGATTTGAACCCTCATTTACTTATGTTGATTATAGTGGTTCATTTGTAATACCTAGTATTACTGGTTCAAACCCAATGAATCAAAATTTAAATACTACATTTACTGAAGCCATTAAAATTCCTTCTAGTTCTGCAAATACTATTACAGCTTCTAATGTAATATATACTCATACTGATCTTAGAGAACCCTTTACAGGGGAATATAGTGGAAGTGAATTAACAGTTTATTCTCAACCTCTTTCTAATATTGTAACTGAAAAAAGTTTCTTTAGAGTAGAAACAGATTCTAATACTTCTATTTCATATTCTGCTATACCTTTTAACCCTACATTTAATAATATATCCGAAGCAAGAAAATCAACCCAATATATGGATGTTGATTATTCTTCAAATGTAATTACACCTGTTAATATTGGATTTATTACAAGTAGATCATTTGGCCAAATATCAGAAGCTGATACTGCTTTCTTAGATGCTCCTATTCAAGATAGTAATTATACTTTACAACGATATGTTAATCCACGTTATTTAGGAAGTAAAACTATATCTCAAAAATATAACACATACACTGAAGGAGATAAATCATATGGTTCAACAGCAGCTATAGATTTAAATTCACTTAAATTTGCCTACTTTTCAGAAATTGTAGAAACAGGATCTGTTTTCCCAGAAAGATCAAATGTATATGTTAAATATTTAATTGATGGTAGATCTAATGTTATAGAATTAACTAGAGGGAATAAAGCTTTATTTGAAGTCCAAAATATATTTAACCAGAAAAAAGAAATTGATGTATCACTTGATAATAATCAAGAATTTTCAGACCAAAAATATTTAGATGGATTAAAATCAGTATATGCTGGAGGATATAGATATCTTCCTATGTTACAAAACCCTACAGGAAGTGATACTTTATACTATAGATTTACTACAGGCTCAATTCAAAATGAAGACCAAAGTGATTTAAAACAAATCCCTAATAGTTTAGGAGGTAACTATATTCAAGTTGGTAATTTAATTACTGATGATATTAGAGTTATTAGTGGAAGTAATTTAGTTTCTGTAGCAGGAATACCTTCTATTAAGTTAACTAGAAATACTCCTATTAATAGAGATTCAATATGGTGGGATAACGATTTAGTAGTAAATATTCAAGGTGAATTTGAGTTACAAGTTAAAATACCTAAAAATATTTCTGCTTCATTTAACAATATTACTTGGAACCCATTTGATGGTACTGCCCCAATAGCCTCTTCATCTTCAGATTTGGGAAATTTTGCTTTATTAAATGCTATATATTATGTTACTAATTCAGTAAAATTACCTAAAAATACAGATACTTTAAATTCTCCTTTAGAATTCTCTAATTCAGCCTTAGGAGGTGTATTTGAAACAGATTTTGCTAATCCTCAGATTGGAAGTGCTTCAATAAGTATTATTAATTCTTCTATTAAATACTCGGATCCTAAATACACTTATTATTATCCTTCTGATCCCGTATTAAGTCTTACTTCAAGCGTAACAGATGGGGGTGATGCCAATAATGGAAATGCTTTCTTCTTAAGAAACAATACAGGATCATTTAATATATTAACTGCATCTGTATCTATGTCATATTGGTATAGTAATTTTATCCAAACATCATCTGTTTATCTTAGTGGCTCAGATTCATATGGTGTAATAGATGAAGAATTTGTTATAAGTGAAGGAGATTTATTTAGATTTGTAGATGTAAAAGGTGGAGAACCTGGAACTGGAAGTGGAGTATTTCCACGTTCATTTGAACGTCAAGTAAAAAGAGTAAATACTGTATTTAGAGACGAAGTAACTAATACACGTAGAATTACAATTGAATTTGACAAAGATATACCTGCTAGAGCATGTGAAGATTTTGTAGATGCCACTACAGCAGATAATGCAAGACAAATTAAACGATTTGTTATTTTGAAAAAAACACCTGATGAAACTAATATCGTTTTAGACTTTCCAAAACAACCTGGAAAAACTTCTTCAGGAATAGTTCTACCAGCAGATATTCCTCAAAGTTTACAAGATAGAGCTGGTAACATTGTAAAAGAATTAAAATCACAAAACTTAATTTCATAAAATTAAAAAATACTATATTTATATATAACAAGAATAAACCATGGGATACTTAAACAATATTACAGTTACTGTTGATGCCATCCTGACAAAGAAAGGGCGTGAGTTGTTAGCCCGTAATGATGGCTCATTTAGAGTTACACAATTTTCTTTAGCAGATGACGAAATTGATTATACCTTGTATAATCCAAACCATCCATCTGGATCAGCTTTTTATGGAGAAGCTATTGAGAATATGCCTATTATAGAGGCATTTCCAGATGAAACACAGACAATGAAATATAAATTGCTTACCTTACCAAGAGGTACAGCAAAACTTCCTGTTTTAGAATTAGGATATACAACTATCACTTTAAAACAAGGTTCTTCATTATCAATAACTCCTCAAACACTTAACTATTTAGGTACTGATTCAACATTTGAAGCTAGTGGATATACAGCTACAATTGGAGATTCAAGAACACTTTCAAACTTTGAAGGAGTAGGTGTAAATACTTCAGATGCAGCTCAATTAAATACTACCTCTACTATAGGAACTAATGTTTCTAGAACAGTAATTGGTACAACAATTAATTTAACTGCAACTACAGTTAATACATTATTCGGAACCGCCAATACATTAAATACTATTTTAACTGTAACAGGTAGAGATTCAGGTGCTCGTTTAACTATTCCTCTTAACATAACTAAAGTAACATCTTAATATTATGAGCTTTATAAGTTTAAATGCTAGTGACTTTGTAGTAAGTGCCGATTCAATCACTTCTACATTATGGTCCGGTGGAGTACCTACATTAAATCAATTCTTTACCTCCTCAGCTACATCATCCTTTAATTTTTATCTTGATGTATATCAAACTAGTTCTGTAAGATCAGATGCTGAAGTACAATTCTCAATTGCTTATGGAGAAGTAGAAGGGTCTGGATCTGCTCCCTTTAATAATTTAGTTACAGGTAGTTCTCCTTCTAAAGTAACTTATGGTCAATTTAGAACTTTAATAAACGGAGACGAAAATACAAACTTTAGTTTTGGAACTGGAAACACAAACTCTAGAGACATTTACGTATTAAATGTTAATAGAGCAAGATATAAAGAAAAACTATTCCCAGGTACATTCAACCTTGTTTTATCAGGTTCAGATGGTACAACAGATACACGTTTACAATTAACAGATAATTCTAAAGATGTAACTACGTTAACATATACAGATGCAGGACGTGTATTTGATATTGTAAGTGGTACTAATGGTAGTGCTGTATCAACTGCTGTTACAGGTGGAGTTACTGCAGGATATACACCTTCTGGTTCATACGGTAAATTTTTACCTGATGTTGGATTAATTGTATTAAACCCTAGAGCTTTATCTTTATCTGCTTCTTTAGGTGGTGTAGGTTTACAAATTAATAATGATTTAACAGACACAGCTTTAATTGCTAATAATAGTAAACTATACGAAAATATAAAATTAGCCCAAACCTTCTCACTTAACTCAGAAGAAACTATAACATCTGATTATATTTTTGTTAGAGTAAGAAATACCGATTTTAACTACTCTACTAACCCCTCTATGATTAGTGGTAGTGGAGAGTTCGTATATTCAAGTTTGATCAATAACCCCCAAACCTTTATAACAACTGTAGGTTTGTATAATGATGCTAACGAATTATTATCTGTAGCTAAATTATCAAAACCATTAGTTAAAGATTTTACAAAAGAAGCTCTAGTAAGAGTAAAATTAGATTTTTAATGAATGAGTTTTGCATACAAAAAACTAAAACCATCTGACTTCCAGTCAACACCTTATGTAGCTAATAAGTTATATGATATTTTATCCTCTTCTTATGATGATTTAGGAATTAAATTATATGTAGGTGAATATGTACCTACAAATAATCTTGAGTTTGATCCTATTAATGATAATAAAGATATTGATGGTAATTACCGTAGATTAATTTTTGATTCTGTAAAACATTTATATTATCAAAATTATGTAACCGAATCTACAAATGCAATCCCATACCCAGAGAATACAAATCAATTTTGGCATTCTTCTTCTTATGACAATTATTTACAAAATACTTTAGCATCTGGTTCTTTTGATGCTACTATAAGAAGATTACCCTTTTTTACCTCATCTTTCTTTCAGTATGATGAATCAGGATCTGCTATATATGACGAATCAACTTATTTTGCAGCAAATAATGCTAAAATTAGAGTAATAACAGTTCCACAAAATATTTTTGGAAATGGATTACAACCTAATACTTTTGAACTATCAGGTTCAGGATATATTATTAAGGATGATGGTTTAGGAAACTTATTTGATTATGCAGGTCTTGAAGATGACTACTCAGGAGCTAAATATTCTGATCCAGAAGCAACTTATTATAATTCAGGATCTAAAGTATATGTAGGAAATATATTTTATTCACATGGTATTGCTGTAATAACTAATGAAGATTATTTATGTTTTGCAGCTACAAACCCTGTAGCAAGAAATGATTATAGAAAAATACTTAACACCCAAAGAAATAAAACTTTAGATATATTATCTAATGATTTTGATGATTGTTCTGGAATAGATACTTCCTCAGTAAAAATCATCCCAGATCCAAATTATAGTTTCCCTGATACTAGTATTAATTCTTTAGGAGAATTAGTAATTACTCCTAATTTAATAGGATCAGTCCCAGGAGAATACCGAATAAATTATGCTGTAGATAATACTTTAGGACTACCTAGTAATACAGCTTCTATATTTTTAGAATTAACTACTTTACCTTTATCTTCAAGTATAGTTGCTTTAACCCAATCCTGTTTTGGAGGAAACGATTCAGCATCAATAACTTTTTCATTTGATCAAGGAGTTCCTCCTTATAGTTACTCCTTCAATATAGATGCTTTTCCTGATTATGTCCCAGTCGGAACATCATCTAATGACTTATATCAACCTGTAATTTCTGCTTCTATATTACCTACTAGATCTTTAATATTAACTGTTAAAGACGATCAAGAAAATATATATACTCAATCAATAAACACTTCTTTGCCTGCCATTGAAGGTAAAATATGGGCTAGTAAAGTATCATATAATAGTTCAACTGATGGTAAAATATTAGTTAGTGGAAGTGGTGAAGGAACCATTTCAGCTTCACTAACAGCTTCATTTTCAAATTCATTAGAAGTCCCTAACACATTTACTTCTTTAACAGAAGGAACTTATTCTGTTTATTTACAAGATGAGAACTTATGTACAACTTCATCTACTATAATAGTAGGTAAAATTCAACCTGTAACTGCAAGTTATACCATTACTAACAATATATGTTTTAGTGGTTCTGAAGGTACTTTTATATTAAACAGAAATCAAGATATCTCAGGAGGTAGATTACCTTTAACTTGGAGTTGGTCAGGATCAAATGGTTATACAACTAATTCGATCGATGCTTTAAATGCTCCTTCTGGAACATATACTTTAGATATATATGATGCTAATCAAGCTACTTATAGTTTTAGCTATGATTTGTTATCACCAAGTATAATTTCTTATACAGCTTCAATTTCATATAGTAGTTCATTAAGTAGTTCTATAGAAATTGGAAATTTAGTAGGAGGAACTCCACCTTATAATATTACTGCATCTACTAATGATACAAATTATTTTATAACCTCTGATTTTGGAGGTGATATTGAAATCGAACTAGATGCTGAAGCTCTAACCTCGGGTTCTGCTAGTTTGTTTATTGAAGATAGTTCTAATTGTACTTTAGTTTCTGCTTCTATAGTAAATACTTATTTAACTGGAGCAGCTTCACTATCTGCTGTTATTGGAACATCCTCTAGTTTAGAATATTTTGAAAGGGTTTGGGAAATTAGCCAATCTTTTTGTGAAGATACTACAGGTAGTAACACCCCAGCTACTAGAAATCTTAATTTCTATACTAATGAGGAAACAGGCTCAGAATGGGTTAAAGTACTAGTTAGATCAGGAAGTGAAACTCCCATTCAATTTGATACCTCGGGTAGTGCTACAGGTAGTTATACTTGGAATACAAACGATACTTTATATATAGACATATCTACTGGTTCCTCAGATGCCTTTTATTTAAGACAAGAATTTAGTGGTTCAAGTGATATAAGTGGAAGTCCCGCTAGCCTTACAGGTAGTGAAATTACTAATTCTGCTTTAATTACAGGTAGTTTAAGAATGGATCATTATAATTCAAATTTAGATGTTTCTTTAGCTTTTGGATTAGGATATAAATCTATGTCCTTACATTTGACTGCTTCTAAAATTAATACTGAAGTTGAAGTTACAAATGTGAACTTTAAATTTGATCGTCAAATCCCCTTAGCTAAAATTAGAGATAATTTTACTGGAAGTGCTGCTATTTTGGCTACTACAGGTAGTGATGGAAGCGGATCTAATTTTATAGCTCGTAACGATGAATTCCCTGATATAATATTTGGTAATACTGGAAGCTTTATAGGTCCAAATAAAAAATTATTTAGAGAATCCTATGCATATGGTAATATAATTAATACCCTCTCCGGATCTAATGTAGAATATACTAGTGGATCTATTTGGAGTGGATCAGTTTCAGCTTCATATTTTGGAGCAGACAATGCTTATTATTTTACCCAACGTACAGATAAAGCTTGGTTATTAACAGCAGATATAGATCATATTGGATTCTTAGAAGCTTATTCTTATACTAGTGCTAGTTTCTTTGATTCGGATCCATTAAGCCCTAGAACAAACCTAGATCCTTATACACATAAAGATTATACTATATTTGCTGGGTCTCAGAAAATGGTGCATGATCTTATGTATATTATGATTATACATTATGATGAAACAGCAACTGTTCCTTTACCTACAGGATTAGGTGGTGGTGAAATATTTGCTAGAAGAATGCAAGATATAGATGATGTAAATAGAATTTATTACTTATTTATATCCCCAAATACATCTCCAGCTTTTGCAAGTAGTTCATATGCTGTAACTGTATCAAACCCCGGAGAGGGAAATAGATATTATATTGATAGTGTTTTACAACCAACTCTTACATTAAGAAGAGGAATAATTTCAACCCTAGACCAATCTTCAAGCACTACTAGTGGGCATCCTATAAGATTATCCACTACCGAAGATGGTACTCATAATGGGGGAACAGAATACACTGGATCTAACAACGGAGTAGTTTATTCTGGTACAGCGGGTACAGATGGATTATTAACCATGACTTTACCGTCAGATGCCCCAGATACTTTATATTATTATTGTGTGAATCATAGTGGTATGGGTGGGCAAATTAACGTATTTGATAGTAGTTCTATCCAGGAAGATTTAGATAATAGAGCAATTGCTATAGGAAAATATTTTATAGATAACGTAATTTATGGCTAAGACAGGGTTTAAAATAATAGAAGAAATAAACCAATTTTTTAATAATGGGTTTGTATCAGGGAGTGAAGTAAGTGCTTCTTTTCTAGTCGATTTGACTAGTGCTCCTTTTTCTGCCTCATTAAATGAAAATGAATATTATAATAGATCTTTAAATCCACTAGACTGTATAGAAGGATTTACTAATTGTCTTCCTCCCTTATTAACTAGTTTATATACAGGGTCACAAAGAGGATATTTTGATTTAACCTATGCTACTTCTTCTACATTAAATACTTATGTAGATGTTACTGCTTCAATAAGTCAAACTGAAAATTTTAGTTCAAATGAAATATTTAGTGCTTCTATAGGAACTGTTATCCCTATTACTTCTTCATATGTTAGTGGAACTGTATATTTTAGAGCCTTTACCTCTTGTAGTGGTATTAGCCCAGATAGATCCCCTAACTCTGATTTAATATCTTTTACATACGATGAAATCCCTCCAGAAAATATTAAAGGGAATGTTAATATTCAATTTTTAAATAACTTATCTTCTCCGATGGAGGTTGAAATAAGAAGTAGAAGAGGAAATATTAACTATGTAGTTGATGCTTTAAGTTCTTTAACTTATGATTATAGTAATGCTTATATTACTGGTTCTTGGAATACAGTAGGTAAATCTCCTGATCTTAATATAACAATAAAAGGAGGGGCTAAAAGTACTTATGGAAATTTTGTTCAAAGAAGAACAACAGGTTTAGAAACCCTAACATACACAACAGGATCAGGTTTTGAAAACCCATCTTTAAATATAGATAGTAGTAATACATTCTCTCCAGATAATGGAGTTAACTTTACTGTAAGACAATTAGATTTTCCACCTACAGGAGAAACTACTACAACTTCTTTTTCATTATTACAAGTTTCTCCTCCAACAACCGGCTCAACTAATATAACTGACCATACAATTACACCAACTATTAGATTTGGATCTACTCCTTTACAAAGCCAAAATGCAGCTTGTTCTGATAGTAAAATTGACCCTCAAGAAATAACTTATTATCAACTAGGAGGGTACTTATATAATAGTAGAGAAGATGCTGAATCAAAAATTCGAGCTACTTTTCCTTATGACACTAATTTTATATTAATTACTTCTAACACTTATATAGTAGTAAATAAAAATGGATATATACAAGATTCTATAACTTGTAATTTACCTTCTTTAGAAATATACACTCAAGACGGAACTTTTGTTAATCAAGAAACAGCTTGTAAAAGAACAAAATCACTAATAGGTTCACAAACTTATACTTATAAAGATAATAAACTTACAGACGAAGGTAGAAATTTATCTGGAAGATATCCATTAAATAATAATTCTAAAGGAGGAAGAAATGTAATTTTAAGTGCAGGTAATATAGTTGGGTTTGAAACTTGTGGTTCAGAATTAGATACTCTACAATTAAGTGTTTATGGATATCCTAGTTCATCATATCCTCTAGATACTCCTACAATAATTAATCCTGAAACTTTAGCAGTAGCTTGTGGAGATGATACTTTTAGTACGTATTATCAGGGTGGTGATGGAACTATATATTATGATTTTGATGGTTCTTTAGCCTATGAGACTGTAGGAGATGGAACAGATTGGTATAAAAATACTAGTGATGAATTTTTATTATTATCTGAAGGTTTAATTTTATCATCTTCTAGCCCTTGTTAAAATAATTTATTATGCCAGTAACACCACAACCAAATAAATTATCATTTAGAAACGAATATAGAGTATTCGAAAATGAAATAATTTGTAAAATTGCAGATAATGAATTTAATGTATCTCACAACCCAACCTTAACTACAGATACATCAGGTTCATTACGTGCTTTTGCTACCGGTTCAGAATTTAGAGCTTATGTTACTACTATTGGGTTATATAATGAAGCTAACGAATTATTAATGGTAGGTAAATTAGCACAACCTATCCCCATGTCTGATAATACTGATACAACGTTCGTAATTAGATACGATCAATAAAAACACAATATGTGGTTATATAATGGAGAGGTTATAGAGAGCATCGAGCAGATGCCTAAAAATACATTTGGTTTTATGAGGCTACTTACATTCCAACCAAAGAAAAATATCTAGGTAAAAAGGTACTATTTTTTAATCGTACTTTACCACCTTTAAAAGGTGCTAAACGCAAACGTAAAGTAGTTAAAGAAAGCGACTGGCAAACTTACTATGGTTCACATACAAAAATCAAACAATTACTATCAGAAGGTAAACAAGAAGATTTTTCACGTGAAATATTAGAATTTGCATTTAATAAAAAACATCTTACATATCTAGAGACAAAATATCAATTCTGTAACAATGTACTTGAAAATACAGAATATATAAACGATAACATTTTAGGTAAATTCTTCAGAAAAGACTTGGTAAACCCAAATACTTAACGTATATTGAACCAAAAATATTTTTTGGCTCGAAAGAAGATAAAGATAGGAGATACTGTTAATTTTAATTTTGCTGGGCATCCCTACGTTGGTACATTAATTGAAATAAAAAAATCCTCATGGGGAACAGTTACAAATACCTGGTATCAAGTAAAACACGAAGACGGTACAATATATCCTTGTCGAAAAGAGGCAATAACTTTAGTTAATGGTTAATCAAATATTACTTGGATTAGTTCAATCCGTTTTAGGTAGAAGTACTCCTACAGCTAGAGGTAACCATTCCTTTAACTGTCCTTTTTGTCATCACAAAAATCCAAAACTAGAGGTTAATCTAATTCCAAATAAGAAAAACGAGAATTTTTGGCACTGTTGGGTTTGCGATGCAAAGGGTAAAACTCTATTTGGTTTATTTAAACGTTTAAAAGTATCAACTGAAAAACGTACCCAATTAAGTGAGATACTAGGTACAACAGACAAATACGAGACTATAGTAGCAGATTCTAAAGTAGAATTACCAAAAGAATACAAACCACTCTACAATATTACCAAATCAGACATACACGCCCGGCACGCTTTAGCTTACCTTAAAAAACGAGGTTTATCTATGGTTGATATACTCAAATATCAAATTGGATATTGTGAAAATGGGCGCTATGCAAATAAAATAATCATACCTACATTTAACGCTGATGGACAACTAGACTATTTTGTAGCTCGTTCATTTGAAAAAGAACCATCTAGAAAATACGATGCTCCATCTTCAGATAAAAACATTATAGGATTTGAAAATATGATAAACTGGAATGTACCTATTGTATTATGCGAGGGTGCATTCGATGCTATTGCTATAAAACGAAATGCTATACCATTATTTGGTAAAAACATATCTAGAAAATTAATGCAAAAGCTAGTTACATCAGAAGTTAAAAAAGTATATCTTGCCCTAGATAAAGACGCAATTAAATCTACATTTAAAATAGCAGAACAGCTCTTAAAGGCTGGTAAAAAACTATTTGTAGTGGATTTGGACGATAAGGATCCTGCTGATATGGGATTTGCTTTGTTTACAAATAAAATACAGCAATCACAACCTTTTACGTTCTCTTCACTACTTAATTTAAAACTATCTCTATGATATTACGTAAAGCGAATTTTCCTAAACAGGAATACAATCGAACATTTACGCAAATTACAACAAACGATTCTCGTTTTTATGAGGATGGGGAAAAAACATATCCCTCTGTAACTTATGTTTTATCTTACTATCCTAAAGGAAGACACTTTGAGGAATGGCTTAAAAAAGTAGGCCACTCAGCTGATTATATAGCTAAAAAATCTGCAGATGAAGGTACAATAGTACATAACTTAGCAGAACGCTACTTAAAAGGGGAGGAAATTACCCTAATGGAAAATGGAAATCCTAAATATGAACTTCATGTTTGGAAAATGTTCTTGGCGTTTGTAGACTTTTGGGAAACCAGTGGTGCTGAACTTTTAGAGACAGAAGTATTTCTATACTCTGATACACTTAAGGTTGCTGGAACGTGCGATCTTGTATGTAAAATCGGCGAAGAACTGTGGGTAATCGACTTGAAAACATCTAATCACCTACAGACGACGTATGACCTACAGACCGCAGTTTATACGC
>Ga0208303_1000661_pt1 | contig 14271 bp, 25 predicted proteins | sample CB_VirMetaG_2_FD_184537 | JGI IMG/M metagenome (GOLD analysis project Ga0208303, IMG submission 184537) | Freshwater to marine saline gradient viral communities from Chesapeake Bay - CB_1504_2 Viral MetaG (SPAdes) (version 4) | ecosystem: Environmental > Aquatic > Marine > Coastal | place: USA... | reverse complement strand
AGGTACGTTATCTAACCTACCCGGTGGTTTAAAGACCCGTGGTCTGCGTATTAAGGGTGATGATACTCCCATCACTCCGGGTGAATTTAGAGATGTGGATGTGTCTTCTGGCACGTTGCGTGACAACATTATGCCGCTCCCATATAAAGAGCCCAGCCAAGTATTGATCACGTTGCTAGGTATTATCACTGAGGAAGCACGTCGCTTTGCAGCTACGCCAGATATGAAGATTAGTGATATGGGTGCTCAAGCACCTGTTGGTACCACACTAGCTCTCATCGAACGCAACATGAAGGTGATGTCGGCTGTTCAGGCTCGTATGCACTTCGCTATGAAGCAAGAGCTAAAACTCTTAGCGGTAATGATTAGGGATCACGCATCGCCTAGCTACGACTACAAACCAGATGAAGGTTCACGTAGATCACGTTTAGAAGATTACAGCCGTGTTGAGATTATCCCTGTATCAGACCCTAACGCATCAACATTAGCGCAACGTGTTGTTCAGTACCAAGCTGTTATTCAGTTAGCTCAGATGGCACCACAGATTTATAACTTGCCTAAGTTGCATCGCCAGATGTTAGACGTATTGAGTATTAAGGATGCAGCAGAGCTCGTACCGCTAGATGATGATCAGAAGCCTACTGACCCAATCAGTGAAAACATGAACATCTTAAACGGCAAGCCAGTTAAAGCATTTATATACCAAGACCACGAAGCTCATATCCGTGTGCATATGGCGGCTATGCAAGACCCTAAGTTGATGGAGATTATGGGTCAGAACCCACAGGCTCAGATGTTAATGCAAGCAGCCCAAGCCCATATAACAGAGCACGTTGCGTTTGCCTATCGTGACCAGTTGCAGAAACAGATGGGTGTTACGTTACCTGAGCCAGATGCTGAGTTGCCTAAAGATATTGAAATGCAGTTATCACGTCTGTCTGCTGATGCCTCAGATAAGCTATTACAACGCCATCAAGCTGAAGCTCAAATGCAGAAGAACCAGCAGATGCAGCAAGACCCGATTATCCAGATGCAGCAAGCTGAACTTCAGATCAAGCAAAAAGAAGTGGATATTAAAGAGAAGCAGATGATTAGTAATGCAGCCGCAGAAGCTGACAAGATAGCGTTAGATCGTGAAAAACTCCAAGCAGAAATGGAGCGTGAAGGATTACGGATTGGCTCACAAACAGCCGCCGCTAAAGCAAAACTTGAGTCCCAACAGCAGTTAGAAATATTAAAGGCTGGGATGAGAGCTGAGGAACTGCAAGCTAAACAGCAAGCAGAGGGGATGCGTATGGGTATCGACGTATCAAAATCGCGTGAGCAAATGCGCATTCAAGAGATGCAGTCTAAGCAAAACGCGCAATCTAAAGAAGGGAACCAGTGATGACTGAGTTAGAAGTACTACGCAGCAAAATACGGGAACGTATGAACGATATTGCTGACGCACTAGCAACGGGGGCTTGCCGTACATATGAGCAGTACCAACACATGTGTGGTGTTATTGAGGGTTTAGCCCATTCGGAGCGAGATATTTTAGATATGCAAGACCAACAGGAGAGATTAAATGGCTGAGATTTTAATTGGCACAAACCCGAATAACCCACAAGTTGTGGGAGCAATAGACATGGAGAAAAGCGCAGAAGAGAAAGCCAAACAACTGCCTGACCCATGTGGCTACCACATCCTATGTGCTATCCCTGAGATAGATAAGATGTACGACAGTGGCATCATTAAAGCTGACTCTACGATGCAGTACGAAGAAGCTTTGACTACAGTTCTATATGTGGTCAAGTTGGGTCCAGATTGCTATAACGATAAAACGCGGTTCCCATCTGGCGCGTGGTGCAAGGAAGGCGACTTTATTTTGGTGCGCCCTAGTGCTGGTTCACGGTTAGTAATTCATGGGCGTGAGTTTAGATTAATTAACGACGATACGGTTGAGGGAGTTGTACAAGATCCTCGTGGTATCCGCCGCAAATAAGGAATAAACATGGCTATGCAAGAATTTAAGTTTCCCGATCAGGTTGATAAGGAAGAACCACAAGAAGATCAAGTTGAGTTAGAGCTTGATGGTTATGAAGATGATTCTCAAAATCCAGAAATTGAAATAGTCGATGATGCGCCTGTTCAAGACCGTGGTCGTAAGCCCTTAGACCGTGAAGTTGAAGAACCCACAGAGGAAGAGCTAAACGACTATAGCTCTAAAGTACAAAAGCGCATGAAAGAGCTTACACACGCCCGTCATGATGAGCGTCGTAAAGCAGAAGCCTTAGCTCGTACTAATGCGGAGCTAGAGCGTGTAGCCAAGCTAATGGTAGAAGAAAACCAAAAGCTTAAACAGTACGTGAATGTAGGTCAAAATGCGTATATAGACAAATCTAAGACACTAGCTGAGATGGATGTACGAACTGCTAAGTCTCGATTAAAAGACGCATTAGACGCTGGCGATACAGAAACTGCTGTTGCTGCCCAAGAAGAGTTGTTAAACGCACAACTACAAATGCGGCAAGTAAACTCATTTAAAGCAACAGACTTGCAAAAACAGCAAGAACCTGTATATACTCAACCCATAGCATCGAAACCAGAACCTACGCTAGATGATAGGTTAGTTAGATGGGCAGAATCCAATACATGGTTTGAACAGCCCGGTAATGAAGATATGACTGGGTTTGCATATGGTCTACATAATAAACTTGTGCGAGAGCATGGGGAGCAGTACACAAGCACTGATGAATACTATAGTAAAATCGACTCGGCTATGCGTCGGGCGTTTCCAGACAACTTCGATGATGTTGAGCAAGAACCCCGAGCAAAACCAAATCGCCCTAAAAACGTTGTTGCATCCGCACAACGCACAACAGCACCTAAAAAAATTAGGTTAACTGTATCGCAACAAACTGCGGCCAAGCAATTAGGTATACCGCTTGAGTTGTACGCTAAAGAAGTAGCAAAATTGGAGGCAACACAAAATGACCGATAATCGCACCCCCCGTACCACGGAATCCCGTGAGCAAGTAGCCCGTCCTAAAGCATGGCGTCCACCGGAGTTATTACCGGAACCCATTATTCAAGATGGATACAAATATCGTTGGGTTCGTACTTCTACACTCGGCGTTACTGATCAACGTAGTATTACTGGTCGGTTCCGTGAAGGTTGGGAAGCAGTCAAATTGTCAGAACAGCCACAAATGCAAAATTTAATAGATCCAAATAGCCGTTTTAAAGGTGAAATTGAGATCAGTGGTCTATTGCTTTGTAAGATACCAAAAGAATTTGTCGAACAACGTAACGAATATTACGCAGATCAAACCCGTAGACAAGTTGAAGGTATTGAACAAAACTACTTGAGCCAGAGTGACGCCCGTATGCCGGTATTTCAAGAACGTCGGTCTACAGTCAGCTTTGGCAGTGGAAAATAATTTTAATTGGAGTTAACAAATGGCTTACCCCACTATTGACAAGCCTTATGGCTTGAAGCCGGTCAATTTGATCGGTGGTCAGGTGTTCGCTGGTGCTACCCGTAAGATGCGTATTGCTAGTGCATATGCAACTTCTATTGGTTTTGGCGATTTACTCGTTAAAGTCAGTGATGGTACCGTCGCTCGCTCGGCTGCAACAACTGCTAAACCTACTGGCGGATTCGCTGGCGTGTTTCTTGGTTGTGAGTTTGTAAACCCTAGTACTGGTCAGGTGCAATTTCAACAGAACTTTGTTGGCGGCACAACAGTTACAACCGGTTTTATCACTGCTTATGTTTGTGATGACCCAGACACATTGTTCCAAGTTGCTATCGTTTCTGGTACAACAGTTGTTACTGGTGTTCAATTTACTGCCGTTGGTGAAAACGCCACATTAGTAAACAACACTGGAATTACTGCTTCTGGCAACTCTCAAGTTGCTTTGTTAGCATCGACTGCTACAACCGATACTTTGCCAGTTCGCATCGTTGACGTTGTGCCTGACACCGCTTATATTTCTGGCGGCAACACGCTGTATCCTGAAGTGATCGTAAAGCTCAACTTCGGTATGCATGCATATGACACCGCTGTCGGCGTCTAAGGAGCAAATAAATGGCTATTTCACGCGCACAACTACTTAAAGAATTACTTCCGGGTCTGAACGCATTGTTCGGTATGGAGTATTCTACCTACGGTCAACAACACAAAGAGATCTACGAAACAGAGACCTCTGAGCGTTCGTTTGAAGAAGAGACCAAGCTCTCTGGTTTTTCAGCTGCACCTGTTAAGAACGAAGGTTCTGCAATTGCATATGATAACGGTCAGGAAGCTTGGACAGCTCGTTACACCCACGAAACCATCGCTTTGGGCTTTTCGCTCACGGAAGAGGCAATTGAAGATAACTTGTATGACTCATTGTCAGCTCGTTACACAAAAGCTCTTGCCCGTGCAATGGCGTATACCAAGCAGGTTAAAGCTGCTGCTGTATTGAATAACGGTTTTACCTCTGGTTATAACGGTGGTGATGGCGTTCCTCTTTTCAGCAATGCCCACCCCTTGACTTCTGGTGGTACTAACAGCAACATTCCTTCGACCCCAGCTGATTTGAACGAGACTTCTTTGGAAGCCGCTGTTATTCAGATCGCCGCATGGACCGATGAACGTGGTCTCTTGATTGCTGCTAAACCTATTAAGTTGGTCATTCCTCCTGCGCTTCAATTCGTTGCAACTCGTTTACTTGAAACAGAATTGCGTGTTGGTACAGCTGATAACGACCTTAACGCTATCAAGAACAACGGCTCAGTCTCAAGCGGCTACACTGTTAATAACTTCTTAACAGATAGCAATGCTTGGTTCTTAACGACTGATGTACCTAACGGTATGAAGCATTTTGTTCGTTCGCCTTTGTCTAACTCAATGGACGGAGACTTTGATACCGGTAACGTACGTTATAAGTCACGCGAACGTTACTCGTTTGGATGGTCTGACCCTCTTGGTATGTACGGTTCAGCAGGCGCCTAATTAAACTGCTAGTTAGTTTAGCCCCCACTCAAAAGGTGGGGGTTTTTATTTGTGTACAACAAAACATATTAGTAGTACAGTAGGTATATCGACTCTTATATTTTTGTGGGGATAAAAATGTTCTGGATACCTATAATGTTTGTTTGCCTGATTTCAGGCGATTGTTCATTTTTACAGGGGAAACCTGTGTATACAAAAGCGGGATGTGAAGAGCAGCTCATTCCTTTAGCACGGACTTTGCAAGCTGACGTTAGGGTTGCAGTGTTTGATGGTGTTTGCGTGGTTGTACAGGCGGTTTAGACTTTTTGCGCATCCGCTTTTTTAGCTAACCGTTCTTCATGGTGGTGAATACGATGGCAGTTAGCACACAAAGGTACGCACTTACTTACTTCTTCAAACACGGCTTTAAAATTATTATTACGCACAAGCACATATAGTTTACGATTAGAAGGATCGCGCTTAACATGATGAAAGTCAATTACTGATGGGTTAGATAACCCACACTTAACACAGGATTGGGTGGCTTTAAACGCTTGCCACTTTACCCTAAATGCCTTTTTTGCTAGAGCAGTTTTAGTTTTTACGGCGGTTTTGTTGGCCTCATAGTGCTTCTTTGAATACTCTTTATGTTTTTGCTTTCGCAATTCTTTATCTTTATACGGCATTGAGACCCTTACGTAATAAGCTGTTTTTGTAATTATGCCTCATAAACGTTGCGTTAATCCTATTAATATAGTATAAATGGGGTATTACTGGGCAACCCAGTTCTATAGACCGACCCAGCGGACGATGCAGAGACTATAGAACGATGTACTGCATATACAAGGAAATACAATGGCACAAACTTCATTTTCAGGCCCAGTCAACCTCGGCGTGTTCACTGTTGCAACCGCACCTACTGTAGCTTCTACAGGTAGCGTAGCTTACTTTTCAAACGGTGCCGCTGGCAGCCCAGTATTAGCGTTCTTTGACGGTACAAACTGGAAGCGCTCAGACACCTTAGCCACTATTGCTGCCGCTTAATTAATCTTTGGATGCTGGTTGTTACCAGCTTCAACCACTTAAACAGCAGATTTAAATGGCAACTAAAAAAACTCCCTCTCTAGCTGTAGGTCGTGGTGAAAAGCTGCCCGTAGCTAAAGGGGCTGGCTTAACTGCAAAAGGTCGTGCTAAATATAACGCAGCCACAGGCAGTAATCTAAAAGCCCCCCAACCAGAAGGCGGTGCGCGTAAGAAGTCGTTTTGCGCTCGTATGAGTGGTATGCCGGGTCCTATGAAAGACGAAAAAGGCAAGCCGACACGTAAAGCTGCAAGCTTGAAACGATGGAAATGTTAAAGATGAATTTTGAAGCTATCTGGAGTGGCATTTTAACTATTGCAATGGCTACAGTGGGCTGGTTGTTAGCTGCTAGGTCAAAGCAAATGGATGAGTTTAAAGCTGAGTTTCAGCGTATTGCCATATTACTTAACCGCACAAGAGAAGAGCTAGCTAAAGAATATGTTACAAAAGCTGAAGTTCATGCCGATATTAACAGGGTTCTAGACCGTTTAGAACGCTTAGATGAAAAACTAGATAGATTAATGGATAGTAAACGTGCCGGCAACTAGTAAAAAACAAGAGCGTTTTATGCAGGCGGTAGCGCATAATCCTAAGTTTGCAAAGCAAGTAAGCGTCCCACAAAAGGTGGGGAAAGAGTTCACTAAATCAGAAGGTGGTCAAATGAAAGAGTCAAAAGCAATGGTTAAGAAGGAAATCGACTTCATGAAAAAGAAGGGCGCTCCTAAATCAATGATCAAACATGAGAAAGGCGAGATGAAAATGGCTCGCGGGGGTGGTGTAGAATCCCGTGGTAAGACTAAAGGCAAGATGGTTAAGATGGCTAAAGGTGGTAAAACACAGGGTAAATGCGCTTAAAGGTGTATACATGAAAAACGATATGAAGCAAAATAAAGCTGTCGTAAAGAAAGCTGTAAATATGCACGATGCACAACTTCACGGTGGCAAAAAAACTAATTTAGCCAAGTTAAAATCTGGCGGGTCGGTATCTAAACGTGCTGATGGTATAGCCCAGCGCGGTAAAACTAATTGCAAGGTAATGTAACCATGAACGATAAAGATTATACTGCCAAGGATATGGTAATTTCTCCCACAGCTCGTAAAGCTATGGAAGAGCAGGAGGCACAGCGCAAGCGTGATGCGGAGCAAGAACGTCGCCAAAAAGACATGGAAGACACGGTAAAAGGTAAGAAGCCTCCAGTTAAAAAAGCTAAGGGTGGTTCTGTTAGTGCGTCAAGACGTGGTGATGGTTGTGCTCAACGCGGTAAGACAAAGGGTAAATTTGTATGATGGCGTCGCGGGGTATGGGTGATATTAATCCAAGCAAGCTGCCTAAAAAGGGTAAGCGCAAAGATGGCGATTCATTTGATATGTACGCCAAGGGTGGCAAAACCAAATCCCGTGTAAACGAATCAGGCAACTATACAGAGCCCGGTAAACGTAAGAACCTGTTTAACAAGATTAAAGCTGGTGGTAAAGGCGGTGATCCGGGGCAGTGGAGTGCTAGAAAGGCTCAGATGTTAGCTAAGGAATATAAGCAATCAGGTGGCGGGTATAAATGAAGAAGCCCCAAGAGTCCCTCAAACGGTGGACTGAACAAGATTGGAAGACCAGCGATGGGAAGCCATCTAAGGGTAAGAAACGTTATTTACCGGCTAAAGCGTGGGATGCACTAAGTGCGTCAGAGAAAGCCGCTACAAATAAGGCTAAAGCTTCTGGCAATAAGGCTGGCAAGCAGTTCGTAGCGCAACCAAAGTCGGTTGCTAAAAAAGTTAAGGCATACAGAGCATGACAACATCTGGCGTATCGTCGTTTAACTTAGACCTAACAGATCTCGTCGAAGAAGCTTTCGAACGTTGTGGTAAAGAGCTACGTACTGGATACGACATTAAAACTGCTCGTCGTTCGTTAAACTTACTTACTATTGAGTGGGCGAACCGTGGTATTAACCTATGGACTGTTGAGCAGGGCTCTATTCCTATGGTGACAGGGCAGGCTACTTACGACCTACCGAATGACACGATTGACCTACTAGATACCGTAATTCGCACAGGCTCTGGGCAGAACCAAACAGACATTAATATCAGTCGTATTTCAGAGCCAACATACGCAACGATTCCAAATAAAAATGCTTTAGCTAGACCTATACAAGTATGGATACAAAGATTGTCTGGTGCTACATATCCAACAGGTGGGGTTGTTAACCCTAGAATACACGTATGGCCTACACCAAACGACCCCGGTGATCAATACACGTTTGTTTATTGGCGGTTACGTCGTATACAAGACTCTGGTGGGGGTACTAGCACTCAAGATATACCGTTTAGGTTCCTTACTTGTATGGTTGCTGGGCTTGCGTTTTATTTATCTTCTAAGTTACCAGAAGTACCCCCAGACCGTATTTTGTTTTTAAAATCAGAGTACGAGCAACAGTTACAACTGGCATCCGATGAGGACAGAGAAAAAGCTCCACTCCGGTTTGTACCACGATCAATGTTTTATTGAGGTGATTTATGCCCTCTAAATTTGCGTCTGGTAAGTTTGCAATTTCTGAATGTGATAGGTGTGGTCAACGGTATAAACTAAAGAAACTAAAAAACTTAGTTATAAAGACTAAGAATGTTAATATTTTAGTATGCCCTGAGTGTTGGGACCCAGATCAGCCGCAGTTGCAGTTAGGTATGTATCCGGTAAACGACCCACAGGCGATTAGAAACCCAAGACCGGATACATCATATGTTGTTTCTGGTTTAGCTTTTGATGGTGTTCCCTCTGGTGGTAGTAGAGTTTTCCAATGGGGGTGGAACCCAGTAGGTGGGGCGAGGAATTTTGATACGTTTCTAACCCCAAATAACTTGATTATGCAAGTTCAACTTGGTACAGTTACAGTAACAGTTACTTAAGGAGTTTGAAATGGAAAAGCAAAAGAAAGTAGACCCTAATACAATGGCGGCTAAAGATTTAAAACCCGATGGTCCCGCTATGCGGGTGTCTATGGGCGATCCCGGTGCTGATGATGTTAAGACATCAGGTATTAAGATTCGTGGTACAGGCGCAGCGACTAAGGGCACAATGGCTCGAGGACCGATGGCATAATGAACTACGCTGAGTTATCTGCTGCTATACAAAATTACTCGGAGTCTGACGAGCAGTTGTTCGTGGACAACATTCCGACGTTTGTAAAACTTGCTGAACAGAAGATATATAACTCGACACAAATTGCCTATCTACGCCGTAACGTTGTGGGTGTTACTACCACAAATAATAAATACGTCGCTACTCCACAAGACTTCCTATCTGTTTACTCTGTCGCAGTGGTAGACCCATCTGGTGAGTACATATACTTGCTAGACAAAGACGTTAACTTCATTCGTCAAGCCTATCCCGCACCAACGGATACAGGTATACCTAAGTATTACGCCATCTTTGGTCCAACAACTACGAACACAGACCCTGCGGAGCTAACGAATGAATTATCTCTTATACTTGGCCCAACTCCCAACGGATCATATACGGTGGAGTTGCACTACTTTTTCTACCCTGAATCCATCGTTACAGCAGGTACAACTTGGTTGGGTGACAATTTTGACTCAGTTCTACTCTATGGCGCTATGCGGGAAGCCTCAATATTCCAAAGACAAGAAGCCGACGTAGTGGCTAACTATGAGTCTAAGTATAACGAAGCGATGACGTTACTCAGACAATTAGGCGACGGGAAACAAAGGACCGATGCATACCGCACAGGTCAAGCTAGATATCCAGTGAGATAATATGGCATTTACGGGCAACTTCACTTGCGACAGCTTTAAGACCGCGTTACTTAACGGTGATGTGGACTTTAGCGGTGGCTCATTTAAAATAGCTTTATACACAAACAGTGCCAGTTTAAACGCTCTGACTACTGAGTACACTTCCGCTGGCGAGGTTGTAGATGTGGGTTACACGGCAGGTGGGTCAGTGCTTACTTCATCGGTTAGCAGTTTAAACGGTGTGTCATTTGTTTCTTTTGAAGATATATCTTGGTCAGGTGCTATAACCGCTAGGGGCGCATTGATCTATGAGGTTGGTGGTACAGCAGTATGCGTTTTAGATTTCGGTGCAGATAAAACATCGACATTAACTTTCACAGTGCAGTTCCCCCCTGCTACATCTAGCACTGCAATAATTAGGCTTTCATAAAGGAGTTTTACATGTTTAACGAACACGCAAGTCCAGTAGACGCTATATCGTCTCAAGTCGCTTCAGGCGGCAAAACAGGCAATCAGGTTAAAGGCGGCGGTGCATTTTTAGTACAATGCTTTGACCAAGAAGGTAAACTTAAGTGGGAAGCAGAGAAGCACAACCTCGTTGTGAACGTTGGTCTGCAAGATATGAATACTAAGTACTTTACAGGCTCAGGTTACACCGCAGCTTGGTATATTGGTTTATATGGTGCGGCAGCTTCTAACAACCCTGTAGCAGGCGATACAGCAGGCTCACACGGCGGTTGGACAGAACTTACATCATACAGCCAAGCTACACGCCCACAGGCAGTGTTTGGAACAGCTACAACAGCAGACCCATCGGTTATCTCTAACACGTTATCGGTTGCTCAGTTCTCAATCAATGCCACAGTAACAGTAGGTGGTGCGTTCTTGATTAGCAACAACACTAAGGGCGGCACAACAGGTGTTCTGTTTTCTGCTGCTGATTTCCAATCACCCGGTGATCGTGCTGTTGTGAGTGGAGACATCATTAATGTTACATACCAATTCAGCCTTGACGCTGCTTAAGGAGTAAAGAATGGCTACCAAATTTACTAAAGGGCAAGAGGTCACAATTAACGCGGTTATCCCAAAAGGACCTGTATCTGCGTTGCGTATGGATGAGAACGGTGATTTCTTCTACCAGATTGAGTGGGTCGATGCTGATGGTAATAAACAAAAGCGTTGGTTTGCTGAAGCTGAACTCGTAGCGGCGTAATATATGTTCTCTGGTAGCCCCTTCTCTGGTTTACCGTTTGCTGACTCTGGTGGCTTTTTATACGCCGCTAGTACGGCTGATTTGGCAAGCGTTTCCGAGTCTGTGCTTGGAGTTAAGCAGCAGGGTGGCGTAGTGCTGGGGAACATGTCTTTATCAGACACGTACGCTCCATCAGGTGTTTACAACATAAGTGCGTTTGACACTGCTACAGTAGCTGACGCTGTTTATCCGTTAGCGTCGTTTGGGGCTTCAGTTTCTGAACGTGCCCGTGCAGTTATAACTAGGCAGATTGGTGGGGGCTTCTCCACTGGTGCTATGTCATCAGGACCATTTAGTGCGTTGGGTGACTTTACTAGAGAAGTGCCTAGCGATGAAGTGTTCAGTAATGTGTACTCACAAAGCTTTGTTGCTAACTCAGTTAGTGTGGCTGATCTTATAAGAACCAATGCGGTTATGACGTTTGGCGTAAGTGAAGATGTAAGTGCATCAGATGTATTGACTAATCTCGCTGTTATAAACTCTTTAACTACAAACATCGCCGTTTCTACCGACACGACTTCAAGCTACCCAGAGTACCCACGCACGGTGCAGGAAATAGCTACAGGCGATGATGCAATATCATCTATACCCATTTACGCCCAGTTTGTAAATGAGAGCGCGGTTGGTTCAGATGCTATCAGTACGTTAGTTGAGCTTGTAAGCACCGTAGTTAACGAAGCACAGGCTTCAGAGTTAGCCACTACGCTTGTTGTGGTGAATTCAGCAGTTAATGACTTAGTTTCTAGCACAGATAGGCTAAGTACGAATATAATAGTTCAATCGCAGTGCATAGAGTTGTCACATGCTGTGGATGAGCTGGTAGCTAGGCGGTACTGGGAAAATATCAATACAGCGGAATCTGCTGGTTGGAGACTAGTGCAGAACAACATAGGGATAGACTAAAATGGCTCTTATTGTAAAAGACCGTGTACGCGAAGCTAGTGCCACAACAGGTACTGGGACACTAACATTAAACGGTGCGATTTCTGGCTTTCAAGGCTTTTCAGCTATTGGCGACGGAAACACCACATACTATACGATTGTTAACGCAGGTACAGGTGACTGGGAAGTTGGTATTGGTACGTATACCGCCTCTGGTACGACGCTGAGTCGCAATCAGGTTTTAGAATCATCTAATGGTGATGCGCTGGTTAACTTTGGTGCTGGTACTAAAGACGTATTCGGCACATACCCCGCAGACCGTTCTGTTTCTCAAGCAGACATCGGCACAGCACCAAACGAGATACCGTTGAATCAGTATCTAGGTTCTGCGGCATACGTTGATATTAATACGCTTAACGCGGGTTCTTTGACGAACACGACAGACATAAGCAATGTACAACCATCTTTAAATCTCGACTTTGCTAACGTTAAGAAGTTAGACCCACGGATTACATACGCTCGTGCGAGTGAGGCTCGGTACTATGACGGCAAGACGGTGTCTAAGGCTGAGGAGAATTTGTCGTTGTGGAATCAAGAGTTTGATAATGGAGTGTGGGCAAAAACTGGAGCTACTGTTACAGCAAATGCAACAACCGCCCCAGACGGAACAAATACTGCGGATAAATTAGTTGAAGATACGACTACTGGTGTCCATTTAGCACAACAAGCAATTACGACTATTGCGTCTGTATATACAATTTCTGTGTATGCTAAAGCGGCAGAACGAGGATGGCTTAACTTAGCAGAACGGGCAGGTAGTGTTCAGGTTTACTTTGATTTAGTAAATGGAGTTGTTGGGACTATCACCGGTTCTGCTACAGCTAATATTGAACCAATTAATTCAAGTTGGTATAGATGTTCCATTACGTTTACATCGGTAGGTGGGTCATACGGTGTTGCGGTAGTAACAGCAACTGCCGATAATACTAGGTCTTATGCGGGTGATGGCACTTCAGGCATTTACCTATGGGGCGCACAGGTTGAAAATCGCTCTGCTGTCTCATCTTACACACCCACGACAACACAGCCCATCACAAACTACATACCCACACTACTCACAGCGTCTGCTAACGTTGCTCGATTCGACCACGACCCTATTACTAATGAGAGTCTCGGGTTGTTGATAGAGGAACAGAGGACTAATTTGTTGACGTATAGTGAGGATTTTAGTAATGCGGTTTGGAGTACTCGTCAACTTATTAAACAGCCAAATATTTCAATTGGTATTGATGGAACATTGACGGCAGTAAAAATAATCCCTGACACAACAAACAATTATCACGATTTAAGGCACTTAGAACCTATTGCAAAAAAATCAATTAGTATTTATGCAAAAGCGGCTGGTTATAATTTTATATCTATTCGACATGATAATAGCGCAGCAGGTTTACAAATGAATTTTGACCTTTTAAATGGAACATTTGGTAGTTTACCTAGTGACGTTGCAAGCGCAAGTATAGAAAATGTTGGAAACGGTTGGTGGAGATGTAGTGTTAATTATGCATCTATAACCGCTAATAATGGAACTTCTTTTGCTGTTTCCCAGTCATTGACTGCTACAAACACAACCACTTACACAGGCGATGGCTACTCAGGCATATACATCTGGGGCGCTCAATTGGAAACAGGTGCTTTCCAAACATCTTATATACCCACAATGGCTTCTCAAGTGACACGAAGCGCAGACTCAGCGAGTATGACGGGTGCTAACTTCTCTAGTTGGTATCGGGCTGATGAAGGTAGTTTGTATGTTGATTCAAAGCCAAATGGTCTTACTAGCAATGGGGGTAATGTAGCAGGGATTACTGATAATTCAAGTAGTAATGCTTTTTATCTTCAACAATATACACCTACAATATCTATATATTATGTAAGAACAAATGCAGTTGACCAAGTAGGTCTATCTTCTGGGTTTTCCCCAGTTGTTGGGGTGAATTACAAATCATCTTTTGCTTACTCCGTAAATGACTATGCGGCATCTTTTGATGGCGGGACTATTAAGACTGATGCTTTAGGTCTACTTCCAAATAACGTTAATAGATTAACAATCGGTGCATTGTTTGGGGGAAGTCAGGTGTTTACAGGCACAATCAAAAAGCTATCCTATTTCCCCGCCCGACTTTCTAACGAAGAATTACAGGAAATGACATCATGAGCGTAATTAAACTAATTGGGAGCGACCCCAACCAAGTCAGTCGCAATCGTGATTTGGGCAGTATGGCTTATCAAAGCCTAGAGAATGTGGTTGTTGAGAACTTAACGGTTGATACGGGCATTCAAGACGACTTG
>Ga0208303_1000659_pt1 | contig 14286 bp, 12 predicted proteins | sample CB_VirMetaG_2_FD_184537 | JGI IMG/M metagenome (GOLD analysis project Ga0208303, IMG submission 184537) | Freshwater to marine saline gradient viral communities from Chesapeake Bay - CB_1504_2 Viral MetaG (SPAdes) (version 4) | ecosystem: Environmental > Aquatic > Marine > Coastal | place: USA... | reverse complement strand
TACCCCCAGCAGTAGGAGCGCCTGCAGCTGCCATTGCTTCTCTATAAGGCATGTCTCGCATAGCTGCATCATAATTAAATTTTGCGCCTCTTTCTTGCCTTTGCGCAGCTTCTAAATCTGCGACTTTCGAGGTAGGAATACCTAACGCATCCATGGCTTTCCCGACAAGTCCCGAATCTTTACGTAACGCGCCTTTTGGGTCGCGGCTAAAATCAGGTGTTCCTGTTGGTGCAATAGCTTCGATCTGCGCTTCGCCTTCTGCGGCGCTTATTTCCCCACTAGCTATCTTTGCGCGAATGGCTTGTATTTGTTCTAATTTTTCTTGAGAACTAACTGGCCCACCCGGAGCAAGTGCAACAATACCGCCTGCAGCCATCATTCTTGGCGCGGCCTGACTTGCAATACCTTGTGGCGCGGGTGCCGCACCGCGTTGCGCCATCTGTTGTGCTTGGCGCTGTTTCATAATGTCGCTAGTTTGCTTGACCATCTCGTTCTTTGTTAGGCCGAGCACTTCTTGTTCCCGCTGTTTTGCAATGGTATCTGGCGTGTTCTGCATCTTCATTTGTAAGTCACGCGCAGCGGCTTCCTTTTCAGATTTAAGTTTCTGAAGTGCTAAAAGATCAATTAGTTCTTGATTTTGCGCATATCGCTGCTGTAGCGCTGCAGGGTTGCCTCTGTACGCGTCTACTTTTTGCTGAATTGTATCGTCAATACCGTATGCCATCATGTATCCCCAAAAAGCTGTTTATACAACTCCATAATACCACCACCGGTAGCACTTATCTTAGATAATGTACTTGGCTCTGCATAGCTATAAGACTGCGTAGCGAGTGGTAGCCCTTGTAACAGTGACTGCATGTACTGGACTTGCTTATACGGGAAGTCACGTTCTTCTTTAAACTGCGCATAATCTGCTGCGATACCTTCAGATTCAATAGCACGTTGTGCGGCACCAAGTTCAGCCTGTTTAGATAATGCGCCAAGTCCATATACATTAGCGGCATCTTGTGCTGCACGGGCACGATCTTGTTCAGTGTTGAACTGTTGCTGCGCTTTATCAAACGCTGTCGAATACCCCGCCCCAGTAATTCCGGCTAAGTTCTGTAACAAGTTACGGTTAGTTTCTGACTCCATAATTGCTTGCCGTGACCCACCATACGCACCGGCTTGAGTGAGTCTACCTGCATCTGCTACCCGTTGGATTTGTGCTTGGCGACGCGCCTCGTCAATTTGTGGCTGCAATGCGGCAGTCAAATACGGATTCATATACTGCTGTGCAGTTCCAGCTTCGGTAAAGCTAGTAGGCTGAAAATTACCCATCTCCGAAGTTGGCACTGCTAAATTGGCAATACCTTGGAAAGCAGCTTGTTGCGGTGTAGATTCACCGGCTGTCAGTGGCCCCATATATCCTTGGTAGCCTTGCTGCCCTAGCGCCTGACCTCTACCAAGCATGTTGGTAACATAAGGCCCAACCCAGTTAGACAGCGCAGATTCTGTACCAATCTGTTGCCCTGCGATAGGATCAGTACCTACTGTTGAGGTAGGTATAGTCTGTGTCGTGGTTGTTGCCGGAGTTGTTGTCATAACTTACCTCTTAAACCGGTAAAAAATCATTAGGATCAATTTGTGCGCCTTGTTCTTCACTACCTGTACGTGCTTTACGCACCCGCGCCATCATCTCTTCCAAAACTTTAGCACCTGCGTCGGAATTACCGTTACCGAGATGGCTTACAACGTCTGCAGGAATAACAAACTCACCATCACTTAACAAAGCTGGTTCTTCTCCGTCTATCATAGCAGGTTTTTCATCCGCCATGCCGTCGGTATTACCATCTAAGTAACGACCCTCTTTAAACCCAATAATACCACCTTGGTTAAATTTAGCTACTACTGGTTTTCTAAGCGATACAATTCCGCCTTGGGCAAACTTAGAAACACCCTCACTACCCTTCAAATAGGCGTCAACCGGACTAATGCCGCCCTCCCATTCAGGATAGGGCATTTCTTCGATATTGCTCTCAAACGGGTTCCAAACAGGACGAGGCATTTCCTCGATATTGATTTCAGGCTGACCCATCATATTCTCAGTAAAACCTAGCTCACCGGGCTGAAGAGGCGTAAATCCGGGGGGCATCTTGTCCATAAACATACTATCACCGCTGAAACGATCCGCGTTGCTGATATACGTCCTATTAATGTCGTTAGGGCTCCCACCAAATATTGGTAGAAGACTCTTAAGTTCGTCAGGTATTGGCTCGGCAGGGAGCACTCCGAGTATACCTGCGTCTATTAACTCTTGTTGAGTTTTCCGTTTTGCTATTTTGTCAGTTTGTCCGGTGCGCCGTAAATACTCTTCATAGGCTGCGTCTTGTCGCCCGCTCATTGACCCAGAACCCTGCTGCCCAAAATAAGGGCTAAACACGACATCCATTGTACCTATTTGAGGTCCGGTTAGATATTTTTGATATTCTTCAGAATCAAAGAAACCTGCGTCAATACCTTTATCTTTGTACGTATCTTTTTGTTTTTCTATAAATTTTTGAGCTTTATATCTTTGCAATTGCCCCTGAGTAAAGTTTGGGCCAAGCGCGTTTGTATACTCCTGATATTGTGCTCGCTGTTCATCATCAAAAGCTTTTCTTCTTTTGTCAGCGTGTTCTACGCTCAACCAATTATTCGGTTGTGGATTACCGTTTATATCTACACCTTGTGCGTAGAGTTTACCATTTATCATCTTAGTGATATTTGGGTCGTATCTAAGCTTCTGTGGTTTGTACTCAGGAACGATTTGATTAAAATTTTCTGGAGTAGTGTAGCCAAACATGCGCATCCAATCTGGATTGCTCATTGGATTTCTCATCGGGTCAACTGGACCTGTGTCTGGCGTGGCATTTGGGTTAATATTATCTGGTCCTAATACAGCACCAGTATCAACTCCGGTATTTAACGGATTTGGATTACCGCCGGGTGTTGTTATGGTATTAATAGGTTTAATTGGTGTTGGATTTGGACGACTTGCATCTGGATACCTTGCTATTATATCATCATAAGAAACAGTATTACCGTCTGCATCGGACAAGTAGCCGGGGTTGTTGTTAACCGCAGGTGTAAACTGCCCGTTAGGATCAACAATAGTATTGGGTAAGTTCGGGTCAACATTTGAAACCAACTCGGGGTCGCGTGGCGGCAAAGTTGTAGTCGCAGGTGGCGGCATCGGTGTTGTAGCTACCGGAGTAGGTGTCGGTGTTGTAGCGGTAGGTAGTGGGGTTGTAGTCGCAGGAGGAGGTGGCGGAGTTGTAGCCGCAGGTGGTGGAGTTGTAGCCGCAGGAGGAGGTGCTGTATAATCAAACGCACCGCCAGCGTTATTCGCTATGGTGTTAGCTATTCCGGTTGTGTTAGCCCCACTACTGGTAAAACTTGAAGGGTTAGCTAAGTCTTGAAAGATACCGGTCGCACCGCGTACGAACCCTCCTTCCGCTAGTTGCTGTATGCCTCCTTGCGCTGCAGCTTGGCGCGCGGCATATATTTCAGGCATAGCTTGGCCTGCGCGGTTTTGTGCTGCCATATTTGCTCTATTAAGTGCTTCTAGGCCAGCAGCTTCGGCGGAGGTGTCGCCACCATCATAACGCACATCAGTAAAGTACCGCTGACCACCACTTCCGGGTCTACGGTCTGGGTCATATGTTCCGGGAACTTGTTGGCGTGCTACTGTGTAACTAGGGATACCACCTTGATACCCTGCAGGCCGCTGTTGACTACCACCAACATCGTAACCTAACAAATCGGCAATTTGTACACCTGCGGTTAGCGCGCCAGTACCTGCTTTAAGGATATTACCCCAGTCGTAATCACCCGTTGCGTAACTACCGCCAACATCGTCTTCTTCGTAAGTTTGAAAAGGGCTAAGTAAATCGTCGTACCACGCCATTAATTGCCTCCAAGTAGCTTTAGTAGCTCTTCATTAGTACTCACTATACCACCTTGCGCGTAAGGGGTGCGATAAAATGATTCTTGTGCAGGGTCACGGAAGATGCTTTTAAAATCATACGCAGGGCCAATTTCAGCTACGGGTTGTGATTTTACTTGCGTCATTCTTCCAGCGTCCTGTATCAACATCTCTTGGAAATCTTTTAGGTTACCAAGTCTGCGCGTCTTTGTAGCTTCATCTTCTACTTGCTGCGCTAACTGCTGTTGCATATCTATTTGTTGTTGTGCTTGCTGTTGTGCTTTCTGATCTATAGCGGCGTATATACCAGTAGCCGGTTGAGCAAACACAGAATCTTGCGCAAAGGTTACATCTTGACCTTGGATAGCATTATTTAACAGGTTCTGGTCGTTTATGTCAATAACACCGTCACCAGTAACATCATATGCTAGCTGCGCGTCGGTGTAAACAAACTGACTAGGATCAGCTAGTGCTTCTTGTTGCGCTATTATGTCAGCAATAAAGTCTACATCGGTATCTGTAACTTCTTGTGCGGGCTTGCCAATTAAGTCTGCTATAGAGCTATAGCGTATCCCCGGCAGCGCTTCACCTAACTTACCTCCAAGTAACTCTTGGTCATACTGCCCCATTAACGCCTGCACATCTTCTGGGCGTGGGTTGGTTATACCTTCTGCAGCTAACGCATCGAGCACTTCTTTCTCTGTAACCATACGTGGGGTTACGTAGTCACTAACAAATCCTTTTTGGTCAGCCTCAGCTACTTGCCCAGTAAATTGGGCAATTTCTTCTGGTGAAGGGTCATACCCTAAATCTCTTAGTAGTTTTTCAGCTTCTTCGGCGTTTGTATATAATGGGTTAACAAAGTCAGCAATCGCTGCTTGTTGTTCTGCTTCAGTAGTAGACCCTACGAATTGATTTAGTTGTTCATCAGAAGGTGTAAACCCAAGTTCCGAAAAGAATTGTGCTGCTTCATCTTTATTTGTAGCTATTTCGTCAAACGCTTGTTGCGCACTTGCTAACGTACTTGCTTGGTCTTTTTGCCCTAAGAACTGCGATGCAAAATCAGGGTCATACTCATAGCCTTCCTGTTCAGCTATAGCTTTTAGTTCTGCTTCAGTTACCTGCCGAGGGTCTACGTAGTCTTTAATTTTTTGTAGAGCACCACTTTTATCAAAATCAATGCCCGCACCCACAAACTGATTTACTTCATCGTCAGTAGGTTGATACCCAAGCTGCCCAAACAAATTCCGCGCTTCAATTTCGCTTACTGATTTATTACCAACGTAGTTTTTGACTGCTTGTAACGTGCCTTCTTCGATATTAGTGTCACGCCTACCCAAAGCAACATTACGTGCTACTTCGTCATCAGTAGGTGTATACCCAAGATCAAGGAACATCTGCCGAATCTCATCAGCATCAGCCATATAAGGGTCGGTATAGTCAGCTATAGCTGTAGTAGCATCAGTTTCGGCTTGTCCTATATACTGAGCTATTTCGGCGTCTGTAGCAGGGAAACCTAGCTGCGAAAACATATCTCGTGCTTCAGACTCCATAGTATATGTTGGGTCTAGCTCTGCACGTGTGTCTGCTACAGCTTGGGCTTCATTAGCTTGTTTTACATATTGTTGCGCTTGTTGTGGCGTAAGCGTTATGCCTTCTTGCGCCGCCGCTGCAATTACCTCGTTAACGTCGAAGTACCGTGGGTCTACATAAGCATCTATTGCGGCGTTAAGGTCTGCATCAGGTTTAGCACCAGTGAAACTAGTGAGTTCATCTTTTGTAAACTTATACGGGACATTGTTTTTTGTGGCATAGTCATACGCAGCCCGTGCAGCTTCGCTGGTGCTAGTGTAATCTGTGTCAAATACTTTATTTAGTATGTTTGACTGTATTGTGTTGTTAGATATGCCGAGGTCATTAAGTTGTTGTGTAACTCCAGCTGCGTCTAGCCCGTCTTCATTCCGCACAATCTTATTTACTTGAGGGTTAAACATAATCAGTGCGTTGGAAGCCGCGTCTCCCGCTGTATTGAGCGCTGCCGAAAATCCATATATAGAAGTGCCTGTACCTCCACCAGATATTGCACCTAATAATGAGTTGCCAACAACGTTACCGACAACATCGCGTGTAGGGTCTAACTGATACAACTGTGATTCTAAATACGCCTGTGGTACACCTTCTTCTAGAGCTTCTTGGCGTGCCTCTTTAACAAATATGTCAAGTGCACCTGTTAAAGAACTTCCAACTTTCTTATCTCCAAATACAATTTTTTGAAGATCGGCACCCCCAAGAGTAGTATTTGTAACAAGATTAGTAAGTCCTGCTATAACTCCCGTAGTTGTAGCTTTTTCTAACGCATATACTTCTGCATCCGCTTCGTTGTAGCCAGCTTTAATAGCTGTAGCGTAAGCATCATCAAACGCGCTACTAGTAGAACCACCTATTGATTCTGCTAAGTCCAATACTTGACTAGTAGTAAGTTTTGTACCCACGCTTAATTTTTCAGAAAACTCTTTACCGTACCTAGCAAATTTAGCTGCGCGTCCTGCAACATTACCTAATCCGCCACTAAGTAAATATACCGGACCTTCTTGTAGTATTTCTGATCCTATATTTTCAGCAATAAACACAATAGGGTCGGAACCTATGGCTTCTCCTATAGCCATTACTTTGTTAAAAGCTTGCTCGTACCAAGGAATAGGACTGCCATCTGGTCTAGTTTTTAATGTGCCATCCTCATTGTAATTGGCACTTTCCATAATTTTGTTTATATTTTCAGCCGAAGCTTCCCAATCAGAAGTTGATAGATCGCCTCCCATAGCAATCATTTCTTTGGCTAATTTACCTGCTGGTGTGGTATCTGGATTTATACCTGCGAAATACAATATACCATTAAAAGAGTTAAGTAGCTCACCACCAGAATCTAATACTAAACCGCCCGTGTTCCGTACAAAATCGCTGTTTAATACGTCCTGACCGGTTTTGGTGTTAGCAAGATAAGTAGCTACATTTTTAGCAAACTCATACTGTTGTTGGAACTCAGCCACACCTGCTTCCACTGCTGCGTCCACAGTAGCTTGAGAAAAATCTTTAATGGTGTTCAAGTACGAATTAGGATCAGTTTCTTTGAGGTCGGACAACATAGTCACTGGAACTTTTGGAAACTCTATCATCGGAGTTCCATCAGGATTTAAACGTACATAGTTACCCTGCATATCTACTGTAGCTTCTCCTCCTCCACTAGGGTGAGCTACTTTTTTAACCAATCCATATTTACTATCCCACCGAGGTTCCCCCCAAGAAATAGTTGCTTCTTCCCAACTAAGCAGACCTTGAGCGTCGGCAACTAGTTTTGCATTGCCTAAAGCAATGTCTTTTTCTGTTACTCCTGTGCCTAGTTTTATTTCTTGTTTTTGTTGTCCTGCAATCCCACGCTCAAAATATGCGGCTTTTGCATCCGCAGGTAGATCGTTTACAGTTTTGACGTTGTACGCATCTAAATATGCTTTTTCTACATCTTTATTAAACTGTTTTGCAGCTTCGCTAATGTATTTATTTTGGAAGGTTTCTGCAATAAAATCAGACCCTTCAAGAATTTCTTTAGCTACTTGCAGGTCATTGTTACTGTACTTGTCTATTTCTTGCCGCAGGTATTTTGCTTGATCCGCCGTTAAGTCAGTGACACTTATTCCTAATTTATCTAGTGTACCGCTAAACGCAGCTGCTTTTGCGCTATCTAGTTCTTGTGTAAATTGTGAGGCGCTTACAGGTAAATCGTTATCTTTACCTTCAGTTAACCAGTGGAAGTACACATCGTCTTCAGTCATAGATTTATCTAGACCGTTGAGTGCTTTGTACTCTTCCGCGTTAAATTTATCGTCTGTCATAGCACGCACAAACGCTTTGTTTGCTGCGGCGTTAACTGGTTTTAGTGCATCATCAAGTTGGTCTGAACTAGACGCAAGTGTATCGGCAAGCGCGGCATAGTCTTTCTGCGCAGCTTCTACTTTTGGTCCTAAGTCAGTGTATTGAGCTTTATATTTATCAAGTTGTGGTTTGTATGTGTTAGCGTAATCGCTATCTAACTTAGTAGTATAGTTATTATAATCTGTAACAAGTGCGTTGTACTTGTCTAGTTGCGCCCTATATGCAGCTTCATTGCTAGTAGAAGTATTTTTTAAAACTTCTCTTTGCGCATCTGCTAGTCCTTTGAGGCGGTCACGTTCTGCAAAACGCGGCTGCATTTCATTTATTACATCGTTATAGTTATTTACCGCTGTTTCATAGTCCCCATACAGCGTTTCTACTTCGTTAGCTTTGGCTTCTACTTTTTGGTAATCGCCGGTTACTCTGTCGATGGTGTTTCTGACCTGTTTATCAAGAACTTTGTTTAGTTCTTGTGTGCCGTAAGCATTTATAGACGCTTGCAATGTGTCAGATACATCGGCATCGGTAAATGTAGCGACTGAAACGTTCTGGATTGCGCCGGTAATTGCCGCGAGTTGTGCTTGTCCCTCTGGTGTAGAAGTATCAAAATCACTAGATAAAACGTAATCTTTAACAAATTCAGTAGTAATTTTTGCTTTTGCTATCGCTGCCAACAGCTGCCCGCTGTCTACATTTTCCCCACTAAGCGCTGCAGTAAGTGACGCTGCGGCGATTTCTCGTATGACGGGGTTTTGTTCGAAGAACGTTTTTGCGCCAGAAACTGTTTCTGCTACGTTATTTGCGCCGGTACTGGTTACTTTTTGCCCGCTGTTTGTCTGTTTACCCGCAACTTCTGACTTAACAGTGTTGCTTATTTGTTTGTCTAGGTAGTTAAGACCTGCTTGAACACCTGCTTGTATGCCGCCCGATACAAATGCTTTTAATGGGTCTTCGCCATATACAGCGGCGCTAGCTGCAGCGGTAGCACCAGACCCTACGATTTGCCCAGCAATCTGAGCTCCTGCTTCACTAAACCCAGCTTCTGCTGCCGCTTGCCCAGCGTACTGTCCAGCGTACTGCCCAGCGTATTGTCCAGCTTGTCCTGCTACATAAGAAGTAGCCGCTGCAGTTAGAATATCTCCAATGTCCCCACCTTTTATAGCGACAGAAGCACCATTAATAAGTGGAACCGCCCATGCGTTGCCTGTGGCGTAAGCTGCCGCTGTAGCGATTGCTTTTATGGGGTCGTCTGCAACTGCTTGGATAACGTCTTCAACAGCTTCAACTACTGGGTCAATAATTTCGTCAACAACCCAATCAGCAGCATCCGAGACAGTATCTCCAACCCATTTAACCGCTTTTTTAGCAGCTTTCTTAACTTTTTTCCACGGTTTACCCATGACGCTACCTTATAGAATCTTTGCCAAGCTTAACATAAACTAAATATTCGTCGTCTTCTGTTACTCCGATATACATTGCGGAGTCTTCTGTTCTCTTCAAACGTTTTTGTATCATCTGCAAAGCAGGTAATAACTTGTCATCCGCAAGATCAGTGCTGTAGTGCGTAATGTTTTTATCTTGTAGGTACCGTAGATATTCCATTGCGTTAGAAATAAAGTTGCGCCCAGTATCTACATTAAACGACCGCCCTACCATTTTGTTTTTATTTTCACCTTTACCTCTATGTGCTAAAAACACAGTGTTCCCTATTTGCACGGTGTCGGCGCCTTCCATAGAACCTTCTCTTACAACAGATAACATTTGCGCCTGTATAGGTGGATCATCTTCATTACTTAACTGTTCTAAAGATTGTGAAATTATTTCAGGTATGCCGAGTTTTTGTTTGTTACTATCTACTGTTTTCATACCCGCCTCACGCTATTACTGATAAGACAGCTTCTTTTGATTCTGCGTCTCTAGTTTTATGTTTATTAATATACGCCTCTAACTCTGCTAGAGTAGTCATTGGCATTTCATCTGCTTTTTCTTCTGCAATCCCAAATATGTCGGCTAGTATAGACCCAAGAAGCACACAGTCTAAACTATCTATGCCCAGCCCATCCATAGTGTCGTCAAGGGAAGTAGCTAAAGCCTCTGGCTCTTTATACTTAGCTTCTGTTAGCGCTATGTTAAATATATCTACAAAGTTCATTATAAGTTACTCATTATAAGTTGCTAACAAATGATACCGCAACAACAGCAGATGGTAGGCCCGGGTGAGGTGCTGTAGCAGCTTCTGTGTGCAAGTTAAGCTGTGTATCGCTGGTTGCCCAGTACATCTCAATGTACTGGCCCGCTGTTAGGTCAATCGAGAAGTTCCAATGCACGGCAATATCATCGTTACCTTTAATAGTATTTTTCTGCCCACCATACGGTTGGTCAGTACCGTTCTTGTTAATCCACGTCCATAATGTAGCGGCTGATGCGTTGTTATGCTCCAACTGCAAGGTTACTTGAAAGTTATAAACACCATCATCAGTGGCAGTGATGCGGGTGTCGTCCGTTCCACCAATCGAAATACCGTTACCAATGTAGGTATTCTCAAACTCAACGGGGTAGCCCGTGTTTGCAAGAGCGGCTGTTTGGTCAACGGTGCTATAAAAAAGCCCCCGTGGCATGTATAGAAACTTGCCACCATCGTCGGTGCTAAGTATCGAATTTACATTGTTTACCAAACGGTTAAAAAATAACCGTAATACATTATTGCCTTGGTCTGTAAAGGAGCGCTCATACTCATCTGGGGCTAGTGGTAATGCAGGAGGTTCGGTTTTCTCGATTTGATTCGCCATTACCGTCTCCCATCGGGACGCATATCTAATCGTGGAGTTCCTAACTGCCAAGCTACTCCTGTGCCAGTAGATTCAATCTTTACCGCAAGTTGGCGCCCTCGCACTCTAATATTAAGTTGTTCTGTGTACTCCTCAACCGGCACTGTAGAACTTCTAGTGATTGCACCGTTGTTCACCCCACCTTGAGATGTAGGGTTATTATACCCCGAACCAGAGTTTGCTAACGGTAAAAACGACATGGTTGCTGATGGAGAGCCAGTATCAGACCCTGTAAAGTCCATGTCGGGAAGAGCACGCCAAATAAACATAAATTTATGCCCGTCATCCAGATCAAACTGCGAAGATGATATGTACGCATTAATAGGTTGTGTTGTAGCGGTTTCGTTATCGTCGTTACCTTGCTCATGGTTTACAAGGTTATAGCTGTATGTAGCAGCTAACGGATTATCACGTAGCCCAGAATCTAGCCAAGCGGTGCGCGCCATAGTGCCATAATACCAAGCATCTTCTACGTAATTATAGACTACATACCGATCAATATCGGTAACATTGGACGAACAGTAGAACCACCAAATTTCATGGAACGATTCATTTGTGCCCGCAAATACTTGGTCATATTGTTCTGTGTTAAAATCAGTAAATATAAACCGCCGCAAGTCACAACGTAAAGGCTGAGTACGTCCATCGTATTTATAGAATTTATCTTTCCCCATCCAATACGCTACACCGTTAGCGTAAGCTACGCAGTTCTGTGAAGCTACAGATATGTTTTCTCCGACTAATTGCGCTGACCAAACAGCGGGGGCACCTACATACTGCAACGAGTACAGAGAAGAATTAGTCCAAACCAGCACTTCTTGTCTAGCTTGTGATGCCGCTACAATCTCGGTGCCTCTAGATAGCCGTAAACTACCCGCCTGATTAGTAGCTGCAGGAGTCCAATTTACTGCGTTTTCTTGGTCAGACCAGCGCACGAGCATCGGATCAACCGTGGCAGTACCAATGTCGTTAGTGCCAAAACAAAATACAAATCTGTTAATGTCAGATACAAGTATCAAACTCTGTTGTGTAGGGACATCAGAGGCACCGCCAAGACTAGATAAAAGAACTCCTCGTGTAGAGACTCCACCGGTCGCATCCCAGTAGTATATAGGACCATTTCGCGGCCCAAAGATAAGGTCTTCTCCAAAGTTTTGCTGGCTCCATAGGCGAATAGATTCGGCGGAAACAAGCCCTGTGCCCCACACTCCACCACCCCAAGTACCTGCACCCCAACCTGTCATAGGGATAGCATACGCCGCGCCCACGTTTATCTGGTAAGCTGCAGACACAGACCCCCCACCAGTCGCAGTAGACGTAGCGTTTGAAGCTGCGGTTATAGTGTATGTAATTCCGGTGGTGTAGGTAATCTGATACTCACCGTCTATAGTAAGGCCACCTACAGCAGTAGCACCGGAAAAAGTAACAAAGTCTCCGTCTATATACCCGCCTGCAGCGTCTGTAACAGTGACTATAGGAGACCCAGATACAGTCGCAAACGGGTCAGTCAGAGCTACAGTAGCCCGTAACGGCGTAATGTCATTATATGCTGCGCCTTCTTCTAGATAGAATTTTAAGTTAGTACCCATCCCTAACAAATTCACACTACCTAAAGTAACCCAGTTCCATAGAGACCTGCAGACCCCCTGAAACGTAGCTGAAGATATACGTTGCCACCCACCGATTTTTTCCGGCAAACCTTGACGAAATCGTACTTTATCGCTCTCATACCAACCACCTTCGGTAGAGTATCTAGTTTGTTCACGATTTACGCCGGGTTTAAATAATATCTTCTGAAGTGGCATGGTTTTACTCGCTACATACTTTCCCCGAACATTGGAGGTAATGTTGTTGCTTTGATAGATACACTCTGTTTTAGGTTCAATATTTCCCCGCAATCAGAACAAGTATCTGCAGCTAATTCAGATTCGTCCAAATCAAACCCACAATTCTGGCATACAACTTCTATCGTATGCGCAGGCTCGACTATTCCAGAATCTAGTGTTTTTGGTTCATATGTTGTTCTCATTATTCCCCTCTTGGGCGTTGAATGTAGGTTGGCAAACTTCTCCCTGACAACAATCATCAATAACCTGATGACATTCTATGCACTCATCATGCCCGTGCACGTTTATGGTACGGAGTTTATTTCCACAACGAGGACAGTGTTTGCAATGTGTTTTACTAATCATTTGTTAATATTTAACACCTTTCTGTGCATTTTCCAAAACCAATTACCTGTGGCAGTAAAGGGTCTACCCATATATAGCAGCGCCCAACCAGCGTATCTAACCAAAATACGTTTTAACTTTGTTACGTTTATTAGCATTTTTCTTATGTACTCCGGGGCGACGGTGCCGTTTTTTGTTAACTTTTGTAGATTCAATTTTCTTAGCCATCTGCTAACGCCTTCATTCTATCTACTAATCTTTTAGCACGGTTTGGCACTTGAGTATACCATCTGGAATCTTCTGCTTCTGCAGCCACTTCTAGCCACGCCTTCGGGTCTTCCATAGCTTCAGCAACAGCGGCCCACATACGTTGAAATTTACTAAAACGTGGGTAACCAAGGTTAAATGTCATGTTGCATAGCACCAGAGCCGCGTCGGGGTATTTGAGGTCAAGCTCGTTAAAGTCTACTCCAACATTGCTACACAGGCGATGGCAGTCCTCTATTGTTACAGCTATGTCTAGATTAAACGCCTTGCGAACTCTTTCTTCTGATATTTCAGTGCCAACAGGTTGCCCGTATTCAGGGTCTTCTTCTTTGATAAGATGACCGATTCCAAAAGTTGGTAGAGCTAAATGATCTAAATAAATCAAATACTTACAGCCCTCGTCCTCGGCGAGTTCTTCTCTTAGTTGATCTTTGTTCATTATTTTACTTTCATGTATTTACTGACCGCACGGTTGCCAAACCAAAAGGACATGATAGCCGCAAATAACCCTTGAGTCTCAGGAGACCACATAAGCTCTACAGCATCTTTCCAGTCCCCGCCCGCTTCAAGAACTTTAACAATAACTACAACTTCTACGGCTACAAACATTAAGAAGAAGGCATAAGTAATAACAGGGCGCACACTGCCGCGAAGAGCGTTGACAAATCCGCCAGCGTCGATACTTCTATCATGTTCGTAAATACCTTTAGTTTCAGCTATATCTGCGTGTTTATCCAACTCCTGCAGTTTTAGTGCGGAGCGTTTTTCCATCAACTCCGCTTCCATTTTCATGGTTTCTAACTTCTGTTTGTGTTCTTGCCCTGCCTTAAAAAAGTTTAACACTTCTGGTAAAAAACTTGTTCCAAAACCCAACAAACTTCCAAGTAAGCTCATCATGTGCTTAATCTCCCTTTTGGCAAAGCCTGACATTTCCAAGATACAGGCCGATAACCCGCCATGTGGATATGAACCGCTTTTCCCATTTCTAACGCCCTAGCCTCGCATTTCTCATACGTTTTATACGGCCCAAGCTGGTCCTCTAGCTGCCAACATTCAGTAGGTTGAAAAACCATACATGCAAGGACAAGGGCTTGAAACATATCAATCTATCACTTTTTACTCATCCATACAGATGTACCCATGTAAG
>Ga0208303_1000658_pt1 | contig 14295 bp, 16 predicted proteins | sample CB_VirMetaG_2_FD_184537 | JGI IMG/M metagenome (GOLD analysis project Ga0208303, IMG submission 184537) | Freshwater to marine saline gradient viral communities from Chesapeake Bay - CB_1504_2 Viral MetaG (SPAdes) (version 4) | ecosystem: Environmental > Aquatic > Marine > Coastal | place: USA... | reverse complement strand
TAAATGTACATGAATGCTTGACATTTCTAACTTTTTCTAAAGAGAAGAATGAGCTAGAAGCAAGACAAATAAAAAGTAAATTCAAATAAAATGAGCAATACAGGAGTAAGAGGATTTTATCTATTAACAGAAGCAATCAAAAACCAGCTTCTTAATGATGTGAATGTAAATACAGTAACCACTGGAGATATATATGACATTGACTTATCAAAGCAATCAATCTTTCCCTTGTCTCATATCATCATAAACAACGTAAGCACGCAAGAGCAAACGCTTACTTTCAATATATCTGTACTCGCTATGGACATAGTGGATGAAAGCAAAGAAGCAACGACTGATATATTTAGAGGAAACAACAATGAACAAGATATCCTTAATACTCAACTTGCAGTTCTTAATAAGCTTGTCATGATTTTGAGAAAAGGAGTTCTTTATTCGGATCAATACCAACTTGATGGAGATGCAAATCTTGAGCCATTCTATGAGCGGTTTGAAAATCGACTTGCTGGATGGGCAGCAACTTTTGATGTCTTTGTTAGAAATGACATTGATATATGTTAGCAGAGAAATTCTTAAGGGAAGAGCTGAACAAGTTTGCTAAATACGTTATACAGCAAAGTAGAAGTAATCTAACTAAAGGCAAAAAGAATACATCTAAAGAGCTTTATAATAGTTTAGGGTATGATATAGAGTCAAGTAAAGATTCGACGTCTATGGCTTTTAAAATGGCTGACTATGGAAAGTTCCAGGATTTAGGTGTTAAGGGTAAGGATTCAAGTGCTAAAGCTCCCAACAGTCCATATAGGTTCGGAACTGGAAGTGGAAAGAAAGGTGGATTAACTAAAGGGATTGATAAGTGGGTGCGAAGAAGAGGTATTCAGTTCAGAGATAAGAAAGGAAAATTTTTAAGCTATAAGCAAACAGGGTATATAATAACAAGAAGCGTTTACAAGACTGGAATGAAAGCAAGCATGTTTTTTACAAAACCATTTGAAGCAGCGTTTAAGCGTTTACCAGATGATCTTGTCAAAGCTTATTCAATAGGAATAGAAAAACAGATACAAATAAATATTAAGGAGAAATGAGCAAGATAAACGCAAGAAGCCCATATTATATTACTATTGGTGTAAACCCAACAGTAGCAAATCTTACGCAAGTAGATATGGAGCTGTATGTATATACTGGTACACAAACAACAGACAGAACTAATTTGTTTACGCTTACATCTTTTGCAATTAATAATGTAGTGACGTTTGAGATTAGCGAAATAGTAAGAGATTATATACTTAATACTTTTGATGGAGATTACGCAACTGATAATGTTTGGGTGGATTACAGAACTACAAACTATATACAAGGCTCTGCACAAACTCCTTCTGCTTATACACAACTAACTGGATTTGATAGTTATGGCTTTTATGAAGATGGTGCTAATCCACAAAACGATAGTGGACTATTGCAGTCAAACTTAAAGGTCGTAAAGTTAGATGATGCTCCAGCAACAATTCCAGTTTATACTGAAATAACAAACAGAGTTTCTTACGAGCTTGATGGAGAACTGATATACACTAAAGCTATAACAGACAGTGATGAAAGTGATGAGCAAATAGAATACGTTAGCAATACAATAAATGGCTCTGATGAGTTTGAGGATAGGGTTATACAAGATGGTGGAACTTTTGAGGAGAGTTCATGTTTAGAGCAGTTTGCTAATGAGTTTACTTTATTTGATTTTGACACGATATATATTGATACAGATAGTGGAGTTATAAAGCTAACAGTAGAGAATATTAAGGAGTGCAAGTATGATCCTTATAAAATTACGTTTGTAAATAAGTTTGGTGCACTACAAGACCTATGGTTTTTCAAAAGAACTAACGAGGTACTATCTACTAAAACAGAAAAGTTTAAACGCAATATTATTGTTAATGGAGCTTACGATACAAGCAGACATCAGCAAAAGATACTGACTAAAAATGGAAGTGAGAAGCTAACGCTAAACACTGGCTTTTATCCAGAGGAGTATAACGATGTATTTAAGCAGATGCAGTTAAGCGAAGATTGTTGGATTGAGATAAACTCACAGACATTACCAATAAACGTAAGCAGTAGCAGTTTAAACTATAAAACACACTTAAACGACAAACTAATAAACTACACAATAGAAGTAGAATTTGCTTTTGACACTATTAACAACATACGATAGATGCAGATAATAGAACTATATATAAAAGGCTACAATAGAATAGAGGGTAGGGCTCAAGGAACTGCAACAGTTAATCTTTTAACAGATAGCCAAGCTACTTTCTTAACAACTGTAAGCGTTGGGGATTTAGTTGAAAACCTAACTACTCAAGAAAGCTCTTATGTTGTTTCTATAACAAACGACACGAATGTTGTTTTATCTGCTAGTATATTCCCAAATGCAACTTTAACTTATAAGTATAGAATCACAAGCCCATATTTTAGAGCTGATTTATTTGAGGATGAGAGCATAAGCATAACTGAAACGCTATTAAATGTCAAAGATATAGGAAAGGTATTTACTCCTTTCAGTCAGCAGTTTAATCTACCAGCCTCTAAAACTAATAACAAACTATTTAGGCATTACGAAAACCAAGATATTCTAAACAGTTTTGATGCAAGGTTCAGACACGATGCAATTATAAAGCTCAATGGGATAGACTACAAAAAAGGTAAGATACAATTTAAAAGCGTATCATTAAAGGATAATAAAGCACACGCATACAAAGTGGTATTCTTTGGGGATACTGTTGAGCTAAAGGAAATTTTAGGAGAAACAACTTTAGGCGGTTTAGACTATGGAACTGATTTAGACTTTGAGTATTCTCAACAAAATATAACAAATTTCTCTGCTTTATCCGACAGCTCTATAAATAGCATATATGGAAGTACCGATATACTTGTGCCAAACATCCATCACAGTAAGAATATGCGCTATTCTACTACAAATGGCTACAAAGATGCTATCACAGATACTGGTTTATTATGGACTGATTTGAAACCAGCTATAAGATTAAGAGCTATTATTGAGGCAATAGAAAGAAAATTCCCAAGAATTAATTTTTTCGGTTATTTCAATGAAACAAAGTTTAATCAGTTTTATATGTGGCTGCATAGAAACGAGGGGTATGTTACAAACGCAGTTGAAGGCGGTGGTACTCGGATATTAAGAAACCGATGGTTTGATTTAAGTGTACCAGATTATTCGTTTACATCTGGAACAGAATTAAGACCAGCAACACTTTCAGCGATTGGAGTTCAGCAATGGTGGGTTGCACGATATAGGGTTGAGGTTGATATTAATGTAGGTGGCTCAACAATACCTTATACAGTTAGAATAAGAAACGCATCAACAGAAGAGGAATATTACGCAAACGATTATCCAAGCGGAGGTGACAGTTTAACTTTTGCAAACATACCTTTGTCTGTTAGTAATGGTGGGTTTTTAGATTTGATGATTGAAGTTGAATCTGATAGCACTATTGCGATGAGTCAAACTTTAACTGTTAGATATCAAAGAAGAAGTGCTTTCTCTGGGAGTTATTCAGATGTTGAAGTTGGGGTATACACACCAACAAATCAATCTACTGAAAATAAGTTTTACATAGGCAAACAGATTCCAAACATTAAAGTAATAGACTTCTTAAGCGGTTTGTTTAAGATGTTTAATTTATTAGTGTTTAAATCTGATGACCAAATAAATGTGTTTGAAGCACGAGCTTACATGAATGCTGGAGCTGATTACGACATTACAAAATATGTGGATATGTCTACTTCAAGTGTTGAGAGGTTGTTTCAATATAAAGAAATGGACTTTAAATTTAAAAGTAAAAAGAGTTTCCTTGTGCAGTTTTCAGATGAGATACAAGGCATACCATTTGCAGAAGAAAATTACGGAGATGATGAATGGGATGGCGGAGTATATAAGGTTGAAGTACCCTTTGAAAAAATGATGTACGAACGCTTAAGCGATGAAGCTGGAAATCAAACATATATTGGGCAAGGTGCAATGTTAACCAAAGACTTTAAACCAACTATTGGAGAGCCATTGATTTTGTGTATAGCGTATCAAGAAAATACAGACGATGAATTTACTCTTGATGGAACTGCAAACTCACATTACCGAAGACCAACACAGCTAACGACATTTGACTGGGGTTATTCAACAAGGCAACAGTTAAGCTTTGGAGAGGAGAAAGACGAGTGGCTTGGAGTTATACCTTCCGATACAACTAACTTGTTTGAGTATGGTTATTTAGATTATGTTCACACAGTTTTTGACAGAAACTCAAGGCTTGTAAAAGTAACTGCTTATCTTCCGTTGAGTTTGTTGATTAAACTGAATATGAATGATACGCTTGTAATTAATAATAAAGCCTACAGAATAAACAGTATAAAAACAAACCTATTAACAAACAAATCAGATTTAGAACTTTATAATGTTGATGAGTGGGTAAGCCAAATAAACAACGCACAATTCGCTTATTTAGACAGAGTAGCACAAGTTACAGTTTCTTCTAAAACATCAACAGCTATTGACATAACTTGGACTGCGGTTACTGGTGCAGTTGGCTATGATGTTATTTTGAATGGTGGAGGATATGTAACAACTGTAGGGACAGCTATAAAGTTATCTCCTTTAGAAAGTGGCACAACATACAATATAGGGGTAAGAGCAAAATACAACATAGATGGAAACGATGCTTATTCATTCGATACAAGTATAATAGAAACAACGTCATGATCAAATTAATATTAGAAAGCTTAAAGCATGTAAACGGAGAAACAGAAAACATCCGTATAGCACAAGGTAAACACAAACTACCTACAACACTAAAAGAGGGATACAAAGCACTTAAACAAGAGATAAAATGGCAATAGAAAAGAAAATAGTAATTGATGTTGATGCTGTAAAAGCGGCTGGAGGATTAGACAAACTTATAGATTCCTTAAAAGAAGTAAATAAAGAAGTAGAGGAAACTCAAGAAAGTTCTTCAAAAGCTTTAGATGGAGTTGAAAAGAATGCTAAAAAATCATCTAAAGGTATTGCAGGTTTATCAAAAGGGTTTAAAGGTCTTGGAACAGCAATGAAAGCGGCTGGTATAGGTTTATTTGTTGCTGCATTTATAAAATTAAAAGATGTATTTAGTCAAAATCAAAAAGTTTTAGATGTTTTCAATACTGCTTTTGAAGTTGTAAGTATTGCTTTTAATGATTTTGTCAGCTTTTTATTTGAAAGTGAAGGAGGAATTGTAGATACTTTTAAAGCTATATTTGAAAATCCAGCCGAAGCAATTAAGGACTTGGGCAAAAGAATTTATGAAGGAATTGTTGTAAGATTTCAAGAATTTATTGAAGTTCTTGGTTTAGCTGGTAAGGCTTTAGGTCAATTTGTAACTGGTAAATTTAGTGCAGCTTTTGAAACTATTAAAGAAGCTGGAAAGCAGACTGTTGATGTGGTTACTGGGGTAGATGATAGTTTTGAAAGTACTGTTGAAACAATAAAAAATTATGCAACAGAAACTGTAAAAGCAGCTAAAGAAAATGTAGAGCTTGCTAAAGCAGCAGAATTGGCAGCAGTAAAAAATCAAGGATTAATTGAAAAGTATGACAGACAAGCTGAAAGTTTAAGACAGATAAGGGATGATGAAAGTAAAAGTATTGAAGATCGTATTAAAGCAAATGATGAACTTGCTCTCATTTTAGATGAACAAGAAAAAGTCATGCTTAAAAATGCAGAGATTCAACTTGCATCCGCAGCATCAGAATTGTCAAAAAACAAAGAAAGTATTGAACTTCAAAAAGCTTATATAGAAGCTTTAAATGAGCAAGCAGCGATTGAAGCTCAAATTACTGGATTTAGAAGTGAGCAACAAGTTAATGTAAATTCTTTATTAAAAGAGCAAAAAGAAATTCAACAAGAGCTTGCTTTAATAGGTAAAAGTGAAAGAGATATCCAGAGAGAAGAACTTAAACAACAATATCTTGATCAAAAAGAAATAATTGATAAACAAGTTTCAGATGAAACAGAAAAAAATATTTTACTGTTAGAAGCAAAAAAGGTTTATGATGAACAACTTTTGGAGCTCAACAATCAATTTGCCCAGGAAGATTTAGAAGCTAAACAGAAAATTTTTGAAGAAAATAAAGCAATAACAGATGCCGAGGTAGAGTTAGAACAACAAAAAACAGCAGCGAAACAAAAAGCTCTTGATGATGCAATCAGTTTAGCTGGTGCAGAAACTGGTCTTGGTAAAGCGCTTTTGATAATTAAACAAGGTTTAGCTTTAAAGGAAATGATTATGGAAGCCAAAAAAACCATAACATTTAGTAAACTTGCAGTAGCAAAAAGTACAACAGCAGTCGCTGAAGGTACAGCACAAACTGCTAAAATAGGTTTTCCTCAAAACATTCCAATGTTAATTGGTTATGCTGCACAAGCCGCTGGTATAATAGGTGCTATAAAATCTGCAACTGGCGCTGCTAACAGTGTAGCTGGTACTCTTGGTGGAGGTGGTGCTGCTAGTGGGAGCGCTGGCTCTTCACAGCCACCATCATTCAACATAGTGGGTGCTACAGAAACAAGCCAATTAGCACAAGCTGTAGGTGGTCAATCACAACAGCCAGTACAAGCGTATGTAGTAGCTAATGATGTAACAACTGCACAGAGTTTAGAAAACAATATTGTAGAGGGTGCAACAATATAAATACAAAAAATAATTAAAAAATGTATATATAGATATGAGAATTGTAGAACTTATCCTGGATGAAGATCAAGAGATTGGAATTGAAGCAATAAGCGTTGTGGAAAACCCAGCAATAGAAGAGGACTTCATCGCATTAAAATCACAAGAGTTTAAACTTGCAGAGGTAGACAAAGAAAAGCGTATTTTAATGGGTGCTTTATTAATTCCCAACAAGCCAATATACAGAAGAAATGGAGAAGATGAATATTATATATACTTCTCAAAGGATACTGTATTGAAAGCTTCGCAGATGTATCTCATGCAAGGGAAACAGAACAATTCTACTTTAGAACACCAATACCAAATAAACGGACTATCATTAGTTGAGAGCTGGATAGTAGAGGACAAAGTTCATGACAAGAGCGTAAAGTATGGTATGGACTTACCGTTAGGAACTTGGGTTGGAAGTGTTAAGGTTAATAACGATCAGATTTGGAATGAGTTTGTGAAAACTGGTAAGGTAAAAGGGTTTAGTATTGAAGGATACTTTGCGGATAAAATGGAAAGACCAAAAGACCAAACTATAAAAGACGAATTAGCAGCTATTGAAGAAGCTGAAGCAGAGTATTTATTAAGTGAGATACGAGGCATTATAAAAAGCGACAAACGTGTTAAGAGTGGTAAGAAGATGATACTTGAAAGCTACTCGGATTATCCAAGTGGTGTAAAGAACAACGCAAAGCGAGGTTTAGAACTTAACGAAAAGGTAAACAACAAATGTGCAACTCAAGTAGGAAAAGTTAGAGCACAACAATTAGCGCAAGGTAAACCAATCTCTAAAGAAACAATAAAGCGTATGTATTCTTATTTGTCAAGAGCAGAAGAATACTACGTTGAAAGCGATACAACCGCTTGTGGTACTATCTCTTATTTATTATGGGGTGGTAAGGCTGGTCTACGTTGGGCTAACAGTAAATTAAAAGAATTAGATGCGTAATGTAGCGGTTAAAATAGAACGCAAAAAAGTAAGACGTAAAGGCATACACGCTAAAAGTAAAACTAGTCAATTAAAGAGTAGTAAGAACTATAAAAAACTAAATAGAGGTCAAGGTAAATGAGAAGATTTAAGAAGTTTTTTACACCAAGTAGAACAAGTCCAAAGGGTGGGCGCAGAGCTTGTTTATGCGAGGATAATACCTACTCTATAAAGTGTTGTGATGGTAGTTTAAGGGCGCAAGGGATTGGTAGTACAACAAAGCAATTTAATTACTTGTTACAAGAAAACACAAGTTTTTTATTACAAGAGAATAACAGTAAAATTATTTTATAATGTCAGATAAGAAAATATCACAATTAAATGCTATTACAGACCTTGCTAATAATGATGAGTTTGTAGTAGTGGATAGTGGAGAAACAAAAAAAATAGTATTCTCTAATTTACAAAAAGAAATAGTAAACTATTTAGCACCTACAAGCATAACAGTAAGTGCTACTAATAATGTTGATTTAGACGATACTACATTTCACAATTCTGAAATAATAAAACTAACTTGGTCTGGTGTTGCTGGTAATATGACAATGACTTTACCAGATTGCACATCTGCAAATAATACAAATAGAGCAATGAGATTTATTAGCGATAGTACGTTTAGCACAAATACAAGAATTTATCTTACACCAGCTACTGGTCAAAATTTAGATGGCAGTACAAACTACTACGAGATTAACAAGGCTTATGAAGGTATAAAGATTTGGAGTGATGGCACAGAGTGGTTTATTATTCAAAAGAAAGCCTAAAAATGCAAAATTAATTTTTAACCCTTATATATTAATATGAACACGAACGATATGATTAGTAAAATCAAAGATGTTCTTAATTTGTCTGAAGAGGTCAAGTTGGAACAACAGACTTTAGAAAACGGTGCTGTTTTGGAAGCAGAAGCTTTTGAGGCTGGCAAAGAAGTATTTATTGTTACCGAAGATGAGAAGGTGGCAGTGCCAATCGGCGAGTATGAACTTGAAGATGGTAAAATACTTGTAGTAGCAGAAGAAGGTCTTATTGCTGAAATTAAAGAAGCTGGAGAAGAAGCTCCAGAAGAAGAAGTTGAAGCAGAAGAAGATGTAGTCCTAGAAGAAGATAAAGAAGAAATGGGATACGCTACAAAAGAAGAACTAGCAGAAGTAAAAGAAATGATTGAAGAAATCAAAGCGATGCTAGAGCCAAAAGAAGAGATGAGTGCTGATGAGCTTGGAAATCTCATGACAGAGGAGCTTGCAAAACATGAAAAAATTGAGTTAAGTGAATCCTTTGAGAATCAAGAAGCTGAACTTGGAATGCCAGCAGCCGAGCCAATCAAAGCAAATCCAGAGGCTAAAGAAAACAAAACAAATTTCAAGTTTGCATCAAAAAGAAAAATGAGCACACTTGACAGAGTAATGAGTAAAATTATAAACAACTAAAACTAAAATAAAATGCCAAATCCAACAATTACTGGTTCTTCATACGCTGGAGAATTTGCAGGGAAGTATCTAGGTGCTGCCCTTTTATCTGCTTCAACATTAGATGCTGGAGCTGTATCAATCTTGCCAAACGTAAAGTTTAAAGCAGCAATGAAAGTGGGAGCTTTCGCTAATATTGTACGTTCTGCTGATTGTGATTTTGATTCAACTACTTCAACTCTAACATTAACAGAGAAAGTATTAACTCCAACTGAACTGCAAGTAAACTTACAAATCTGTAAGAAAGAATTACATGCAGATTGGGAAGCTGCTCAAATGGGCTTTTCTGCTTTTGATAGCTTACCTCCACTATTCTCTGACTATGTAATCTCAAGAGTTGCTGCTGAAGTTGCTCAAGCTACTGAAAACTCAATCTGGAGTGGTGCTGCTGGTGAAGGGACTTTTGATGGTTTCTCTACTTTATTAGCTGCGGATGCAACTGTTGTAGATGTAACTGGAACAACAGTAACTTCTGCTAACGTAATAGCAGAGCTCGGCAAGATAGTAGATGCTGCTAACGCTGCTGTACTAGGAAAAGAAGATTTAACTCTTTATGTTTCCAATAACATCGCAAGAGCTTATATCAGAGCTTTAGGTGGATTCGCTACTAACATCGGTGCAAATGGTGTTGACAATAAAGGAACAACTTGGTACAACGGAGGAGCTTTAACTTTCGAAGGTATTAATATCTTTGTAGCTCAAGGTCTTGGAGACAATAAAGCTGTACTTGCTCAAAAATCTAACTTATTCTTTGGTACTGGACTGTTAAATGACAGAAACGAAGTGAAGGTTATTGACATGAGCGACATCGACGGAAGTCAAAACGTAAGAGTTGTCATGAGATATACTGCTGGTGTTCAGACAGGAATCGGATCAGACATCGTATATTACGCTTAATAAATTAACTAATCAATATAAAGAGGGGTGGGTAAAATTGCCTACCCTTTTTTATTATAAAAAACTATAAATTATGGCATGTGCAGTAACAAGCGGTCGCTCTTTACCTTGTAAGAATAGCGTTGGCGGACTCAAGACTATTTACATTCTTGATTATGACCCAACGATTGCAGCTCTTTCTGATACATCTGGAACAATTGATTTGACAACTGGAGGAGATTTCTTTAAGTTTGATATCAAAGGTAACAGTTCTTTAGAAACAGCAGTGAACAGTTCACGTGAGAATGGAACGACTTTTTATGAAACAACTTTAAATATTACTTTTACTTTCCTTGATGTAGCAACGCAAGAGCAAATCAAACTTTTGAATGCTGGTAGAGCTCATTACGTAGTAGAAGATTACAATGGAAATAAACTGTTAATCGGACATAAGAACGGTGCAGAAATTACTGGAGGCACTATCGTAAGCGGTGCAGCAATGGGAGACCTTTCTGGGTTTACTTTAGTTGCAACAGCTCAAGAAGTAGCTCCACCTTACTTTGTATCTAACTTACAAGAGGATGCAACGCAGGTTGATCCAGATGCATAAATCTAAAGGGATTTATAAAATTAAGGGTTATCTTTAGGGATAGCCCTTTTTTTTATTACTTATCAATACAAAATATTTCTTTTTTGTTTATATATTAATATGAAGTTAATTGGAACAAATGGAAGTAAGTCTTTTAAGATTATTCCAAGAGAATACATTACTGGAAGCATCACTGTAAATTTAATGAGTGAAAGCACTGGTACAAACATAAGCATAACTCCAACTGCTTCAACTGATAGGAATTATTCTGTATTTACAGCAGACTTCGGAACGCTAACAGAAGGAGATTTCTATACGTTAGAAGTAAAAAATGGAAGCTCTGTAATATATAAAGACAGAGTATTTTGCACAGACCAAACAATTAATCAATCCAACAATGACTATTACTCTGTAAATAATGGAGAGTATGTCCAGGAGGATAGTTATGACAACGATTACATTATATTATGAACGATTTAAGAGTAGTTAATTTAAGCACTTATACAAGTCCAGAGATAGTTGAGAAATCAAACAAAGACTGGGTTGCGTATGGTAGCGACAACAATTATTTCCAGTATCTTATTGACAGATACAATGGAAGTCCAACTAACAATGCCATTATCAACGGAGTATCTGAAATGATATACGGTAAGGGATTGGATGCTTTAGATTCAAACAGAAAGCCAGAGCAGTATGCAAAGATGATCACTTTATTTCATAAGGATTGTGTGCGTAAATTATGCTATGATTTAAAACTTATGGGACAGTGTTCCATGCAAGTGATATACTCAAAGGACAGAAAAACTGTTGCAAGAGTAGAACACATACCAGTTGAAAACTTAAGAGCAGAGAAGTGCAATGAGGATGGAGATATTGAAGCTTATTATTATTCAGATGATTGGAGCAAGGTTAAAAAAGTAGAGGATTGCACAAGAATACCAGCTTTTGGTTATTCAAAGGAAGCAATCGAGATAGTATATGTAAAGCCTTACAGAGCTGGGTATAAGTATTATTCAAGCCCAGACTATCAAGGTGGTTTACAATACGCAGAGTTAGAAGAAGAAATATCTAACTATCATCTCAATAACATACTTAACGGACTAGCTCCTAGTATGCTTATAAATTTTAACAATGGTACACCTAATGCCGAAGAGCGACAAATGTTAGAAAACCGTATTTATTCTAAATTTTCTGGCAGCTCCAACGCTGGCAAGTTCATCCTGGCTTTTAACGACAATCCAGAAAGTGCAGCAACAATAGAGCCAATTCAGTTAAGCGATGCTCACAATCAGTATCAGTTTTTATCAGACGAGAGTGGCAAAAAAATCATGGTAGCTCACAGGATAGTTTCTCCAATGCTTCTAGGAATTAAGGACAGCACTGGACTTGGAAACAATGCAGAAGAGCTAAAGACTGCCAGTACGTTAATGGATAACACTGTTATTAGACCATTTCAGACACTTTTAATAGATGCGTTTGATTCTATACTAGCTTACAATAATATAGCTCTTAAATTGTACTTTAAAACGCTTCAACCACTTGAGTTCACTGACTTGGAAAATGTAGTTGATAAGGAAACAAGAGAAGAGGAAACTGGAGTTAAATTAAGCAAAGAGCTTCCAGATGAAATAGGGAGTGATATTGCAGATGCTTTGATTGATCTTGGAGAAGATGAAGAGGAGCTTTTAAAGGACTTTGATGTTATTGATGAGCGTGAGGTAAGTTATGAGCATGAAGAGGAGCTTGATGAAGTTATAACTGATTTAAACAAACCTAAAGATAAAAGTTTACTTTCGAAGATTTGGGAGTTTGTAAGCACTGGAAGTGCAAAGCCATACAAAGAGAGTGAACAAGATGGAAAGAGTAAGCAATCAACAGAAGAAGGGAATGAGTTTTTAGTACGTTATATGTATGCACCAGCAAGAACTAAAGCAACTTCAAGACAGTTTTGTTCTAAAATGGTAAGTGCTAAAAAGGTTTACAGAAAAGAGGACATTGTTGCTATGGATACTAAAGTTGTAAATGCTGGATTTGGAAAAGGTGGAAGTGATACTTATAGTATTTGGCTTTATAAAGGCGGTGCTCGATGTAACCACAAATGGTTTAGAAAGACTTATGTGAGAAAAGATGGAGCTAAAGGACTAGGGGATGCAATAAGCACAACAGAAGCAAGGAAAAGAGGGTTTAAACCAGAGGCTAATGCACAAGAAGTTCCAGTTGCTCCGAAAGACATGAAGTATAAAGGATACACAGCAGAGTATTGGAACAAAATGAAATTTAAAAACTAATGGCAACAGCACTATTTATAAGCAGAACAGATCTTGTTAAGAACAGTATAATTGATGGAAATACTGACACAGATCGCTTCATACAATTTATTAAAGTAGCACAGCAAGTTGAGGTGCAGAATCTTCTTGGAACTGATTTATACAATAAGATTAGTGCTGATATCATTGCAGATAACTTAAGTGGAGATTATTTAAATTTAGTAAACAACTATGTTCAACCTTGTTTAATATGGTTTGCGCAAATGACTTACATTCCATTTGCTGCTTATCAAATTAAAAGCGGAGGAGTATTTAAGCATTCAAGCGAAACAGCTCAAAATGTTGATAAGAATGAAGTTGATTATTTAGTTTCTAAAGCAAGAGAATACGCTAACTACTATTCAACTCGCATGGTAGATTATTTGTGCTTTAATGACAATTTATTTCCAGAGTACAATACAAACACAAATGAAGACATCAGTCCAGATACTGACACAACATTTAATGGGTGGGTTTTATGAGATATAAGGTAAAGAAAACAAACCTTACAAAGCTTCAAAAATATATTGAAGTTATTAAAAAAAGTAAGATCAACATGAAAGAAAAGAATCATGACAAATCCTAAACTAGCATTAATACCAAGCGGATATAAAGGAGGAACTAATCCTACTGTATACTCTATTTTACCAAATGATGGTAGTGGGGACTTTGACTACGAGCGTAATGGAAACGCTACAAGAGTACGCAAGGATGGTCTTATTGAGGAATTAACAGTAGATGATACACCGAGATTAGATTGGTTAAATAGCGACTGTCCAAGTTTACTTTTAGAACCGCAGAGAGTTAATAGACAATTTTATTCAGAGCAAATAAATAATGCAGTATGGACTAAAGTTAGTACAACTGTAACTGCAGACCAAACAATAGCACCAAGTGGAGAATATACTGCTGACAAAGTACAAAGAACTTCAACTGCTGCAAATTATGTTATTGATAGCGCAAGTAAATCAGCATCAGCAGAATTAGACATAACTACTTCTATGTTTGTTAAAAAAGGCGAGGGAGATTTCTTTGCTATACGACAACAAGGAAGTTATCCAAACAGAGGCGAAGTAAAATACCAATTTAGCACCAATACAATAACAACAAGCGTAGCTGGTAGTGATTTCACTGTTATAGGCTCTTCTGTTGAAGATTATGGTAATGGATGGGTAAGAATATCAGCTACTTTTAACACTGATGCTAGTTCTACTGTTTCAACGCTTTTTAGCCCAAGAGCTACTGATGGAACTGTTGATGCTTCAGATACTTCAGATAGTGCTTATGCTTATGTATGGGGTGTTCAAGTAGAAGA
>Ga0208303_1000657_pt1 | contig 14314 bp, 8 predicted proteins | sample CB_VirMetaG_2_FD_184537 | JGI IMG/M metagenome (GOLD analysis project Ga0208303, IMG submission 184537) | Freshwater to marine saline gradient viral communities from Chesapeake Bay - CB_1504_2 Viral MetaG (SPAdes) (version 4) | ecosystem: Environmental > Aquatic > Marine > Coastal | place: USA... | reverse complement strand
TGACTTGCTCAACGTCTCCTTCTCCCACTTGTTGCAATTCCACTTCGGAGTCTTTCCCTCCTTCTGTGCTTGTTGGAGCATCTGGTAGCACTTGCTCCTCTGTGCTTGGCTTTGAAATGGCATCTTCGTCTGTTTTAGTTTTTAAATCTGATTTATTTAAGTCAGTGTATTTCAACTTAGTGTCTACATCCATCTGATTAAAGTTGTCTATAGCTCTTTGAGTTATAGCCCCATCGGTTATTGTAATATCTGTCTCTCCTGCATCTATCGCTTCTTGGTTAAGCTCTCTTCCAGCCTCTTCTTTAAGTTTTAATTTACCTTTAGAATTAACATAATCAAACTGAGTTCTAATTGTTATTTCATTTCTTAATTCGTTTATTTTTTCGTCTATAGCAGGATGAAAGGCTTTGTCTCTTTTCTTTTTTAACGCTTCTTGTTTCTTTATTTCGTTAACATAACGCATAACAGCTAAAGATGTTTCAGGTGTTAGGTTTGTTGGAATGCTGTTAATGGTGTTTACATACACATCTATATCCCCTAATAGATTTTTAACCTGCTCTTCAGTGTAAGCGCCATTAGTTACCATTGAGTTTAGAAACTGTTCTGTTTTATCTACATTCTCTGAAAGTTTATGAAGAGCCTCTAACCTATCAATAGCTGCCGCTCCTGGATTAAAATTAGCTTTAAGACTAGTTTTAGTAGTTGCGCTTAAATCCCCTCCAAATGGCATTAAAAGACCTGCTAAACCTGCTAATATTGTTGTGTTTGTATATTCAGCGCCTGTTATAGTGTTAGCCATTATTTCTTTTTTGGCAATTTCATTTACATTATTACCAATAACAAAAGCTTGTCCACCTTGCTGTACATTTTCCTGAAACACTTCTTTTCCGCTTTCTCTTAAGTATACAGGGTAGTTGCTAGTTACTGTTTGCTGTAGTCTTTTAAAATACTCTATCAATCCCTTTTTACCTCCATTTTGATATGTAGAAACAACAGCTTGTGATATTTTGTTTGTTGATCCTCCAAATATTTTATTCATGGCAACAGCCTGTGTTGAAATAGGGGCAGTAATTGACCCTAAAGCAAAACCTTGTTGAGCGGCTAGTGTTTGTAGTTCTCTAGCAGTGGCCTCATCTATTCCGTTTTCAATTGCATTCTTATATGTGCTACTCCCTAAGTTTGTAGAAAATAATGTTCCTTGAGCAATCATAGCAGATGCCGTAGTTGCTTTCATTGGAATTTTTTCCAAAACTTTAACAACGTTTTTTCCTCTTTGGAATAAAACAGCCCCTCCTTTTACTCCTTGACCAAACATTCCAACACCTCTAGTTAATGCTATCTGTAACATCATGTCAGAAACTATACCTGTGGTCGCAATTGCGATTCCTGCACCACTAGTGCTTTTAAATGTCTCGTTGCTTTTACTTACTTCTTTTCTTATTTCTTGAGACATTGCATCTGTTAAAACGTTTGTTACGTTTTTCTTAATGTCTAAATCATATATCTGACCTCTCTCATCTATTCCGTATTCCCTTCCATCAAAATAAGCTTTCTTTCCAGAAGCATATGCATATCTCATAAAATCATCGCGAGACAACTCATTTTCAGCCTGCTGCATTCTTACTTGGTCAGCAATATTATTAGCTCCAATACCTTCATAAGTACCTTCAGAAAAACTGTTTATCCTATCCTCAACAGACCTCCATCCCTGCTTAACAGATTGTGTAAACACTGGATTTCCCCCATCTAAATATTTTTGGTAGTTTTCTTGGTTTTTAACATCTTGTTGTTTTAGTTTTGCCGTTAACGTAGGAAATTGTTTTTCTATGTATTGTGTTACGGCTTTATCATCAAGACCTGTGCTTATATCTAATTCAACACCATCTAAAACAGGATGTCTACCCTCGTTCTCTAATTGATAATTTACTATTTGAAGCTCTGTTCTTTTCTCTACCCTGTCATTAATAAAGTTAGTTAGATATTGAGCTTTTAATCTTTCTGCTGCTAATGTTGGATTGTATGAGGAGTACATGCTATAAGATTCTCCAGTCTCATCTATAGTTTCTTCTTCAATCATATTTTTATATGCTTGAAAATAGCCCTGCTCTTTTAGATAACCATCAAACTCTTTAACATCAAATTTTTCTCCATCCTTTCCAAGTTTTTGCAACTTTTGAGTATCATACATTTCATGTATATCGCTCTTTTCAAAACCAGTTGGAACATATTCTTCCTCCGCTAAATCAAATTCTTCCTCTGTTGGCGCTCCCTCTCTATTAAATACATTGTTTAATTGCTCTTCAGTAGCTTCACCTTCCCCACCAGGTATTGCATCAAGAAGTTTTCTAGTTTCAGTATTCCAACTTTTTACTTTATCTTCAGCTTCTTTTTTTCTATCGTTAAGTATTCCCGATTCTCTGTCTTCAGGAGAATATTCAATAGAAATATCAGAATCATTTGCATACCCATATTTAGAATTTAACTTCTTATCTTTTATTTGTTCTCTATATTCCTGTGGACTTTTTATGGCTAAATCAGACAAAGAAGATATAGCTTCTAAATCTCCTTTTAATGCATTAGTTATTAAGTTTTTGTCTATAAGACCAAATTCAAGAGCTTTTTTAATGTTAAAATCGTTTAGTATTTTTTCTCTTAAAACCTCATCTATCTCTAATAAAGAATTTTGATCTTTTGCTTCAGAACCTTGCATAGATCTGTACAAAGATGGAGTTTTACTTAATTGCTCTTCTCTTTTTCTTTCTGCTTCTACTGCCTGATTTCTTTTTTCTATTAAATCATTTAGTAATGAGCTGGTATATGTTGACTCTGTTAAGACACCATCTGTTTCTGTTAGTTCTATTGTGGAGCCTACAGGTTGTTCTATTACTTCTACAGGTTGTTCTATTACTTCTACAGGTTGCTCAACGTTTTCCTGCGAAGAATCCAAAGAGCCAGGTTCTGTTGGAGTCTCTGTAATAGATTCCGTAACTTCCTCTTGACCACTTGAAGGAGTATCGACTTGATTTTTTTTTTCACCGAAACCGTACTGAGATTTAAATTCTTCAAACGATTTTGTATAACCACCTTCAGAACTTAATCCTTCATATAGTTTTTGAGATTTTTCAGCATCTCCATATTGTTCTACAAATTCTTCAAAGGATTTCGTGTAATCACCTGCTTCAACTAGTTTATTATATAGCTCTTCCATTAATTTTTATTTTAATCGTATTTACCTACTTTAGTTGATTCTCCTAGTGGTTTTTGACGTAATGCTCTATCTAAATTCTCTAATAACCAAGCATGATTGTCAGCTTCATATCCCTTGCTTGTATAGCTTTGCCCATTAACAGTAATTGTTATTTCATCCTGTGACGGGAAAGTCCCAGGATTAGATGTTACTTTTATATCAGGTATGTTGTCGTATTTAGACCTTGCTACATCTACAATCTCTTGAGCCGAAGCAGCCATTTTAGCTTCAGTACCTTTTACTAAGTAGTCTGTTGCTTTCTGAGGTTTTGTTACACCTCCTATTTTGCTTATACCTCCTACTGAAAGATTACCTAAACCGCTGTATTCCCCCTTTGGTTTGCTAAAGTCTTTAAATTTAATAATACCCTTGTTTATTAAATTGTCTTTTGACCTTGATTCCACAGCATATTGGTCAGCAGAATATCCAAGCTCTGATGCAAATAACTTACCTGCATCTAAAGCTGTACCTGCGCCTATAGGTATAGGAGCCGTAGGTGTTCCATCAACTTTCATAAACACTACCTGGTCTCTTAAGTTTTTTGTAGGGTCTGAAGAAACAAATCTATAATCTCTTAACTTTGGATTTTGCCTAACTATTGCACTCAAACTATTTTCATTACCATCTACAACAACATCATCAATTAAATTAAAGTAGCTTTTCTCTTTTTTTGATTCAGTTTGGGTTGGTGTATCGGGTCTAAACTGAGAACCACCACTAACTCCTCTTTCTAATGAGTTGTATACAGAAAATTGAGCTATCCTTTCGGCAGCTAACCTATCTTCTTCACTAAGTATAGGAACCATTTGATTGTTATTAGCTGTCTTTAGCTTGATATACTTACTCTTCATGCCTTGTTTTAACTCACCAGTCTCAAGATCAACATAGTCGTATGGTATCTTTTCATCCATGTCAGCACCATTTCTCTTTGCCTCACCCCACATTCTATCATTTAAAACTTGTGATTGGTTTTCTCCATTATCAGATAACACACTAGCCATTTCAGCGACATTAGTAATTAAATTACCTGCTGCATTAGTAATTAAAGACTTAACTTGTTTACCATCTTTACCACGAATATCATCTATAACAACACCTACCATGCCGCCCTGAGATATCATTGTTTGGTATTTTTTACCTAAAAGACTATCTTTTCCAACCAAGTCTCTAGTTCTCTGGTCTAAGTTAACTCTTAATGCAGTTTGGTTACGTCCATTTTTGTAGGCTATTAAGTTAACCCCATCTAGTCCCTTTTGAGGAATAGGATTTCCATTCTTATCAAGAACAAGCTCTCTAGTGCTAGTTTGTTCATTTATTTTTGTTTCATAAAAAGTAATAGTACCATTCCCTTTTGAATCAAATCCAAGCTTGGTAAATTCAGGGTTTCCTATCTGAGTCTGCATATCTTGCAATGCAGCTGCTACTGAACCATATATTGGTTCTACAAGTTTCCCTGTTTTCTCATCAATATATCCTTCAGCTCCTTTTATATATTCTTCTCTTTGTTTGTCGTAATCTTTTACTATGTCTGAAAGAATGTTAAAACTTTGAGTACCATTCTCTCTAAATATAAGATTATCATTAGCCCCTATAACACCTCTTTGAACTAGCTTCATGTTGGTGTAAAGTCTTTCTTTATATTCCTCTAAACCACTTAGTATCTGAGCCTGAGCATTTTTACCAGAAGGTAAGTTCTCATATGCTTGCTTTTCTGCTTCTCTATATTTTGTAGCAGTATCGGTTTCTAGCTTTTCCTTATCTTCTTTTCTTTTTGTTTGCCAATCAGTAAGGTCCTTAATTCCTTTATCAATTGCTGAAAATGTTGACGAAGGGTCACTTACACCTGTAAATCCCTGCGATATTGAAAACTTAGCTGCGTCTAATGCACTACCCATATCTTGTTAATTATATTGTTATATCCCTCTTCCTTGTTGATATTCAAACGTTTTCATAAAATCATCATAAACCTGGTTATTTTTCATACTTGTATAGTCTGTGTTGAAGATATTTTTAGTATCAAGACCTGGAAAGAAATTTTTCATTCCTGATGGATTTAAAAATGGGTTTGAATTTGAATTAAAATCTAATGAAGTGTCTATACTTTTAAAATCATTAACAGGTGTAAATTGATTAAACTGTCCTTCAAGTATCGGAGTTGGAGCAGTTCCAAATGCGTTTGCGTTTCCACCCATATAATCTCGTCTAGCAGCTTTAGATGCATTTGCTACAATTGTTTGAGCATCTCCTAACGACTTTCCACTTGAAACTAATAAATCTATTGCTTCTTGATCTTTTCCTGCTGATATCTCTTTTGATATATCAACACCATAGGTTATGGCTGAATTAGCAGCTTGAATAAAGTTTCCAACAGCATCTCCTTTTAGTTTATCAGATTGAGCCATTAAAGCATCTGACCTAAGACCTGCTGCTGCTGCTTGGTCTCCTTTAAGAGCAGCTATCTCAGCAGCTGACATCTCATTTGCCTTCGCTCTATTTAAATCTATTTCTAGTTTTTCTTTAGAAAATTGATCTGACAAAGCACTCAATCCAGCTTGCTCTATTGCCTTCACTTTTCCTGCTGTAGCCGCAACACCTCTTTGGTCTCCTTCTTGAGCAGCCTGCACGAGTTCAGCACCCTTTACATTAGACATCTCTAAAGCTTTGTCGTATATATCTGTATTGGCTCTAACGCCTTCAAAGAAATCTTGCTCTAAACGAGCTACAGCTTCTTTTTCTAGTTCTGCTTGTTGAACTCTAAGATCACCTGCTGCTGCTGCTGCTGCACTAGCAGCACTACCTGCTTGAACTCCTTTATATACAGCGCCCCCTACTGCCACTGTGGCCATTGCTATTGTTGTAAATGCTGCCATATTATAATTTTTTAATCATTTCTTTTGTGTACTTATCCCCTTCGCTATATCCAATCTCTTTATAAACATTTATTAGTGAATCAGATTTTATTAAGGCATAAGAATATTTGCAACCATTTATGGTCAAAGCCTGTGTTAATGCTGATACCAACTTAACTAAGGCTATATTTCTTTTCTTCCTGTCTTTGTATTTAAAATTAGAAATAACCCAATCACACCAACCCACCTTAGAGTTTGTCAAATAAATGTATCCTGCACATACAGGAATATCTCCATCATAAACAATAAAACCTCCTGCACCATCCTCTGGTAAAAAATCTTTTGCTGGTGGTGTCCATCTCCAATCTCTCCACCAATCAACTAAAATAGAATCGTAATCTTCTTGATTTAATTTTCTTATTTCAAATTTCATTAAAACAAAGATACAAAAAACTAAGGATTACTTTTGAATGCATCTGAATCAACAGTAAAAAGTTCAACGGCACTAGTATTTGAATTACTAAGTTTAAACTGCAAGAAGTAACCCAACGTCCCATAAGACTCAGCAACGCTATTTTTAACATACAATATATAAGACTCAGGAACAGCGCCTGTATATGTGGGTGCTGCCATTGTAATGGTTTTTCTATCTTGACTTATTGTTGTTATTACCCCTATCTCTACAGGTCCAATTATTGAATTTGTATATGCAACATCACCTATACTCATTATTGAATCAATAGCAAAACTAAATGTTATTGATATAGGCCCTGGCCCTGTTCCAGCTGAACTTACAAGTGTACCTATTCCTTGAGCTGACCTTAACGCTAAATTATCAACCCCTTCTAGTCTTCTTATAAAGGCAAAGAAAGCCCCTTCCTTTTCAACAAAATAACTATCTGGCATGTACCCTGCTCCAAGATCAGATACTAATTCACAATTCCAGGCATCATCACTTTCTAGCTCAATGGTCTTGAATACTTTAGTAGTTGTTGGCTGTTCATTGAATACACCTGTTATTGTAGACTCATAATTAACTCCATAATAATTGTTTCTTGTTTCATTGGTATTATGCCTATAAAGATTACCACCCTTAAAAGAATATAAATATTGATTCATTCCCAAAGCAAAATCAGGGAAATAGCTGTAAAATGAAGGCCATCCATTTACAGACTCACTATATGTTAAAGTATAATTTTCTCTCATTGTTTTTTATAGGTTTTGACACTGCGTAGCTCCGCATTCACTAATATTAATTATTATATCGTTTTCTATATCCAATATTTTCCATAAACCTTTATCAGCACCTGTAGTTGCTATGTATGGAGAAACAGCGTAAAAGCCGTTATTCGCTAGTCCACCAACAATCTCATCTCCAATAGTTAAATCTTCATAATCTCTTGCAGGAATTGTTGCAAACTCAGTGTCCATAGCGTAAGCTGAACTAGTACAGTAATTATCACAAACACTAGTTTCATCATCTGTTCTATACAATGACCTAGGACTACAATCAGGACAAGCTAACGAAGGTCCTAAAACACCCTGTAGTTGCTGTCTATATCTTCCTCCAGACTGATAGAATCCATCTGGTGCTAATATTGTTAAATTAACATCATTATAAATTCCAGTCGCAGTGTCAAAGTCGTCTGAATTAATATATTTATTTACTAAGCTCATTATTTTTTAATTTTTAAGGTGCGCAATCACAACACGCATCTACTTTGTTTGTTTGGTTATAACACAATTCAATTGATGTTGCTTCTCTAAAATCCCATACAAGATATAAATAATTAGCATTAAACGTATTGTTATATGTAAAAGAAGCCTCATAATTCAACGGACCACCTGTAATTGGAGTGGCTGTATTTAATAGTGGTAGTAAATTGTTTATAGTTGCTTCAGTGTATTTAACATTTGAAACTAAATATTTAAACTTATCTCTAGCAGGGTCAAACTCAAAACTCTGACCTGCTCCTTGTCTACTTTGCATTGTAACAGTAGAACCCTCTGTCGGTATAGAACCAAATGACTCTTGATTTGTTTGCGATTGAAATAATGAAACTCCGTCATCATCAAGAACAATAGAATTTGTATTGTATGGACTAGAATCTCCCGCCAACTCCCATCTATATCTTGTTGTGGTTGTTTTTGACGCTTCTCCTTCAAAATTAACAACAATTTGAGTAACTGTTAGTTGCTCTCCTTGAGGGCATCCAAATGTCATTTCGTAACTAGCAACTCCTATTGGTGTTATTGTAACCTGCGCTAAAGTAGGATTTGTTTGTGATTTTGTAAAAGAAACACTTCCTGTCGATAGTACGTTGGTGTCTAATACACTAACTCCATTATAAACAACAGATATGTTTACTCCATTTGCAGATGAAATTATGTAATCAATAGATACATCTCCAATTAAAGTTGTGCAGTCTAAGTCAAAAGAAATAGCAGATTCAGAATCATTTTGAATTAAAGTATATCCACAATTTCTTTTTACAGTTTTTTGAGGTATTAATACTTCATTAGAATTTAATACGTACTCATTCATGTATGGATCAAAAGCACCTAATTTTTGAGTGTCAAAAGAATCAATAAATAAATCTCTAAACCAACTCCTCATTCCTACTTGAGAAATAACAGAAAGCTTGTCTGAAATACCACCTTTAGATTCTCCTTTTAAATTTATTACACTACTTCTCTTAGCATCTGTAAAATAAACATCAGGACCATATGAAGAAAAACTCTCAGGGTTATTACTAATACCATACTCTTCAGACCTAGCTATTTGCTTACCTAGAACCTCTGGCACAGAAGTTAATGCTCCACCTCCTGACGCATCAGAAAGTAAGTTCTTTTCAACTAAAACATAAGATACTCTATCTTCTTGGAGTGTAAGTACATCTGTCTGCCTTGCGTGCATTTTTCTAATAGGTCCGTAAGAAGTCTCTAATGTCTTAAAGTTTGCTAAAGCCAAATTAAATTGATTTAACTTATTTAAGTTTGTTTCTTGATTAAAGTTACCGCTATAGGTTATATCAGAGGAACGATGTATTTCTCTGTATTGCTCTTCAGCTACTGAAGTTACTTTTTCTCCTAGTGATAGAGCTGGCTTTACTAAGGCATCTAACACCCTGTCGCTCTCTACACCATTACCAAAAACATAGCAATTAAAAAATGTTAAGTCTATTATAGCTGGTAAACTAGCTGTTTGGTCTTGGTCAGCATCTTCACTTCCTGATAAATGAAACCCATTAACAATATCAAATGTCTGCTCATTTTCGTAATACAACTCGTCATTGGCAGGGATTGGCTCAGTCTCAAATATCATCAAAGTTGAAGCTCTAGTTATTATAGTTTCAATGTCTACAAATGAGTTCTTAATAGTTAAACCAGTACATGGAGGAGTACCAGAACCAAAAGACATATATAGTTCCCCTGTTTCCTCATCTTTTTGAAAAAATACAACACTTTGCCCTGATGAATTAGGGCTTGGATTTGTATTAAGTGGTGGAGGTGCATCAACACCGCTTACAGGATAGGGATATATAGTTTGATCAAAGGAAATTGCATTTGACTCACCTCCAGTGTCTTCGCCATTTGTAAAGTCTATATTATCTCCTACAGCCCAATCGTATAAACTGTCATAGTTATTGCTTGCTGTAAAAGTTTTATTGTACTTGTAAACACGACTTTGACAATTACCACCTCTATTGTTTCTAATTGCATTTAATTTTATCTCAACAATACTTCCAGCAGGAATATCGTAAGGCTCAAACGTAGCAGGATCTGAACCTGGAACTTGAAGGCTAGCAGATACTGATGCTACAGGATAATCTTTTATTATACCAAATGGAAAAAGTTCTGCTCTAGCATCACCAAATTCTGAAATTCTAGAATTTTCTGGCGCACTAGCATTAAATCCTGATGGCCTTAATTTCATATATGTTCCAGCAGGTTGTTGACAACTACTATCTATAGGCAGGCCATCGCTATTCTTTTGACATAAAAAATCTTCTATTTGACTTTCAAAAGCTAAAACTTTTGTGCTAGCACAACTTAACACAGCTCCTGTAGTGTCTCTTTTTACATATAAAATATCATTGTCTTTTACTTTGTCTCTGTTGTCTCCTTCAAGTTTAAACCATATATTTCCTGTTTCTTCCTCTGAAAAAAATATTTGAGAGTAAACAGTTCTGTATTCTCCCTCAGATTCTTTTATAACAAATTTATATTTTGTTGCCCAATAAGGAGGTAAATTATTTAGTTGAACCCTAATGTTGTTTTGATTAATTGAGCTACTGCATGAAACAAATACAGTATTATCTGTGTCTACTAATGCAGTACTGCTACGCCCATACTCATCCATATAAACAATAGCAATCTCATAATCTCTATTACTGTGTAATGATTGTTTAGAAGCGTCTTTAGAATATAACCCCACTCCATCTATAGCTGAAATATACTCATACGCTAATATTGGTGGATTGTAAAAAACAGGATTTTCAGGGTCAGTTAAATCTAGTTTTTGAAATCTTAAAGCAGGTAGAGTAAATCCTATCTCATCGCTACCTAAAGAAGTTGTAATGCCAATCCCTTGATTTGTTTCGGTTATACCGAACTTATCAAAAACCCATTCGCTTTTAGCTACTATTTGACAGTTATAAATGTCAGTTAATGAAGAACCTCTTGTTCCGTCCACTAAAGCAGTATCAAAACAACTTGATTCGCTAGGTGGTACAAAACTTTCTGTTCCTATAGCAATTTCAAATTCTGGGCTACTAGCTAAATCAAAAACGCTTGAGTAATCTCTTTGTAAATTAAACAAAAATGTAAAAACAAATGTATTTTCAGGTTGAGTTCCATCATCATAATCAGAACTTCCATTAAACTGACTTCCTCTGTAATTAAACTCCACACCTATTTGAGCGCCTTCAATTAACTCTAATCCTCCAAAGTCTATTGTTATTTTAGCGTCATCAACAGGTTTAGATATTCCTATATTGTAAATTACAAGAGATTTATCTGCTTCTATTTCTTCTGAGGTTAACGGAGTTGATATAACATTTAAATCATAGTCTATATCTATCTGCTTACCTAAACTATTAGCAACATCATACCCATCAACATAATTTCCGTACATTAATCTATTGCCCATTAATGTTTGTGCCTGTGCGACTCTTGGTACATTGTCAAATAACCTAAGTAATTGCTCTGCGGGTAATGCTGTAAATATTTTTTTATTAGTAAACGTAATATCTTTAGATTCATTATCAGACCAGCCTTCATCTATTTTTTTAAACCTTTCTATTACATTTACGTTTTGACTTGTAGAAAATTTAAAAAGAACATCAACTGCAATTACATTTCTACCGCCTGTTTCAAAAGTTATTTTTACACTATTAAAAGTGTTAAGCATTGCATTATTGTCAAACGTACTATAATCCAATCTAAAAGGGCCAGGGCTAAATGCAGTTTGTGAAAATGGAGATATAGCTGAATACTCTCCGTCTTCATATTGCCATCTATATGCAAAACTTAATAATAATTCTTCCATGTAGTTTTCATCACCGCCCAAATTAAACTGCTCTATAATAGGTGAGTTTAATGGAGGTGCTAATATAACGCCAATGTCTTGTTCTGTAACACTGTCTACCCCAGATACAGGAGATAAATAAGTTCTATCTATATTTATTTTTCTAGGAGGATTTAAATTATCAGTAAAAAACAATAAACCATCAATTAGGTTTATTCCGTTTATCAAGTATTTACTATCAAAATTTAACACTGAAGTAGATATTACATGATAAAAAATTGAACCTAATCTAATATTAAAAGAGACTATTAAATCAACTTTTCCTGTCACGCTTGATTGACCATTAGTTGGGTCGTTAATAAACCAATATATAGTTTCGTTTGCTCCATCTTCATAAGCTCCAATACACTTAGCTTTTTCGCCTAATGGTTGCCCCATAAATTTAACCTGTACTAATAACTCATTTCCCTTTGAGTTTTCTACAGCTCCAATTTCATTTCCTTCACTTGAACCTAGTCGTATATTTAAAGCATCAATGTATTCACCTTGAGGAACTAATCGTTCATCAACGCTTTTATTCATTCGCCCTTTTATGAAATTCTTTTGAATCTTAGCCATATTATTTTATCCACTTGTTTTGACCTCTTAGATTCATTAATAATCTTCCTGGGTGTATATTGCTCAATCTAAGTTTTGCGTTCCTTAGAAGCGCTGATTTCTCTTTTCTAGACCTGTTTATGATGTATTCCTGCACTCCATACTTACTTGATAGTATTACATACTTCATATAGGAGTATACAAACTCTTCAAATAGCTTGTTTACGCTTATCTCAGAGTCGTCTCCATTCTCCATTCCATCAGATACATACTCAAGAACTACCAACTCATCTGCCATGTCTGAGCTAAAGTTAATAACACCTCCTTTTTTGTTTATTTTAAACGTAGGGTTAGCGTTTGCTGTCTCTGTATTTAAACCATATCTAGCTCCAACAGGATATTCAAAATACCATAGGCCATTATAAAAATAACCCTCTTGTCCATTGTATGGGCTTTGTTGGTTTAGGTATATAGTTTTATTGCTACCTGTTATTCTATTAATGTCTAATGTAGAGTTTTCAGGTTTTAAAACATTACCATCTTGGTCAAATAAAATTCTGCAATTATTATCTTGCAAGTATGCGTCACTCCAATTAGTTTGAATATTTTCAGTCAATGGAAACAATGTTCCATCTCTATACATTGATATTCTAACCCAATTAACATAGTCTTTTGGCAATACAAATCTTAATGTATCACAAACTTGTAATTCAAGTATCTTAATTTCTTTTAAAGAATCATAGTTTAATTCCTGTATAGCTCTCTTTGCATGGAACACAATGTTATACCTCTCAACATTATTAATTAGTTTGTCGTTTCCAACATACATAACCATAAAGTTATTTACTATATCATTTAAAGATATGTATTGATACGAACCCCAATTAGCATCTTCAGGATTTAATCCTCCGTTTTCATAGTACTGATAATCTGTTATATATGCCATGTCTTATCCTTGTTGTTTATCGTCCATTTGTTCTTCCGCTTGACCAAATTGAGTTAGTGCTATTTCTCGTATTGACATACCTGCGTATTGCAATATTTTGTTTATAAGATTAACTTGATCTGATAAAGGTAGCTCAAAGTCTTGATAATCAGATGCTGACTCATCAAACAAAGGTTCTCCTGCATTTAATGTAGCATACGTCCAATTAGGGTCTTTAGGATATCTAATATACTGAGAAACAACTGTTCCTGCCGTAACAATAGATTCAGGATAAACTGTAATTGTATTGCCTGTATTAATATTATTTGCTCCTCCTAAAACATACGCAGGAAATGAAAGACCTGGAGTAGTTAGTGGTGAAGAGTTTAAATAAAATATTTTATTCTGAGAAACTCTTTCTATTTCTGTTACTCCTTTTGTACTTAAAATTGCATAAGATGTGTCTCCAAAACTTCCTGTAAAAAAATTATTAGTAGATATTGTTAATTGAGTATTACTGTCTACACTAACAACAAATGCGCTTCCTCCTGAATATAAACCTCCTCCTGTAGTGTTTACTATTAACTGCCCTGGAGCTACCTGACCACCATTAATAAAGTTTGCTGCTGAATCTATTAATGTATTCCCTATTGAACCAAAAGTTAAAGTACCCGTAGCTGTAAGATTTGGATAGTAATTAATTTTATCTATTAAATAATAATCATCAGGTAAATCAAATAAGTTTATACCAGTGTTAATTAATCCTTTAGTAGAAGAAAAACTATCTATTACCTCTACTAATCCTTTTATAATATTAGCATAATCACTTCCAGATACTCTTGCATTTTGCTTTACAATCCAACTGTTATACTGATAAAAATAATCTTCAAATATATCTAATTGAGCTTGCTTTGCATATAGGTTAAAATCATTAGGAGTTATATACCCATAATTATTTTTGTTTGCAATTGAAAGAACAGTAGCTCTTACTGTATTTATTATTGATGCCATTTATAAACTTATTTCTCACAAAGATACAAAAAAAAGAGGCTTCATATTTTGAAGCCTCTTTTGTATAGTTATTATTTCATTTTAGAATCTAATATTTTTAAAACTTCTAACCCTTCATCACTCTGTAAAAATGATGCTAGTATAAATAATGGGTC
>Ga0208303_1000656_pt1 | contig 14320 bp, 16 predicted proteins | sample CB_VirMetaG_2_FD_184537 | JGI IMG/M metagenome (GOLD analysis project Ga0208303, IMG submission 184537) | Freshwater to marine saline gradient viral communities from Chesapeake Bay - CB_1504_2 Viral MetaG (SPAdes) (version 4) | ecosystem: Environmental > Aquatic > Marine > Coastal | place: USA... | reverse complement strand
AAGAAATACAATCAATATGAAGCCAATATGTGTAGTATCGTGTCCAATTGACACATTTTCCGGTTACGGAGCAAGATCAAGAGATTTTGTAAAATCATTAATACAATCAAAAGGAGAAGAATGGGACATTAAAATTATGCCACAAAGATGGGGTGATTGTCCTTGGAATTTTCTGGATAAAAATGATCCGCTAAGACAACGTTTTATAGGTGGATTACAACAAAAACCAGACATTTGGATACAAATCACTGTACCCAATGAATTCCAACCAGTAGGAAAATATAATGTTGGTATATCTGCGGGTATTGAAACAACAATTTATCCAGCTGAATTTATTGAAGGTAGTAATAGAATGAATTTAAATTTAGTTTCATCCGAACATTCAAAACAAGTTGCTTTAGCATCTCAATTTGAAAAAAGAGATAAAAACACCAATCAAGTTATAGGCATTATCAAGTTAGAAAAACCTATTGAAGTATTATTTGAAGGTTTAGATTTAGATAAATATTTTAAAAATCCATCTAAATTTTCTGCTCTAGGTGATGTAAAAGAAGATTTTTGTTTCTTATATACTGGACACTGGTTACCAGGTGCATTCGGGGAAGATAGAAAAAACACAGCCACTCTAATTAGAACATTTTTAGAAACTTTTAAAGGCGCGGGAAAGAACAAACCAGCCCTAGTCTTAAAAACAAACAGAGTTAACTACTCTTTATTAGATAGAGAAGGAATCTTAAAAGACATAAATAGAATCAAAGACCAAGTAGGTGGTAATTTACCAAACATTTATTTAGTACATGGTGAATTAACAGACGAAGAAATGAACCAACTAAATAACGATCCTAAAGTAAAAGCATTTGTATCATTTACAAAAGGTGAAGGTTATGGTAGACCATTAGCTGAAGCAGCAATTACAGGTAAACCAGTTATTGTATCCCATTGGAGTGGTCATGTTGATTTTATTAATCCTGAGTATAATATTTTAATTGGTGGTGAGCTTAGAAATGTACACCCATCCTCAGCAAACCAGTTTTTACTTAAAGAATCACAGTGGTTTAACATCAATACAGATGTAGCAGGTAAAGCTATGAAAGACGTATTTAAGCATTACAAAAAATATTTTGAAAAGTCCCGTAAACAAACACAATATATTAAAGATAATTGGACTTTTGATAAAATGACAGAAAAATTAAATACATTACTACCAAAAGTTGAAGCTGCACCTCAAATACAACAATTAAAATTACCAAAACTTAAAAAAATAGGTGAAACTAAACAAGAATTACCGAAATTAAAATTACCAAAACTTAAAAAAATCGAAGCATAATGGAACAAGGACAAGACAAATTAGTAGTATGTAAATGTTGTGGTAGCGATGCGTGCTACGAATCAGAATTCACAACAGCAGAAGGACCATTAAAAACCTGGTTGTGTATGACTTGTGGCTTCACTTCAAATTCAACAATGACTGAAGATAGTGAAGCGCTAAAACAAACACTAGAATTAACAGCTGAAATGATTAAAGATCTAAGACAAGACCACGATGGTTTAGCTTGGTTTCCAACAGCAATTACATTACCAAACAAAGGGATGGTATTTCCAGAACCTATTAAGGGCACAGGAGATTGGGGTTGGACAGTAGTTAAAGCTATTTCTATCCCTGAAGAAGATCAACACAAATACCCAGATGCAACAAACCCGGGTACTAACTATAAGTTTAGAATGGATATGAAAAACCTAAAACGTTACGATAAATTATGTTTTATGGATGCTGCTGAAGAATTAGGAATGTTTGCTAAACCTGTTGTAAATGAAGATTAGTTACGCAATACCTGTTTGTAATGAATTAGTTGAAATAACTAAATTACTTAATTTTTTAGAAAAATATATTGATAAAGAAGATGAAGTAGTAGTATTATTTGATACTAATAATGGTTCCCAATCAGTAGAACAGTTTTTAAGAGCTAAATCAGTCAATCCAACATTTTTTCAATGGTATCCTTACCATTTTGATGGTCATTTTGCTAATATGAAAAACCATTTAAAATCACTTTGTACAGGTGATTGGATATTTCAAATTGATGCAGACGAATTACCACACGAATCCCTAATTACAAATTTAAAGCCACTTTTAAAACTTAACACTAGTACAGAAATGTTATTAGTTCCTAGAGTTAATACTGTAGAAGGTATTACTCAAGAACATATTAATAAATGGCGTTGGAATGTAAACGAGAAAGGTTGGGTAAATTGGCCTGATTATCAAACACGAATTATACAAAATTCACCCAAAATCCAATGGATTTCTAAAGTTCATGAAGTAATTACTGGGTTTTCTACAAAAGGTTTATTACCGATGGAAGAAGATTGGTGTTTATACCACCCAAAAGATATTAAAAGACAAGAAGCACAAAATAATTTTTACGATACTTTATAATATAATTTGGGTATTGTAATTTTTTTTATTATATAAATAATATGACATTATCAAAAACACCACAAGAAATATTTTGGTCTGAAAAAATAGGCCAATCATATCTAGAAAAAAACCTATTTGAGCCCACAGAAAGAGCTCTAACAAGAACTCAGTTTTTTAATTTATTTCGTTCTTTTGATTTAAATGCAAAAATACTAGAATGTGGGTGTAATAACGGAACTAACTTAGCTATACTTAAAGAAATGGGGTTTAATAATCTTCATGGTATAGAAATATTTAAAGGAGCAGTAGAAGAAGCAAAAACAAACATACCCTCTGCTACTATTACTGAGGGGACTATGTTAAATTTACCTTATAATGATGAGGAATTCGATATTGTTTTTACTTGTGGCGTTTTAATTCACCAAGACCCACAAAATTCACTCCCAATAGCTTTAAATGAAATATATAGGGTATCAAAAAGTAATATTTTAGGATATGAAAATTATATGCCCACACACACATCTAGAGGAAATTATAGGGGAGAAGAAGATAGATATTGGTGGGGTCCTTTTCATGAAATTATCCAAAATCAATTTCCATCAATAGTACTTACTTCTAATTTTATTACTAATCATAAAGCTAATTGGATTAATTATTCTTTTCAAAAATAATATGGATTTATTTAAAACTACATTTTTAAAAGAAGATATAAATTATATATCTGAAGTCCTAAAATCAGGAAACTTAGGATATGGACAACTAGTTAATAAATTTCAAGAAGATTTTTCTTCTTATAGTAATAAAAAATATAATATAGCAACTAATTCAGCTAGTGGTGCTGCTTTTATGATTTTTGCTTATTTAAAGGAAAAGTATGGGGCTTGTGATGTATATACAACTTCAATTGGGTTTATATCTCCTGTTTGGGCTGCTAAACATTTTGGGCATAATTTAATTTTTGTAGATGTTGATGATAATTTATTATTTGATATAGATGATTATTATGAAAAGAGAAAATGGAGATGTGAAAGATATAGTGATGGGGGTATAACTCCTGTATTAATGCCTATATTATATGGGGGAGTTAGTAATATTCCAGGTTTTGATGATATTAAGGGGGGATATAATGAAATAGTAGTAGTAGATTCAGCACATTGTGCTACCCCTACTATAAAAAGTAATTTTACCTTTTTTTCTTTCCACCCTTTTAAACCCATAGCAGCATCAGATGGTGGTATGATTTCTACTAAAGATAAAAAAGCAGCAGACTATTTTACATTATATAGAAATTTTGGTAGAGAAAATATAAACGGAACTTATGATGTAGTTACTAATGGTTTTAAGTTTTATATGAATAATTTAAACGCGGGAATTGCATTAACTCAATTAAAAAGATATAATGATAATTTAAGAGTAAGAAAACAATGCCATAATACGGTTAAAGATCTTAAATTAAATGGAAGACTATTAATACATGATACAAAATCATCATATTATTTTGGTACATTAATATGCGACCCTAACAGTGTTAAAGAATTAACAGAAAAATACCCTACATCTAAACATTACCCTTTAATTCATAAAACAAAATTAATAAACGACGATTGTGATTTACCTAACACTGAAAAACTACATAAATTAATTGTAAACTTACCCTTATACGATGAAAACATTTATAATAGCAGAAGCAGGAGCTAATCATAATAGAGATTTTAATCAAGCATTAAAATTAATAGATGTAGCTAAAGAATCAGGGGCGAGCGCTGTAAAATTTCAAACATATTCATCTGAAACTTTATATAGTAAAAATACACCTGATTTTGCTGGATATAAAAACATAAATCAATTAATAAAAGACATTGAATTGCCTCGTGAATGGCAAAAAGATCTAAAACAATATTGTGATGAAATAAACATTGAATTTATGTCTACACCTTTTGATGAACAAGCAGTAGATGAATTAGTTAATTTAGGTGTTAAAAGATTAAAAATAGCAGGATTTGAATCTACAGATTGGAGATTTGTAGACATGGTAGCATCAACAGGTTTACCTTTAATTATTTCTATTGGTATAGGATTTAATCTTAGAAAAATAGGATATATTTTAGATATAGTAGAAAATTATGGTAATGACTTAACTCTTTTACACTGTAATAATGCTTATCCAACACCTATAAGAGATATAAATTTAAACTCTATAAAAGCATTACAAGGATTTAGAAATGTAAATTCTGTAGGATTATCTGACCACACAACATCAATATTAACCCCTGCTTTAGCCGTAGCTGCAGGGGCAACAACAATTGAAAAACACTTTACATTAGATAGAAATCTACCAGGCCCTGATCATGCATTTGCTTTAGAACCAGACCAATTAAAAGAAATGGTAGATGAAATAATACTTGCAGAAATTATGATGGGGGGTATTAAAGGTGAATATAGTGAGTCTGAATTAAATTTTACTAAAGCTAGAAGATCAATAGTAGCAAAATCAAATATAAAAGTAGGTGATATATTAACAGTAGATAATATAACTACTAAAAGACCATATTTAGAAGGTAATGTGGCTGCTTCAGAGTGGTTTAATATATTAGGTAAAAAAGCAGCTAAAAATTATAAACCAGACGATTTTATATGAAAATATTATATTTAGGTTCTAAAAGTAAAATACTAGATGTTTTACAACGTTTATATAATGTAACTCAAACCGAAGACATTGTAAATGATTTATCATCCTATGATTGGGTGATAAGTTATGGATACAGACACATTCTTAAAAAACAACATATAAAATCAGCTAAAAACCCTATAATCAATTTACATATATCATTCTTACCTTATAATAGGGGAGCAGATCCTAATTATTGGAGTTGGGTAGAAGATACACCTAAAGGAGTAACAATACATAAAATAGATGAAGGCATAGATACAGGAGATATTTTTATCCAAAAACAAGTTAATTTTAATGATAATGAAACCTTATCATCATCCTATAATAAATTAAAAAACGAAATTGAAACCTTATTTATTGATTCTTTTGATGATATTTTTAAAGGTAACTTGAAAGTAATAAAACAAAAAGGAAAAGGAACCATACATTATAAAAAAGATTTTCCTGGTATAAAATCATGGGATATACCCGTAAATAAATTAAAACAAATGACAGATTTAGAAATAATAGACGCTGTAGAGGACGTTAGAACAAAAAATAATAAAAATTGGATGGATGTTTTAAGAATAGCTTTTAAACATGCTCCTGAAGAAGCAAGACCTGTATTAGCTGAAATTAATAAAAGCGATAGTAAAATAAGTCAATTATTAGATAAATTAGCAAATAATGGCAAAAGATAATATATGCATAATAATACAAGCAAGAATGAATTCTCAACGAATACCTGGGAAGATGTTAAGATCTTTTGCTAATACTACTTTATTAGATATATTATTTAATAAATTATCTAAATCTAATTTTATATCCAAAAAAGATATTTATTTATCTTCCTACGAAGAAGAACTTAAAAATGTAGCTATAAAACATAATATTAATATATTTAATAGATCTAAAGAATCATCTTTGGAAGAATCCAATCCTCTTAAATTATGGGAGTGGCATAATCAATTACCTTATGAATATGTTATATTAATAAGTGCATGTAATCCTTTATTAAAAATAGAGACAATTGATAAATTTATAGAAAGTTTTATAAATTCAGATAAAGAAGGAGCTTTTGCTGTGTTTGAAAAGAAAACATATTATTGGGATAAAAATAAAAAACCAATAACAGATTGGGGAGGTAAAACAACAATGAATACAAAATATGTAGATCCTGTTTATGAAGCTGCTCATTGTTTATATGCTAGTAGAATGGATATAATAAAAGATGGATATTTTATTGATACTAAATCACCAATGGAACCTGAATTATTTGTAATGAATGAATTAGAAGCTTTTGATATAGATGAAGAGTGGCAATTCAAAGTAGGAGAACAATTATATAAAAATATTTAATGAATTCAATAACTAAAAGATTAAAACAAGATATTTTAAATCTTGAATCTATAGAAGAAAGATTAAATCATTTAAAAGATAAATTTAAAGGGAAAAAAGCAGTAATAATAGCTACAGGTCCTACTTTAGCTAATCATATTGATGATTTAAAATTATTACACGATAGAGATGATATAGTAATACTATCAATTAAACAGGGATATGATTATATTAAGGGGCAGTCAGATTTTCATATAGTTAATACATATAATTTTGATAAATATAAAGGTTTTGAATATGAACATATGGATACTATTATATTTTATGGTTTATCTAAATCTTATGTTCCTCAACAAATGGAAAAATTAGCTATAAAACCCCACCCTTGTGATATATGGGTCCCTGTAGTTAACCCACCATTTATTTCTTACGAAGAATGTATTCATATGGGTAATTATGATAAAATGTTAATGTTACAAGATGAACCTCAATCGTGGTGGGGTACTTCGATTTTATGGGAACAAGCAATGCCTATGGCCCTTTTATTAGGATGTAAAGACATAACAACTATAGGATGGGATAGTACAACAGGTGAACATGTATTTAAACATAAAGATGTGAGTTTTGCTGTGGATTCAGGGAAAGGTGTAAATAAAACAAGAACAGAAGATGTTATTAATAATTCTCACCATTTATATGATTTTTGTATTAATAATAATATTGATTTTAAAATGATATCAAAAGTAAATCCATGTGATCCTAGAATTAAAAGAATTAAAAGTATAAAAGAAATATGAAAACACAAATAGTAATGCATATTCTCCCTAGAGAGATAGATCAATGTTATAGATTAATACACGATTTAAAAAGAGCATCTTATTTTGTAGATAAAGAAGATAAAATAATTTTAGATTTAACGTTAAATTTATCAGACCATTATACAGATTGGGGTAATTCTAAATTACCTAAAGATTTTTTTATTGAAAAGTTTAAATATATTGAAAAAGTATCAACATTCGAAAATCATTTTAAAATATCCCACGAAATAACAGGTATTAATTCTGTAAGAAGAAACGCACTTAGGGAAAATTCAGATGTAACCCATTTTCTTTGGGTAGATGTAGATATGTTTATTAACCAAACATGTTTATATATGGCTTTAGAAGCAGCTAAGTCAATAACAGATGATTATTCTATAATATCAGCTGAATTAATACAAGGATGGGATCCTTCATGGGATGTTATTTCTAATCCTAAAACAAGAAACACCCCAAGAGTATACCATGAAGATGGTGTAACAGCAGATAGAAGTAAATCACTATGGGGAACTACAGATCCCTACGACATGTATATGGAAAATAATATAGATAAAGAACCATCACTTAGAAAAATAGACACTATAAAGTTTGGGGGTGGGTTATTTAATTTATTTAATGCAGATTTATTAAGACTTATCGATATACCTGATTCATTTACACATTATGGTTTAGATGATACTTTTGTAATGGTAGGTAGCCAAATGATGAAACAATTAGGGTATAATATAAATCAGTATGTTCTTGAAGATGTTAATATTTTAGAAGACCATTGGTATAGAGAAAATGCTTATGATAGTTTTTTAACATTAACAGATTATAAAAAAGTTAAAAATGATTTTAAACAAGTAGCAAATCAGGCTTGGCCTCATGAAGTAAAAAAATTACAAAATAAACTTATAAATTACAAAAATGGAAAAATATAGTATACAAACAACTAGTGATTATAGTTATTTTCCTTTTTTAAAAGTATTTATTAATTCCATATTAGTAAATTGTGATAAAAACTATCTTAGTAACATATATATTATTAATACTGGGATGGATAATGAGCAAATAAATTATATAACATCTTTATCACCATGTATTAAAATAATAAACACGGGTTCAAATACAAACTTTAAAGGAGGAATATGGGGAGAAGATTGGCAGGAAAATGTTAAAGGCAAAACAAAGTGGTTATTTAATACAGTTAATAAGGTACAAGAGTCTGTTTTAATGTTAGATAGTGATATGATGGTTACTAAAGATTTACATGAATTATTAACTCAAGGTGGAGATATCCAAGTTTGTGTGCGACCAGGGAGTTCAGTTCCTTATATAGGTTCTTATTTTTGGGCTGTAAATAAAGAAAATAGTTTATCATTTTTAAAACATTGGATTAATATTATAGATAATGCCCCTAACGGAAAAAAAGCTTTAGAAAGCCCAGCATTGAGTGAAACCACTAAAATATTTAAAAATAAAATAAATATAGTAGAACAAGCATGTAAAAATGTAAATGTTATATTTCCTAATACTTTTACGGATGAGACTTATTTAGTACATTTTAAGTCTACTACTGTTAATGATAATATTAATCAATTTGAAGAAAGAGTAATTAATAGGGGGTGGGGTGAACATATTAAAACATATTTAAAGCAATAAAAATGTGTAGTATAGGAGTAACAAACATAAATAAATCATTATTAGATTCTAATAAATTATCACAATATAGGGGACCAGATAATACAAATATTATATCATGTAATGGCATACAATTTCTTCATAATTTACTTCATCTAACAGGTGATAAAACCTTACAACCTTTTCAAAAAAACAACATACTAGCAGTTTTTAATGGTGAGATTTATAATTATTTAGACTTTGGCCCCTATAAAACAGACGGAGAAGTACTAATTGATTTATATGAAAAACATGGCCCTGAATTTACTAAATTATTAGATGGGGAATTTGCTATATGTTTAGTTGATTTTAACCAAAATAGTATATTAATATCTACAGATACATTTGCATGTAAACCCCTATGGTATGAATTTAATGGTAAAGATTTTTGTGTAGCATCTTATAAAAGTCAATTAACAGGTTTAGGTTTTACAAATCCTATAAAATTATATGGTAATACAACAAAAGTTTTTGATATTACTAATTTTAAAATAAAAGAACAATTTGAAAATTATACTTTTAATTTACATCAACATAAGAATACTTTTGATAGTTGGATTAAAGCTTTTGAAAATAGTATAAATAAAAGAACCAAAAATACCCAATATGGTATATATTTAGGACTAAGTTCAGGTATGGATAGTGGTGCTATAGCATGTGAATTACTAAAACAAAAAGTAAATTTTAAAGCTTATACTATAATGGGCCCTGAAGATTATACAATAGTTAATTTAAGGTCATCTTTAATAGAAAACCATGAACTAATTTATTTAACTAAAAAAGAATATCAAGACACACAATTATATATAAATAAAGAATGTGAAGATTTTATATACACTGATCATAATGGAAAATATAATATAAAAGGGGATAAAGCATCTTTTGGGTTATCAGCTATATGTTCTAGAGCTAAAAAAGAAAAACGCAGAATTTATTTATCAGGACAAGGGGCGGATGAAATTATAAGTGATTATGGTTTTAAAGGACATAAAATTTATAATCATAGTGGTTTTGGGGGGAATTTTCCACAAGAATTAAAAACAATATTCCCTTGGCATAGTTTTTATGATGGTACCCAGATAAAATATTTAAATAAAGAAGAATACATAGCAGGTCATTATGGTATAGAAACAAGATACCCTTTTTTAGATAAATACTTAGTACAGGAATTTTTATGGTTAGTTCCAACTTTAAAAAACTCAAAATATAAATCAGTTTTAAACGAATATTTAAAAATCAATAATTTCCCTTTTACGGAAACAAAAATTGGTTTTAATACATTAAAAAATCTTAAATAATGAATTTAGAAAAAAAGATAACAGTTTGTGTTTTTACACACATTATAGAAGCAAGCACTAATCCTTACTTAGATAATAGGATGTTAATTGATACTATTAAATCTACTAGTAAGGTTCTTAATTTAAAAGAAGTTAAGTATCAAATTTATATAGATGCTGCTATGAAAAGATTATATCCTGAATTATATTTAAAATATGTAAGTAAAATACAAGAAAATCTAAATAATTTTATACCAGAACTAGATGTAGAAATAGTTAAAAACACAGGTGAGACTTTAAGGGGTAATTGGGAATGTGCTATGAATAATATAGATACTCCTTATATGATGTTTTTAGAACATGATTGGAAATTTATATATGACGTAAAAATAAATGAAATTATTAAGACTTTAGATGAATGTAAAGAAATATCTTATTTAAAATTTTCAAGATTCCCTTTAGATGGAAGACCTTATCCCTCTCATACATTATGGGAAGTATATTTTGAAACTGAAAATTCTTTACCTAAAGCTACTATCCCACTAACTAGAATATCTTTTTGGTCAGGTAATCCCCATATAATGAGAGTGGATGCCGCAAAAGAATTTTATATACCATTACTTGAAATGAACACTCCTAAAGATAAAGCACATGGTTTAAGTTTCTTAGAAAGAGATATCAAACCATTAACTGAAAGATGTATTAAAGAGCAGGGTATAGAAAAAACCCATTCGATGTTTGGTACATACATGTATGGAAAAGTACCTTACCCCCCAGTTATAGAACACACAGGGGATTGGTGTAGAAAAAAATAAATAAAAAAATGAAATATATAAATAACCTTAACATAGAAAAAATAAAATCATCATTTAACGACCCTAAAAAACCATACAGATATGTGGTTATTGATGATTTCCTTACTACAGAAACGTGTAGAAAATTCTCAGAATCATATCCTGATATAGATGATAAAAATTGGTATAGATTTAGAGACACTTTTCATGGTGAAGATAATGTTTTTGAGAAAGGTATGATGGGTATATCAAATAAGGAACAATTACCCCCTATGTGTTTAGAAGTAATAAATGAATTAAATTCTCAAAACTTTATAAACATATTAAAAAACATAACAGGATTAGAAGGTTTAACAAACGACACACATAATGATATAGGACAATGGGCGGGAATAAGAGCTATGTTACCAGGAGCTTACCAATCTATTCATAGTGATGCTAGAAAACACCCACATTTAGGAACCGAAAAAAGAATAACTTTAGTAGGTTATGTAAATAAAGAATGGACAGAAAAAGACAGTGGATACACTGAAGTATGGAATGATAATATGACTGAATGTATAGATAAAGTTGCCCCCAAATACAATAGAGTTTTAATATTTGAAAATACTGAAAAATCATATCACGGAGTACCTGAAGTTAAAAATTATAGAAAAACATTCTTAACTTCTTACTTATTAGATACAAAAACTTTTAACGAGACTAGACCCAAAGCTAGATTTGTAAAAAGACCAAATGAAAAAAATGTTAAACTTTGGGACAAATTATCAAAAATAAGAGAAAATTTAAATGATTACTAATATGATAAACAACATTGAAAAAGGAAAAACATACCTTGTAACTGGTGGTTCTGGGTTTTTAGGAAGATGCCTTATTAAAAGAATTCTTAAAGCGGGTGGTAATGTAAAAACTATAGCTCGAGATGAAGGAAAATTAATTAATCTAAAACAAGAACACCCTGAGGTAGAAATAATCACAGGAGATATAGCAGATCCTTTTGATATGAAAAATGCATTAAAAGATATTAATGCTATATTTCATTTAGCTGCTTTTAAACATGTAGGAATAGCTGAAGATCAACCTAGAGAATGTATTAAGAGTAATCTTATAGGATCTTTAAATTTATTAGAATTAACAGCTAATATGGATTTAGACTATATCATGATGGTTAGTACAGATAAAACAGCTATAGTATCAGGTGTATATGGTGCTTCTAAATTTTTAATGGAAAGATTAACACACCAATTTGAGGCTAATTATCCAAACCATACTTACAGAACAGTAAGATATGGTAATGTATTATACTCAACAGGATCTGTTTTATGTAAATGGAAAGATTTATTAGAAGCTAATAAAGAAGTTATAATTACAGAACCCGAAGCAACTAGATTTTATTGGACTGTAGACCAAGCAGTTGATTTAATTTTTGATTGTTTAGCTAACGCTACTGATTCACAACCATTTGTCCCTGAAATGAAATCAATAAAAATGGGAGATTTACTAACAGCTATGGCAGAAAAGTATTTACCTGAAGGTGGCACTTTAAAAGTAAAACAAATTGGTATGCAACCAGGAGAAAATTTACATGAAAAAGTATTAACTGACGGTATTAGTTCTGAAGAAGCTGATAAGTTTACAATTGAAGAGATTAAAGAAATGATATAATGAATATAGTATTCATCCCAAATATAAGTTTAGGAGACAACAGAAGTACACCTTACCCTTATTCTATTAAAAGTTGGAAAAAATGGGCAGAACAGTACGATGATGTTAAAGTTATTGAATGGGATGAAGCAATTATGGATCCAAATCAATTTAAAATAACATTACAACGTTATTGGGTTCATGATATATTAAAACATAATGAAGTAGAATATAATCAAGTATTAGTAGTTGATGCTGATACTATTATCCACCCTAACTGTCCTAATTTTTTTAATGAAACTGAAGGTAAATTTGGAGTAGTAGTCAATAACGGTTGTTATGAATGGGTTACAAGAAGTATAGGACAGTGGGGTAATGCTTTATTTCCTGATGAACCTAAAGTTAAACCATGGAAATATTTTAATGGAGGTTTTCAAATAACAAGTAAAAAACATATCCCCTTTTATACTAAAGTTCAAGAATATTATACTCTAAATATCGATGAAATAAATAGATTAAATGAACAAATAAAGGCAGGAACGGATCAGACAATTATAAATTATTTAACTCAACAAAATAATATAGATACTGTTTATTTACCTGAATGCTATAACTTACAAGATTTATTTAAAAAAAGTCTATTACATATCCCTGGTCACTCTTGGTTTCCTGATGAGTTAAGATTTTTAGAAGCAGGTTGGGTATACCATTTTAATGCTATACCCCAAAATAATAGACATGTAGATTATTGGATGGAAAGAACATATAAAGAATTATACTCATGAAAATAGCATTTTTTACAGAAATGGGGTTTCAAGGAAAAGTACCTAGGACTCATGATAATATGAGAGTAGAATTTGCTTGGATGTGTGCAACTGATGCAGTCCATCATCCCTTAGGTAGTAATTTAAAGGGGGTAAAATACGATCTTGGTATCATTATAATACCTAAAAAAAATGTTAAAAACCTAATGAGCCAAGACCACATTGGCTATTTAAAATTGCACTGTAAAAAATTGGCAGTAATGCAGGAAGGTCCTCATTGGTATTGGCAAGATTATCCATTACAACAACAAATATGGTATTACAATACTATACAAGAAGCAGACATTATGTTTGTTCATAATGAATCAGATAAAAAATACTATGAAGGTTTAACAGGCAAAGAATGTAGGGTTTTATCTAGTTTAATGATTGAAGATGGAATAGATGGTTATGTTTTAACTCATAAAAATGATAGAAAAAACATAATAATAGGAGGTAATTTTTGTAGTTGGTATGGTGGGTTTGATTCATATGTAGTTGCTCAAGAAGCAGATTGTCCTATTTATATCCCTAGTATGGGAAGAAAAATTGAAGGTGAAGAACAAATGCCTAATTTAAACCATTTACCCTATATGAATTGGGTAGAATGGATACATACTTTAAGTCGATTTAAATATGGTATTCATTTAATGAGGACACATGCTGCGGGTACATTTGCTTTAAATTGTGCTTATCTAGGTATACCTTGTATTGGTTATGAAGGATTAGACACACAAGAAAATTGTCACCCTTATTTAACAGTTAAGTTAGGTGATTTGGCTGCAGCAAAAGAAAAACTTATATTACTTAAAAATGATAAAGATTTTTATAATAAATGTTCTATAATGGCAGAAGAAAATTATAAAAAATATCATTCTGAACAAATATTTTTAAATAAATGGAAAAAATAACATT
>Ga0208303_1000655_pt1 | contig 14322 bp, 26 predicted proteins | sample CB_VirMetaG_2_FD_184537 | JGI IMG/M metagenome (GOLD analysis project Ga0208303, IMG submission 184537) | Freshwater to marine saline gradient viral communities from Chesapeake Bay - CB_1504_2 Viral MetaG (SPAdes) (version 4) | ecosystem: Environmental > Aquatic > Marine > Coastal | place: USA... | reverse complement strand
GCAAGTAGCGCAGGTACAGCGGGTCAAACTTGTGTCTTTGAAGACTGCGATATCGCCGCCGTACACTCACACACTACATACTGGGCTACGTACTAATAATCCCAGTAAATGAAGACTTGACTACTTGGAGTATTGCTCTGCGAATCCTCCGGAGTAGTCTCGTTCTTCTTTGATTTCTCCATCTTGCTTAAGTCCTTTAATGAGTTGCTCAAGTCTTTCTCTTTCAACAATTAGTTCTTTTGCATCGACCGCTGTTTGCTTTATGGATTGCAACTCCGCTTTTCTTTGGGAGCCACTGAGTTCCTGATCCACGGGCTTCTGTATCTCGTTAATCATGTTCTCTATCGCAATCTGCATCGCTTGCATCAAGCGCTCTGCGGTATCAATGTTGTTATACTTCTTCGACTTTGCCATGGATTGATTTCAAATAAGTTCTATACAGTCTCTCTCCGTCTACCTCCATCTCGTAGTCAGCGTTCTTTCTAATCAGTACCTTGTCCCCTGGCTCCAGGCCAAGTTCTTCTAACTTAGGTGAAGACCACTTCACGTAACCAAACTTCTCCTCCGGTTCCTCTTTCTTTGGAAGAAGGTATATCACATGGTCTCCAAATTCGTATTCTTCCTCTTCTGGCTCTTCCTGGTCTTCTGGTACAAGGAAAATCCAATCGCTAAGTAACCGAATCTCTCCGGTTCTTTTGCTCTTGAATGCATATGCTTGTGTGGATATGGGATCACGATTACCATCGTAGTACACCACATAGATGTCATCGTCTGGGTCAATGAACTGACCACGCTTCTTTGTCTCCTCTAACTGAGTTGTCTCATCGGACAACATTAGGTGATTACCCCCAAGCACCACGTGGTGATGAAAGTACATGGTATCCCCTACCTCTACTTCTGTTTCGTATTTAGCGGGAGTAGCGATAACCTCTCCATCCATGGTTCGGTGGTTAAACTCATCGAACTTGGTATCCAGATACATGGTCTCACCATTAATTTCTATGGTATTCTTAGTGACGTTTGGCACACGAACTAAGAAATGACGTAGCGATCTCATTCCTGTTTTAGATTACCTGTTGGCTTTGGGTCCCATAAGTTGACTGCAATTGCAGAGCGTAACCCTTTCGTTACCTTAGTTACCCTGTGGTGTGTGCCACCTGCGTCAAATATGATAAGCCTATTGAACTTTGCTTCTATCCTTTCTGGCTCGTTGTCTACACCGTGATTGAATATCTCTAAGTACCCACCCTCTATATCCATGGGAACAGGGTAGAAAACTGTTCCGACAATAGGACTGGATAGTTCTCCCTGCGCTTTCCATAGGGCTTCATCCTTGTCAAGGTGCATATTGAGATAATCTGATCCCTTATCTGGACCAAACTGACCTGTCCAATACTCAAAACCAGAGATGGTCACAGAGTCGTATGGTGAACGGTCTGCCCACAGGTACTTGATAAGTCTTTTCTTAACGGTGTCTTCTGGTGAGGCCCACCATCCGTCCCACCAATAGTAGTTACCGTTGTCGGCAAAGAACTCCTCTTTATTCTCCTCTATCTCTTTTAGAAGTGAATAGTCTCTTACAAAGTTGTCAATTACAATCATTTAAATTCACAATCATGTTCAATTAATACTGGCATATCATCTATCGTCTTCCAGAGCATGGTGCCCTCGTTCTCATTATAGATGTATACAAGATAGCGACGAATTCCATGTTTTACAAAACATCTTTCGTCCATTACTATTGAATCAATGATTGAGTCTCCTGCACGCTGGCCCACGTAATAAGCCATGGCATCCTTCGGGTTCTGCCCGATGATGATTTTTCTAATGAGTTCCATTCTATTTATTTAACCAGTAGTCAATTGTCCCAGAGTCTGTATCACTGTCTGGATTGTTTCGATGTTCCTCGAAGCATTCCTCTACAGTGGTAGCCATTAAATCAAATTCATCTTCCATAGCCATGTGCATTCCTGCCATCATCTCATAGCGATCTGGGTCTTGCTTGTTTTCTGGCACATACACACCGAAACACCACATGGAAAGAAACTGTTGTTTACCTCCATACGCTTCCATGATTTCTTCTATTTCATCAAGTTTAAGTCGAAGTAATTGGAAAAATTCAATTCTATCCTTGTGAGTCATTAGAAAGATTCGTTTGTACCAATATACTCAACTTGTACAAACGTATTTGCTTGATTTACAGTAACACCTGTAGCGCCTGCCTGTGCTCTCATCTGGATGTAATATCCAGCAGTCCCGTCACTGTAGTATAATATACTGAATTGAGCATGGTATGTCTCACCAGATTTCACTGTTCTAAAGGAATCACCGAGCGATGTAGCATTACTATAGTCGTATATCTGTAGGTCTACGTCAGTATTCGCTGAAGAATCCAACTCAATAGATGCTGTGATTCTGTAATACCCGGCTTTCTCATTTAATAGAATACTATCTCTTGGGTCAGATACCTGTGCTAATTGCAAGAAAGTCTCGGCTCCTGTGCCGAACACTACGGAAGATGTTGCGGCGGAAGTAGATCCAGTTGCTGAAGAGTCGCCATATATCTCCGCCATCTGTATAGGAACGATTGCAGTGCTCGATATAGCGTTACTACTATTGGGTCGTGCATATAAAGACTGCTCTGTTGTTACTGCAATGGAGCCAGATATAGCAGAAGCCAAGTCGCTTTGCTCAATATACTTGTACTCGCTTGCACTTTCATCCCAGATGAGGTACTTGTCATTATCTGCGGGAGAGGTAATCTGCGAGATATTTGCTGGATCATCTAACTCAACAGTGCTACCAGTAGCAGACAGTGGTGCATTTGCAGTAATTGACGCTGTACCAATAGGGTTTGTGTTGAGGTCACGTGTCACTACTACACCAGATGTACTGAGCATTAATGCTTTTACATCGCTGGTTGAGGTTGATGGTGTGCCAGATATCTTTAAAGCCCCCGTAGTCTCTACAGTATCGGTAGATAACTTGAGGGCAGTGCCGTTTCCTGCGCCATCTTCTACCACCTGTTCACTTGAAGACGCCTCTCCAGATTCGAGTTTCAATAGGATGTTGTAGGTGTCCTTAATTTTATTTCCGCTAAGTGATGCCATATGTATTACTTTTACCTAACAAAGATACTCATATGCCGAAAAGTACTGTAAGCCGAAAGAAGAAGTTCCGTGAGTTCTCCAAGATTGACAAGAAGTACATCCAGGAGAACGGTCTAAAGAACCTACACAAACTGTATATAGATGCAAAGCAGAACTACAACCTGGGTAAAGCCGAGGTAGAGTTCCTGTTCTTTATTTATGATCTGGAGTTCTGGACGCTGAGGTATGTAGCAGACGCCATGGGTAAGAGTAAGAATAAGTTATCGGAAAGGATTGTGTACCCACTAATGCGTGAAGGATACATATACAAGCACTTTGATAAACTCACGCCAAGCAATACTATGGAAGACCATTACTTCCGTGATGAGACCAAGATGAATTACAGGGTACGGTATGCCTTATCCCAGAAGGGCAGACTATTAGTTGCCAGGTATTATAGAAAGATGCGGGGTGAAGAGCGTTGGGTCACTTCTTCTTTGCACGACGAGCCGAATCCATAGCCCTATTTGGCTCACCCTTCTCATGGGTAACCAAACGAAACGGTGCTTCTGGTGATGCTCCTTTGTGTGGTTTGTATGCACCCTTCATTAAAAAGTGACGACCACCCTCTGTCATCCAGTGGTATCCATCTGGTGCTGGTACCTTAATGCTCTTGTTTGTTTTCTTTAGTTTCATTTTCCAAACAATGATGTGAAGTAATCAAATATAGTCTTCTCCCACGGCGCTATCCTGCCTTGCTGACGATTGGAGTACGGTCCTTGAATAGGCTCTGCTTCTTCACCAGACTCTTTATAGTACAGTTTTCCGTCAATCACCTCGTAGGTTTCTGGGTCGAATATCTCCTCTACTATCTCTGGATTGTTATACCTACCCTCATAGAATGGACCTCCCTGGTTCATACTACGTAATCGCCTTGGGTCTATGCTTTTCTTCTTCTTTGGATCCCCTGGTGTGCTTCTGTACTTCATTACTTTCTGGTTACGACGAATAGCATATCATCATATCTACGCTTGATGTCTAACTTCACCTCTTCTGTACCCTCCACTAAACTCTTGTCTGCGGCTGCACGAAGGCTGTCAAACCACCTTGCGTCCTGTACGTCTTCGATAATTAGTTTGCCACCAGGCTTTACCTTGCGAAGATAATGCTTTACAGCGTACTCCTGGGACGGGAGAGAGTGTGGTCCATCGTCTATAATGTAGTCGAAGTAATCGTCCTCGAATAAATCCAGTCCCTCTTGCGTATATGCATCGAGTATGTGTGTAGAAATACGGCTATACTCCTTTCCATTCTTGTTCTTCTCAAGATATTCGAGTGCATCTTCTGCGATATCCATACCCACGATGTTGGCTTCTGTAAACCATTCGTGCCATAACATGATGCTACCACCATGCATTATACCTATCTCTAATATGTTCTTCACCTTCTTGGGAGATGTAAACTCTTTAGAGTAGTAATCTTGTATGTACGTGTGTACATTTCCCTTGTCTGAGCACGTAGAATACTCCTTATTGTATAGTTCTATTAAATCCATGTCACAAATATAAGGTACCTTTGTGACTATGGAATTACTTGTAAAAAGACTATACAGCGAAGACGATTTCACTATTGGAGCGCTGTTTGAAACATCTGGAGAGGAAAGGAAGTTCCTTTGCTTTACATTAGAAGATGAACACCGTGATGAGAAGGTTATGGCAGAGACCAGGATCCCAATGGGACGTTACCGCATCACGTTGAGAAAGGTAGGTGGCCACCATAAGCGCTACACAGATAAGTTCCCTAACATGCACAAGGGTATGTTGTGGGTTAGAGACGTACCAAACTTTGAATACATCCTTATTCATATCGGTAATACAGAGCGTGACACCGCAGGATGCTTGCTGGTGGGCCGCACTGCGGACATGAAAGGTACTATCGGAAGAAGTACTGACGCCTATAAAGACATCTATCCTCCAATTGCAGACGCATTACTGGAAGGAGATGATGTATGGATAACATATGAAGACTACGCATAATGGAAAATATTAAAGACTACATCAAACCGGCCGCAGCAGCGTTCGTTTCTGGGGCTTTGGCCTCACAGCAGAACCGAATCATCACTGGATTGTTCTTCGCACTGTTCTGTACAGTGGGAATATTCATCATTGAGAAGATGATTGAGGGGTTTAAGAAGGGGTAATGAGTCATTAGGTATTTTATCCTATTGACTTTTACAAAAATATGCTGTACCTTCACACCGTACTAACGAAGTACGTACTGAACAGAAGTTTATAATCCATAGCCCACAGGCTACAATGGATTACTAAACGCTTACATGGACAGTCTTGAACTAATCGTAAGGTGCTCGGTTTCCAAGGGCCCCTATTTTGCTCAAAATTTCGCAGGCATTCGCCTCTAACAGATCAACAGTTTCGCGATTCGCGAATTGCGATGTTATATGCAGTGACATACAATATAACGGTCTTGTCCTTTTTTATATGCTCTGACATACACTCGAAAAAATTGCTGAGAAATAATCGGGATGGGGATAATATATTATAGGGGCGCTGGCGCGCGCACACCCGAACGCATCCGGGCGCAGACGGGGGTGCGTCCGTACGCAAGAACGCACACAGGTTTGGGCGTTTAGGCGCAGGAGTGCGCATGTACGCAGCCGTGCATGTACGCACGCATGCCTTCGCAGGGGCGCATAGGTACACCCACGCCCCCAAGCGTACCCCCACAGCCCCGCCCCCGCCCCCACGTACAAGGGAGGGGCGAACAATACACGCCCACACACACCACCCAACCCCACAAACCACCACCGCACCCCACCAATGGAGGCACACTGAGGCACTTAGGAGCGATTCTAAGAGCATAACTGCCGTAAGTGGTACGCTGATACCACCCGAAAGGAGAAAGTCCTTTAAAACGGCTGAAAATCGCCTCGTGTACATACACACACATACGCACACTCATGCGCTCGGTAGGGGGTTGATATATAAAAGGGTGGGAAGAATCAACCCACGCTCGCGCGCGCACACATGCGCACACGCACACCCATGCGTACGCCCGTACGCTCGGGCACGCACACGTACGTACGCACCCGCCTGCACGCCTGCACCTGCCTGCCTGCCCGTGCACCCGCACGCCTACGCCCGCTCGCCTGCGCTCGCTCGTGCGCCCGCCTGCCTGCACACCCACGCACACACATGAATACAAAAAAATTCTGTTAACGCCTTGTTAAAATGCGCTGTTAAAGTTTTGTTAAAGCGTGTTTTTGGGCTTGTTTTTCTCAACTTTTTTCTATATATATACCCTATAGTACGTAGTGCTATAGGGATATCTATATACTTTCTCGGTGTCGCCTTACCCCAAGTATCTCAGCCCCCCTTTCGAGCCACTCAGCACCCCTTAAAATGCGAAATCGCCAAATCAGGCAAATGTTAAAGAGTGTTAACGGCAAAGCCGTAACGCAAGTGCATCACATCTGCACCACATACGCACCTTCGCAAGGCAGTGCCTTGCTCAACCGCATATATGAGGAAGGACTGACTGACTTACCTCCCTACATCACACGCCCTGATCACGCACGCAGGAAAATTGGTGCGCATTATGCGCAGGGATTTTAACATTTCTTTGTGATAGTCCTAAAATTATTTGACAGATGTTTGTGCTGTTCGATTGATTGTTTAACCAAAAAAATTATATGCCATGACAACACGAGACAACACACAGCCAAGCACACAAGCACTCCTACAAGCCCTTGAGCGTAAGATGGGCAGTGACTTCATCGAAAACTTGTTCGAGGATTTTCTACTCACTGATGCCTACGCAAGTTTTGGCTTCTTCACAGACCTGCTCACTGGAGCATATGCAAGTGTCCGTGACCCGCAGTTCCGCCTACTCGTACAAGGCAATGCGGATATGTTCCTCAACCCAGCCGACCTATCGGCAGAAAACCCAGCCGACTAATGGGTATGTACGCTACACACCGCAACCACAAGGGCTACGAGTACGTAGTCCGAGTGGTGAGCGCACCCTCACTGGAGGGCAAGACCGCAAGTGCCAGCAAGCGTAAGGCACGAGGCAAGGCAAAAGCCGATGCCCTTGAGATGACCTACGCTAACCGCATAGACCGCAAGGTGTATAGGGCACAAGCCCAGCGTGATGCTCGTAGAGCCAAGCGGAAATAGTACCGTACTTTTTGGATGGTGGAGACCACACCTACAACGGACTGCCTACAAAGGGGATACCTATGCCCTGTTTGTACTGAGTGAGCGAGACACTCGCAGTCCCCTAATTTTTAAACCCGATTGACTATGTTTTTATTGTTCGTCCTTTCGCTGTTAGCAAACACAAGTATGCTCATTATTGCAGGCTTACCAGAGCCTACACGTAAGGAGTAGTTTTAACAACCCTTTAACACTGATTCTCAGTTATTTACCCTACGTTTGTGGGGATGATTTGATGGTGTAGTGGAGACCACACTATAAACGGACTGAGTACAACCGACCACTCATTCGATTGGTTTTTGGTTTACAACATGGTCGGAGGTGTACGCTGTGGGTTCGAGTCCCACACAGTCCCCCAAGCCCAAGTGTGTAGGGCACGTTACGCACAAAACATATGCCTATGGATACGAAGAATCTATCCGCCCTCTCGGAATACCTGTCCGATGTAGGGCTTGTTTGGAATGAGTCATCGCTTGACTATGACCGACCCGATGACTTACCTGCGGAGAAACTCGTAGCGTTACCTACGCCGTACCTAATCGAGACACTCAAAGGTCTTGGTGATGCAGTGGATGAACTGAAGCAAACTACATGGATGCAGTCCAATGATTTTGAAACCATCATGTCGCACAAGGACAAGGTGCGCGAAATACTGGATGCGTACCCAACGTACAGCGACATGACGGCGGATGAGATAGTGCGTGGAGTTTGGGTTCCGAAAAACAGTATGTATGAACCGTTGTATGAATCACTAACGCTGAGGGATACAATGAACAAAAGACTTCAGCGTAGGTACGCCACCCTGCGTGATCGCGTAGAAGGTTTGTTTGAGAGGATGAGGGACGTGAGCGAACCTGTGGAGAGGTATGAGAAGGATTGGGTAATTAGTGCAGTACAAGTGCTAATGAACGAGCACAATAATTACGGCAACTTGAGACCGATGTTTAAAGGAATAGAAATAGCACAACGATATGTTAAATTGAGTAAGATGGAAAAGGTAATTGATTTTGAGGGCAACGAGATTGCATCCCAAGATGCGCTCGTATTCACAGCGCAGAGCAACTACGAAGGCGAGTACGTACGCTTCGATGAGTGTGTCGTGATAGAGGACTGTCACACACACGATGGTAAGGTCAAGGTAGTCGTGACCCAACACGAGGCGGATGACCATTGGAGACGAACCGTAGATAGAGAGAATGTATGGCTTCCCGATTGTGAAGATGACTTGGTGTACCTGGAGTACGGTAGGCACGCAGATGAATGGTGCTGGAGAGATGACTCAATATGGTGCGAGGATAATGGTGCCTACTACCACTTGGATGATGAGGGCGAGTACGTATTCTGGAACGAGCGTACCGACGAGTACCAGTGTGAACCACCAAGCGAAGGAAGATGTCATGACTACCACTCTGGGTTTCGTAGAAACCGCTTGAGCGACAACACTGTTTGGACTATCGGCTTCGAGGTAGAGAAAGAGGATGACTACCCTATGGATGCGCATGACTTGGATGATGTAGATGACACGGGATGGTGTCGTGAGGAAGATGGTTCGCTTGGTGATGATGGCTTCGAGTTGGTCAGCCCTGTCTACGACCTATTCCAAAATAGAATGGACAACGATATTGCCGAGTCACGAATACTGCGTGACCACATTGATGCAGAATACTCATCTAATTGTGGTGGGCACATCAACTTCGGTAAGCGTGGAATTACGGGCGATGAATTGTTTGACCAAATACAAGCGTTCGTTCCCTTGTTCATAACTATTTGGAGACACCGATTGGGCAACTCCTACTCGCAGATGAAACGCAAACCCGATGACTACAAACGTGCAGGTAAGTATAGCGCGATCCACGTGAAGGGTTCGTACTTGGAGATTCGTGTACCACCCGCAGTCAAGAGTGTGACCAACCTACTATGGCGCAGAGACTTGATGCGCATCGTTGCATCAAACTGCGGAGTCAAACCACTGCAAGTGATAACGATGATGCTCAGTTCAAAGAGCGCACTCGGTCAGCACTTACGCAAAGTGTACACAAGCGAGGAGCAGATACACAAGATTGTAAGTATCTACGCTCAGTTCGCTGATGATATGTACTCATCGTTCAACTTCACGAGCGATGGTGCAGGTGTGTTCATCAAGAGCGCAGTGCGCCGACTCAAGAACCGCAAGGTCAAGGGTACGCAGATTGTATCCTACACCAGCGAGGCAACCGACAGACTTCGCAACACCTTTGGTCGCAACTATGTGACCGATGCTCAGTCATCATTGGAATACATTGATGAATTACTTAACGACTAAAACTCACGAGTGCAAGAGGATAACACCGCACAACTATGCCTTATGTGTATTGCAATTCTTAACGATGGTAAGATGTTACCTAAGAAAAAACTGCAAAATTGTTGGAACAATAACGACGATGGCGCAGGTATGTTGTACATCCAAGATGGACAACTGCAAGTAGAAAAGTTCCCCAACACGGGGGGCGATTCGTTTACCCAATTCTTTGACCGATATACTACGGTCAAGACCTCACCTTCGGGTGACCTGCCCATGCTGTTGCACTTCCGTATCGCAACACACGGTATGAGTGACGAGTACCTACACCCGTTCCTCGTGACCGAGCAACTCGGACTCATACACAACGGTGTGATTTCGGGCTTCGGTACTAAGGACAAGAGTGACACCGCCGAGTTCGCACAACTCGTGGGCACTATTCCAGGCGTGACCATCGACACTCTTGATGTACCGTTTGTTGAGGACTCTATCTTCACTTACTTAGGTTCATCAAACAAGGTCGTGTTCATGGACGACACGGGCGACTATCGCATATTCAACGAGCAACTTGGCGAATGGATAGGCAACAACTGGTTCAGTAACGACAGCCACTCACGTGCCGTACGATACTACGGGAGTACCGCAGTCACAGGGTCAAGCAAGTATGCGTACGATTGGGATGATGACTACGATGAGGTCGCTGCATGGAACGCATCGTTTGGTGTAGAGCCATACGATGATATGACTATTGAGGAATTGGATGAGATTGCTTTCGATACTCAAGCACCAACGCAGGGCACATATGATTGCCCTGTGTGTAAGACTGAGAACACACGAGTGAACTTCAACTCGGAGTGTATGGATTGTGGAGCCTACTTACTCGACGCTGTTGATGAGGTGTACGAGATGTGGGATATGATTGACTTGAATAACTCTAAGAAAAATTTACCCGAAGCGTAATGAAACAACAAGGAGATATACACGTGACGTGTACAATGACGTTCAAAGGAACGGTACGAGCGACTCTGTATGATGGTATGACCATAGCAGAGGCAGTGCATGATATCATTCATGCAGGAGACTACGAGTACGAGATAGTACGAGGAGATATGGAGATTGATGATGTTGAAACATTTTAATTGATTAGTTATGGGATTAGATATGTATTTGCAACGTAAACCTCGCAAGGACGAGGACGTTGACTCAGTTGATTTAGGGTATTGGCGCAAAGCCAATGCCATACACGCGTACTTCACACGTGATCTGGAAGATGGCGAAGACAACATGAACCCAGTGCGAGTGAGTAAGAATGACTTGATAGACCTACAAGATAGGTGCATCAAGGTGCTGGCAGGCGGACCAAAGGTCGCCGAAGAACTGTTGCCCACAGCAAGTGGGTTCTTTTGGGGAGACACTGCCTACAATGAGTGGTACATCAAGGATGTGCAAGACACACTCACTATTATAGGGGATGTGTTGGATGATTGGAAACCTAATGACCGAGTGAGTTACCTTGCTTGGTACTAAATACAAATGCCTATGAACAAGATTGAATTGAAGGTAACGGGAGTCCGTTACTTTAACACCCGACGAGGATTGGGTTATGAATGCAAGACCACCATACCTGGTGTGACTATATGGAATGATGGCGATGGCGGACCTACCTACGTAGACCCCATCCCAAGTAAGTACACGAACCGAGACTTTCACAAGACTTACTTCCCTAACATAAGTCATGGGTCGATGCAGTATGAGGAAGCACTTGAGCAACTCATAAATGAGTACGAAGGAGTAGGTACAAATACCTAATTTGTTTAACAAGTTTGGATTGTTCACAGATAATCCGAACTTATATACGCACGTAATGAATGACATTATGATTGACACACTAATCGAACGCTGTAAAACAGCACTGAAAGAGCACCCCGATTTACGGGAGGACATATACGGAATCTTTGACCTGTGTATGATGGAGATTGAGTTGGGCGAAAGTGAATCCCATGAGGTAGAACTTGCGCTATCCGACCTTGATGATTTAATTAACGATAAACTCACGAGTGCAAGAGGATAACACTGCACACCGATTATCATGAGAGTATTCTCAATCACTGTGCCTAACCCATACGTAGGGGAGGGCAGTCAACGCACAGACCGTGTAGCACCATTAGGTCAAACTACACTGTCTTACTTCACTGTCTTTGCAAAGGACATTGAAGATGCACGGCAGTTGTTCGTGGAATTTTGTGGTCGCAACAAGAAACTACCCACAGGTACTGACATCATAGAGATAGCCAGTGACCAGCGTGTATCCAACCGAGTGGTAGTTGATCAGACGCCCGTTGTGTATGACAACGTAGAGGTCAGCACGATTGACGCAGGTAAGGCGAAGGACATACTACGTTCCTTCTTGAAAGGAAACGATGACCCGCTGTTGGCTGAAGCGATTCGCAAGGTAGTACAGTTGGATGATTACGAACCCTTTACGCTCAGCACACGTGGAGAGGAGCCGGAAGTAATTGAGGTTCCCATCGAAGAACTCATGCAAGACCAGGTGCTTGCAGATGAAGTGTCCGATGACATCAACCAACGACTCAGTTTCTTTGACCGTCTCACCAAAAAACGTGGGGAGTAATGACTGAGTTACAAAAGGCAGTAGCCCTCGTGGAATATGCGAGGGACACTGCTGAACTTTTACACAGCACCTTCGTCCGTGTAAAACTTGACGAAGCACTTGCCCACCTATACAAAGTCCAGGTGGAACAAGAAGATACGATGGACTTTTGGAAACAATAACTCTAATAACTTGCCTATGAGTTTGTATAATTTTCTGCGGGACAACCCGCCGACATTCGTAGTGGACCCAAGTCCATACGATTCAGTACACCAAATCAAGATTGATTTAGTATCCGTGATGTGCGATAACAAGTACAGATGGATAGCGAAGAAGAACGACGATGGAGATTTCTATATCAACACCGGTCGATTTGCGTACAGCAACTTTGGAATACCACACCACAAGGATGACCTTGAGTGGTCGATGGATGCTGGCGATTGGGATAGCGTGTTCGCTATGATTAACGAAGGCACTGTCAAGGTGCATAAAATACAATACCGATGAATGTGTTAGAATTATTTGCGGGCTCACGCTCAGTGGGTAAAGCCGCAGAGGAACTTGGGATGCGTGTATTCTCAAGTGACATCACTCAGTTCGGTGGTATTGATTACGTGACTGACATCCTGGACCTGGATGTACGTGAGGTCATGATGATACCCGATGTGATCTGGGCGTCACCCCCATGTACAACGTACAGTGTAGCCGCTATCAGTCATCACCGCAACGGACAAGAACCCAAGACAGAGTTCGCTAAGAAGTCTGACTTGATGATTGCTAAGGTGCATGAGATTATAGATTACTTTACCGAAAAGAATCCCGACCTTGTGTACTACATTGAGAACCCACGTGGTATGCTACGCAAGATGGACTTCATGCGTCGCCACCCTGTGAGACATACGGTTACGTACTGCCAGTACGGAGACACCCGTATGAAACCGACCGACATATGGACGAATGACCTTCGCTGGAACCCTCGTCCAATGTGTAAGAACGGTGCTCCGTGCCACGAACCTGCACCACGTGGGTCAAGGACAGGTACGCAAGGCCTCGCCAACAACCACGAGAGGAGTAAGATTCCTCATGAATTATGTTTAGAAATTTTAAATGCAACTGCTTATGCCTAAGACACCCAAAGAATTTCAACCCCGCAAGAAACCTTCGCTGTTAGTGGAGGTGCTTGCCTATGTGTTTTTGTACGGCCCTATCTTCACGTTCTTCTACGTGATAATCAAGGGACTCCAAAGTCTTTTCTCATGACACGGAAGTACAAGCACATCAAACGGACCGAGGCGTACCTGGAAATGCTCATGCTTGACCAGGTAAACCTCACGATCCATGCGAGTAGGTTCGGATGGACGGATGAACTGCAACATCAGTTGGTAAACTCAGCGATGTTGATACGCAAATACCAGAGAAGATTACGGTTAATAAAGATGTAGCATGGAACTCAAAAATGTAAACAGACGTACTCGTGCACCACGTGAGGGGCAGAGGCAGATATTCTGCCCGACGTGTAACACGGAGAGGAACGTAGGGCACTTCGCTTGGACAGCCCTATGGTGTAACACCTGTGATGAAGGAGTTAAGAAAGAAGATTGGCTAACCTATACACGCAGTAAGAGATGATTAGTTTCCCGATAATGGTAGTGATATTGATGTGGACGCTTGCGTTGCTCATCATGTTGCTACCCAAAAGAAAAGATGATGGACATGATTGATTTGTGTAACCGAGACTTGGACGAGTATGGAATCGAACGAGACTAAAACCATGGAACAGTTCATGCGCATCGCCATGGCGAGACTGCGCAGTATGTACAGGAACCCACGTCAACGAAGGGCGTGGGCCTCTAAAATGTATGCGAGATGGAGAAGCAGGAAGAAAACCTAAACATTGAGTACAATTGGAAGATACTCGTGACCTATGCGTTACGAAAGTACCAGAGCGTTAAGGTCGCATCCCAACACTTGGGGGTGACCGACCGTACCGTATTCCGATACATCAATGAGTGGGACATCAAGTGGAAAAAACCTAAAGACAATGGAAAGAAAAATTCAATTCCTGGAATGGATGAGGAAAATTAACAACGTGTACATGGCCGACGATCG
>Ga0208303_1000654_pt1 | contig 14323 bp, 4 predicted proteins | sample CB_VirMetaG_2_FD_184537 | JGI IMG/M metagenome (GOLD analysis project Ga0208303, IMG submission 184537) | Freshwater to marine saline gradient viral communities from Chesapeake Bay - CB_1504_2 Viral MetaG (SPAdes) (version 4) | ecosystem: Environmental > Aquatic > Marine > Coastal | place: USA... | reverse complement strand
CATTTGAATCATTATATAAACCTACTGTTGTCATGTATGATTGAGGATTATTTATAAAATAATTATAAACTACCTCACCTGTTGATCCCGAAATGTATGATGGGTTAGTTGAATAATTAAATTCACTATTTCTAGCTCTAACAAATACAAAATCTGAAGTTATGGTTTCTTCAGAATTTAAAGAAAATCCAGGAGTAACTGCTACTGGATCATTTACTTTACCAGTAAGTGCATTAAATAATTTTTGATTATTATTACCATCAGTATTAGAAGTTGTAGTAGTACCTAAATTTATTCCTTGAGTTGTATTTAAATCAAGTGCTGCTCCATTTAATATTATTGTTCCAATATCTGGAAGAAATAATCCATATGATCCAGCAGAAGTAGTATATCCATTTCCAGATCCACCAGCAATTACCTCTGCTGATTGTCCATTTGAGCCACTAATTACTTCATATGCTCTCATAGTACCATAATAAGTAGGTACGGTAACCATTTTAGAATTGTCAGTTAAATATAATTCAACACCATTACTTCCTTGTAATATTAAATTTAATGATCCTGGAAATAATGCTTGTTTATATGCTGCTCTTTCAACACTTAATGCATAAAAATAACTCTGTTCAACACCACCAAAAGAAAAACTTGCATTTTCATCTTCTAAAACTAAAGTTCTATATTGTCCATATATAGTAGAGGCAGGTGAAACACCAGCTGCTGCATTATTATTGTAAGCTAAAGCACCTCCACCATTTGAATTACCAAAAGCAATTTCAAATTGTGCAATTGAATCTGTAGCTCCATTATCAGCATCTGTATTATATACAGTAGCATAATATTGACCTGAGTCACTATTAACTTGAGTTGATTGTGTAAAAAAAGATGTTAAAGTAGGAACATTATTAGTCCAACACGTAGCGGTTTGGGCTTGTGCACTTACTACAAAATCATCTGCTTCTAATCTTTTAAATCCCATTATTATTTATTTTATGTTGTTGATTTTGTTATTGTTATAGGAACAGTTATTCTTGCTCCACTATCTAATCCTACTACAGTTAATGTACTTACTAAAGTAGCATTAGAACCAAATAGTGTATTAACGGTGGTTGCTCTTAGAGATATTTGAGTACCTGTTACAGTTGCGGAAACATTAGTTCCTATAGTAGTTGTTGAAGTTGCATTAGCTTCTGCTGCAGATTCTGTATTAATACCAGTAGCTGAAAAATCACTCATTAATCTTACATCCGCTATAGTTGCTGAATATCCAGAAGTTTCAAATACTTGATCATTACCTAAATAATTTAATGTTTGAGGAGTAACTGCAATAATTGCTCCTTGTTGTAAGCTAATTGCAGTGTATCCTATATTCAATATAGGCAATTTAGCTGTACCTCTAGGTAATGTAGCTAATTTAAATTTCATTATTTGAGATTCTTCGGGAAATGCCTCTAATAGGGGCATACCATTTATAGCTTGACCATAAAAAGCAGAACCAGATGGGTGAGAAGGATTATAAAGTGTATAATCAATTTCATCATCCGCTAAAGCAAATTGTGTTATTCTAAAGGAACCATCATTAGCAGCTAATGCCTCTCTTCCTTTTGTAGTTAAAATAGCATCTATTGTGATGACGCCGTTATTTAAATATCCCATTTTTGTCTTTTTATATAAGTGTGGTTATATGTTATAAATATGTTACTCTATTAGTTTGTTGTCCCTTAAGTTTTTAAGTATTTCATCTGGTGTTAAATCTATTAATGCTGTTGGGTACTCAGGGAATAATATTCCAGCAGGTGTATTATCTGATTTTCTTAAAGGTTCTGTATATTCTATAAAACTTCCTGACCCTTGTGATGTTGCTTGGGTTGGATATGAAGAGCCAGCAAATGCTGGTGTATCACCAAATGATTGATTAGTTGAATCTACAAATTTCTTAATTGTAGGTAATGTTCCATAAGGAAATGGTCTATCTACATAAATAGTATTAGGAGAAGGTATTGTTCTTCTCATTAGGAAAAAATCAAGATTTATACCAGGTGCTAATATAGGAGAACCTTCTAAAAGAATTTTATTTGGTAATAGTGTTATTCTTAATTTTGAATTTACTGTATCTGCTGGAGGAGTAACTGTTACAATAGAGTATGATTGTGTTTCATCATTTAAAAATCTAATTTCATCACCCTCTTGCATTTGAAATGGAATACCCAATTCTGGGAATGCTGTATCAGAAGGTTCTTGACCTCCTGGAAATAATATATTTGCGGATGCGGTATAAGGTAAAGTACCCATAAAATAAGGATTTCCACCTAAAGTATCGTTATAAAGATTATTTGCACTTTCTGGTTGAAGTTCTAATATATTATTAGTTCCTGTTCCTATATCCTCTGTTGACGCAGGTGTTAAAGTTATTATAGCATTTCCTGTACCTGCAGTATTTAAACCTATTTGTGATTGTTGTAAAACAGATTCAGGAATTGTTATTACCGTATTTGTAGCATATTGATTACTATCAGCTTGTACTAATAAAGCGGAGGCAAATTCCCCTACAGTATTTGTAGTCAATGCTATTTGGCCACCACTAGCTCCTGATGTACTAGTCATAGCATCAGTAATAGTTATAAGATTAGATGTTGTTGCTACTCCTCCTATAGCATAACCAGTTCCTGTACTTGAATTTGATGGGGTTAAAGTAGCATTGTTTTTAAAACCAATACCACTATTAAAAAATTTCCAATATCCAATAATACCACCAGAACTAGTATTATCTCTTTTAATTAGATTAGTATCATCCGCTGGAAATTGTTTAGTACCAGATATAGTAGCTGTAAAAAATGGACCTTCAACTGGGGGGTATATTGGGGCACCAGCATTATTCAAATTGGCTCCAAGAACTTTTGTAGGGTTAAACCCATTTTGATTAACAGTAGCTAGATAATTTATTTTTTGTTCAACTTTCCATCTAAATCTTCTATTACTAGGTATACTTCCTATAGTTTGAAGAGGAATATGATATTTTACAAAATTAACCTTACCTGCACTACTACCATTATTAGCAAGAAACTGATTGAATTTTGCGAAGTTTATATTTAAAGTATAAACATATTGTAATGGAAGCTGGGAGTTAACAGGATTGCGTGAATTTATACTACTTGCTACACTTCCAAACATCTCTGTTATAGAATATCTTTCAGTTTTAGTATTTATAGAGGGTACATTACCATTTATATCTTTATCCCCATAAAATAATTCTATTTCTACTTCTCTATTTGTATCTACTCTTATTGGTTGGGTGTAGGTTTGAAAAACTTCAGTTGGCCATGATGCTAATGCAGCGCCTACAGGTTGATCTAAATATTGTAATCTTATTTCTATGGAACCAACGTTTTGTCCTCCAAGTTGTTTTGATAATGTAGTATTAGAAGGAGTACCAGCAGGAAAAATAAAATCTGTACCTATAGTATAATCATCAGAAAGATCGGGAATTGTTAAATCATTTAAGTTGTTTATAGCATATTGATCATTATTAAAAAACATTTCTCCCATTTCGGAATAACCACTTTCTTCTGAAGATCCCGTTGCAAAAGAATGAGAAACTGTATTTTCAGTTGATCCGTATATCCCCCAATTAAATGCTTTATTAAATGTTTGATTATTAAAAGTATCTGTTGCTGAGGTAAAGAAGTTATCTCCAAGTGTAGGGTTTTTTAAATTTGCATTATTTGCATTATACAAATTACCTGCTACTGTCATCCCATATTGAAGGAAATCATTAGAAATATCATTAAAACGTTTACCATTCATTGGTATTGCAGTTTCTGCAAAACTGTTATTACCGGTTTGTGACCAAAAATAAGGAACAATTTGTTTAGCTACTAAACTTATAGGTTGTAAATTGTTTAATGCATCATATTGAGTAGACCCCGAAATTTGGTTAATTCCTACTCTACCTACTCCTCCTTCTTCCCAACTTCCTTCTATATCAAAAGCAGTATAAGGTGATAAGTTTGGTTGTTTTGGATCTCCACCTTCGTTTATTAAATATTTTATATTAAATAAAGTTTGGTCATTTACAGTAGGATAAGGATCTACTACTTGATCACAATACGCAAAAAATGCTGTTTTATAATCAATAACAGGTAATGTTCCAAATCCACCTTCTAAATTAAGAACAGAATTTACATTATCTGCTGTTGTTCTAGAACCTAAATATCTTGGGGTAATAGAAGATAATTGAGTATAATTTGATTCTGGTACTGAGGATTTAATAGCAGTATTTTCTAATATAGGTTTAAAATTTGAGGGATTATATAAACCAAAAACAAAGTTTAAGTTTATTAATAAATCTTGAGTCATACTAGCACCAAAAGCAGAGACTAAGGTTGCCGCAGCTATTCTAAGTGTGTCTCCATTTTGATACCCAGAACCTGGATTCCCAACTGTAACAATAATACCTTTTCCTCCAGGTACAGTACTAATATTTAAAACAATTCCTGTCCCCACACCAGAAGTTATAATTTGTCCACTTGCTTGAGTGTAGGTAGCTGTGGCGGCATTAAGTGAACCAACACTAGTAAAAGGATAAATAAAAGGAATAAGTTCCTGATTTTCAAGTAAGAAAAAAGATTCGGGAATATTATATTCTACCTCTTGTATAAGAGGATTTCTCCTTAATGTTTCATCTGTAACATAAACATTATATAAAGGTTGACAATCAGGGGTATTAGCTAAAGTTTCTCCACCAGATAAAGCACCATCTAAGAATACAGGTACACTACCATCATTTTCATCTGTACCTGGAGTATTAAATTCTATATTATAATTTCTTACAACTAAACTATTTTCTACATCAGAAGCAGGAGTATTAGATCCTGTTGAAACTTGTAAAGCAACAGATAAACATGTTTTTAATGAAATATCAGCTTTAGGAATTAAATAACTTGATGTAATAGATAAACCATTAATGTGAATAATTTCACTTTCAAATGCCTCTTCGTATAAATAATCATCCAATACTGTAGGTACAGCATTTGGATAGGTACCAGTATATAGTCTAATAGAAGCTGTTGTCCAAGTAGGACCATCTCCTGTTTCTCCTTCTCCGTATGTGGGTTCAGTTGGGGGGTCAGGAGGAGTTGCTACATCTATAGAATATGTTGTATCAGTATTTATACCACCAGTTAAACCATATTTTGCTCCTTCAGTTTCTCCCCTCCAAGCATCTACAAACATAGAAACTGTTACTTGAACATCAGATTGTGGTATTTGGTTAAAAACATACAATCCATCAATTGATTGAGTTAGGGATGATGAATATGCTATATAAACATCATTTACTCTAGTTTGGAATGAAGTTATATCAGGTCTAGGAACAGGAGCTCCTGTAGGGTTTATTATTACATTACTAAAATCAGTAGGACTTGCAGGATCAAAATAAGGAGTACCAGTAAGTGCATAATATGAAACATTAAACCCATCTGCTAAATCATAGTATTTGGGGTCATTATTAACATCTGTAAAATATATTCTAACTGTACCTCCACTACTATTAGTAGCTTTATATTGTACATTCCACTGATCTTCAGCATATAACCCAAATTGAGAAAATCCTATTCCATAATATTGGCCAGAAGGATCACCATCAAACACGCTACTTGTATAAGTATAAACTGCATTGTTTAAACGAAGTTGTGAATATAATTGAGGTGTTGTATTTGTTGCAGATGGGGTTTGTTGTTGTGAAATTGGAGTACCTACAAATAAAGGGAAATTTTGAAATTTTACTGCTACAGTACTACCATTAGCAAAAGGAACGGTAGCTGAAGTTGAGGTTACTGAAGATAAACCTAATGTGTATATTACTATACCATTGTATAAAGATTGTACAATACTAGTAACAGTTCCTGTAACATTATCCGCACCTTGAGTAAATACAAGTTCACCCATGGGTTTACCTTGTGCCATGTTAGTTACTAAACTATTTAAAACTTGAGCGTTTTGAGTAATATTGCCTAAAATAACTTCTGTAATACTAGCTACAGTAGCACTATCAAAAATAACCGCATTTGCGGAAGCAGCAACACCTATAGAAGTATAAAAAACAGAATTATAAGTAGAATCAGTATTTTCTTTATACAAATAAAATAAACTTCCTTCTCTAGTAGATGATATATTAGAAGAGTATCGAGTAAATATCCAAGGATAAATATTTCTACCTGCTTCACTAACTGTAAATTTACCTTTTACAATAGCTGTGCTATTAATTCCATCTTGAGTTTCAGATCCATTTGATGCTAAATACTTTTCATCAAAAACATTAGGAATATTTATCCCGGTTCCTCCAGGAAAATCAGAAAAGGGAGTATTACCTTCTGGTGACCATGGAAAACCAGATGAACCACCACCTGTTTCAGTTAATATATATGCTTTATAAGGACGATGTAAATGTGGGTTATATCTATATGCATTTGCATCTAGAGTACTAGATGGTTGCCAACCTCTATATAACCATAATTCTTGATCTGCACCAATTGTAATAGTTGTATCTCCTGCCTCTTGACCATCATTATCAACAACCCATTGAGTATTTTCTCCTAAAGAAGAAAGTCTAACAGTATTGTTAGCTGTAGCAGGACCTGTATTTATAGTATTAGCATTCTTTATAGAATTTAAAAGAACATTCATCCCATCCCTATTATCGGAACCCGAAACTAATATTTGATTAGTATCTTCTTTAAAATAATATTTAATTTGATCTGACATATTTGTCTTTAGTAATAAATAATGTACTTTTTATTTCTTTAATTAAATGATATAATATTAAGGACCTACATCAATTTGTGTTGTACCAACTAAATCAAATTCTCTACCAAAAGGTGTTCCTGAATATGCGGCACCTGGAGTTGAACTGCCAGGTATACCTATTCCTCCTCCCGGAGAAGGATCTGTCGATGCAGCATCTAACCACAAGTTTATTGTTCTTGTTTTCGATCCTACTGCTCTATTCAGATAAAACTGTGCACCATTATTGTCTACCATTCTTGCATTATTTGGTGAGACTGACATATCGACATTATTATTACCTGATGCTCCAGTTATAAAAATTGCTGGTTGACCGGCTGAGGTTGTTTTAAATTGACCTGCACTACTTGATCCAGTTCCGCCCATTCTCATATAAACAGTAGTACCGCCTACACCCTCGCCGTTACTAAGGAAGAGTTGAGTACTCCAATTTGATATACCGTCCTTAGAGAAATACCAAATACCAGCTGAAGAAGCATTTCCAATAGATAAACTACCTTGATTGTTAAGTATTACACCATTTGCTATTGCTATTGACCATTGTTGTGTATTATTAAATGTATTAGTAGTTACTGCGGGAATTGCTGCCCCTTGTGTAAGTGTCGTAGATAGGAAATCTGTATTATCATTTACATTTAATACTCTTATATAAGCTGTTCGAGTTGAAGTAATAGTATTTTCAAGTACATTAACCTTTAAATCTTGAGGTCCAGAAATATTAGCAGATGCATTAGGATATGGATTTCTATCAGCAGTAGGTAATCCTAAATTAACCCACGGTGCTAAAGTTGTATATGCATTAGATGTATAAGCAGCTGCTCTCCATTGTACTGTATTAGAACTTTGTTCAGTTGCAATAGAATACTCAAGATCATATGATGGAATGGCATTAAATGAATAAACTGGTAAGATTGAATTAGGACCATCAAGTTTGGGCACAACTGGTGTAGGATTAGCTGTTGGATTTAAACTTGCTACAGTAGCAGAAGGAGGTGGTCCTGTAGGTATAAAAGTAGGACCTATTTGAACACTAGATGCTGTAATTGAACCTGTGTATAATTGTAAATCTGTTTGGCCTAAATTTCCTACTAAAGAAGAATTAGTTAAAACTTGTGTAGTTTCAGCATATGCATTCATAAACCAAGGATATACACTTTTTGAATACCTATCAGTTACTGAATCTCCATCATATTCTATTGAACCTGTATTAAAGTTTCCAAAAGTATCAGTACTAAATCCATCTCCATAACTTACTTTATATACTTCCCCAAATCTATCTGTTTGAAAATATGTTGATTGTCCCCATCCTCTAAAGAAAGATTCAGTTGGGAGAGGTGGATCACCACCACTTAGCCCAGGAGGAAAATATCCTTGAGGTACTGATGCTGTTAAATTAATATCAGGTGTTACATTAGGATCTTCTCCAGAAGAGGTTGCATGCCAAATAAATTCACCTCTAGCCTCAAAAGATAAGTCATATGAATTTGCATCATTAGAAGCAATAGCATCTGAGGAAGGGAGTTCATTAACAAATATTAATGTTGCATTTGTAGTAGCACTATTATTATCATCTTGTTGGTTAGTACTATTAATATACCATGTTTGAGGACCATTTCTTATTTCACCTGCAAAATTATATGCTTGATTTAAATTAAAGGTTACAAATTCACTTTCATTTACATATGGTAATAATGATTGTCCATTAGCAGAAATATCAGACATTTTTATATATCTAACTTTATTAGTAGGAATTCGAAGTAAAGAATTACTATTTATTTTAAATGATATACTTGCAGCATTAAGAAATACAGGGGTAGGAGATAAAGAAGATAAGTCATAAGATTGAATTGTAATTGTATTTACCGGGTTATATTGACCACTGTTATCAGTAAAAGCAGCAGAAGTAATTACATTACTAGCAACTGTTAATCTAATTGTTCCTCCTAACCCTAAACCCGAAGTAGTAAAAGTAGAAACATCATAAGTACCATCAGGGGTATTTGCAGTTGTATAAATTTCAGTAGATATATTACTTAAATTTTCACCTGCTACCGTGGGGGAAAGTGTATCTGCCCAAAACCATGCATTACCGTTTTGAGGTATTTCATTAGGAGATATAAAGTCACTTTCAATAAAAGAAATATTGTTAAAAAATTGAACAAAATATCTATAGTTTATGTATCCATTTTGACTAAAAAATGCACTACAAATATCATTTGCTCTTATATTTAAGGCCCCAGTTCCATCTTGAAATTCCCCATTATAAAATTCTCTTTGATCAATTCTAGGAATAATTTGTGGTCCTTGACCTGACCCTGATGTTAAGGATAATGCATTAGGTAATTGAGTACCTAATTGTGGATACAATGATTCACTAAATTGTTGTACAGATTCAGTGTATAATTGATAAAAAGCAGAGTTATTAATCTGTGATTGTGTTTTTCCACTGTATGGTTTTCCTGAGTAACTTACAGGAGCATTAAATATTGTATTAAAATCTTCAAATACTCCCCCTGTTCCTCCTTCATACACATAAATAGAAGAACCACTTACAGTAGAATATTGAGGAAATGAACTAGATGAATCAGGTAATTGATAATCCCTTGCAAATGATTTTACTGTTCCAGATACGGATAAATCTTTTTGTACTTGAGGTACTACAGTAGAAAATGGTTCTGAAGGAGAGCCTGTATAATATACAGACATAGTTGTAGCTATCTCCATTTCTGGAGGAGCTTGTCTGTTTCTTTCTAATAAATTTTGTTTAATTACTACCCCTGATGATAAAGTTGTATTAGCAGGAGTAAAATCCTGAATCATTTTAAATAATGAATTGTCAAAAAACTTTATTAATCTAATAAAATCATTTATATCATAACTTGATATGTACTTTTTAAAGTATTCATCTCTTAAAGTATCCAAATTAGGATAAGTATACCCAGATTCAGATATTTGTCTAGGATCACCTATATAATCACCCATATTAAATGCCCCTATTTGAGCTATAATATCATCATTAACTTGATCTGTAGGGGAAAATGCTACCTCTAAATAATTTATACTATATTCACTACTACTTACATAGCTATTTTGTTGTATTGATCTAAATGGAGATAAAGTACTACCTTCTGGTACAATTTCATTTGCTATATGTACCTTATCTGTAATTTTATTTTTTATTCCCCCAGGAATTTGGTTTAAATATATTTCTTCATAATTTGTTACATATGAATTACTACTTGTATAAAAGTAACTATCACCACTTGCAAAGGATTGAGTTATTTCCCATGATCCTGTTACTTTAGGGTGTGTAGAAATTCCACTACCTGTATCTAATAATGTACCTAAATCAGCTCTAAATGCTAAATTATCAGGGGTTGAATTAATAGTATTACCTTGGGTTGAATATGGGTTAACTACATAATCATAAAATAAACTTTCGCTTAAAGGAACGTCCCAATATCTAATTTCTTGTAATGCACCAGTTAAAGGTGCATGATAAATACCATCAATAACTACCCCACTAGTAAGTGGAAATGATGATTTAGTTGCAGCACCCCAATATTGCCAATTATACATTGTAGAATCGGACCCAGAAAATCCTATTGCATTACCTATTCTATTGGCAGCATATAAAGTAGCTAAATCTGCTGCGGGATCATCTCCATCATGGTCTACAACGGCCATTACTGACCACCATCCTCCATCAAAAAATGGTAAAGATAAACTAGCCGTTTCATTTAGTATAGTTAACCCATCAGGATATAATGTTAAAGTTCCATAAGCATTACTTTGACTAGGAACAGCACCTGAATATGAACCACTATCCATTCCAGAACCATTATAATCTAAAGTTATTAAAGCAGTAGAACTATCTGCAACCCAAATATTATATTGGGCGGATGATGTTGGTATACCAGGGGTTTTAAACCTAAATTGTAATGTTTTTGGTGTATTTAAGTCTGAATCAAGAAGAAATGGAGAACTTAATACAAAAGATGAAGTTACACTAGTTGCACCATCTAAATGGTAAGCATAATTAAATTGATTTTGTGAATAATCCCAATCCTTGTAGTTCTGTCTATCTTGGCCTCCATATTCATTAACCCTCAATATTGTATTTGGAATACCATATGAGGTAATTAATGCTCTTAAACCAGCTATTGTACCTTTAGTTTTAAGTAAATAAGGTATGTTATGGTAAATTCGTTTATATAACGACTTGTTTACATCGTCCAGCGGGACTATGTCATTCGATGCAGATATTTGATTATTTACCAGTTCAAACCCAGAAGGTGCGGGATAACTGCCCGTCATGTCCGGGAAAGGGAATGTACTACCCGAAGGTGTAATTCCTAAAAAGGATGTATATAAATCGTTTGTATTAAAATTATTTGAATATAACTTTACTCCAAAGTTACGAATAGCATCTGCTACTAAGTCTTTTGAAATACCATAATCTAATCTGTTATCTGCATTAAATCTATTAGTTAAATCTTTAGTATATAACCATATGTTATCATACTGTTGAGCAACCATATCAACAAAAAGTTCATATTTTTTATTAGCTGAATCAGATCTTAAGTATTCTGGTATTGTATTGTATAAATAATCACTGTTATTTAAATCATAATCGGAAGCAGTTGCTGCTTGACCACCATAATTTGGACTTTGTGGATCTGCACTTCCTATCCATGTTAATACTTCTGTACTACCTGTTGGGAATAAAGCATATGGAGGTTCTGTTGTAGATTTAGGATAAGAATATATTGAACCACTATTATAATAAAGAAAATATTCATAACCATCAAAGTTATTTTTAATATAATCAATTTTAGATATAAATGTAGCTTTACTTTCACTATATGCCGGTGAAGAAGGTGTACCTCCTCCTATTGTACCTAAATTAGCTATTGAATTATTATAAGATTCTATTAAACCTACCTTATAATAAAAATTCTCTAATCTTGTATTTGCAGAAGAAAAATTAATAAAGTTATCATATTTTGTGTAATCAACACTAATATTAATTTCTTTTTGCTTTAATAGATTATTTAATTGAGAAAATGAACTAGTTAAGTCACTACCAATTAATGTATTATAATCAAATGTTTGAGTACTTTCTCCTATTTCTTGAGTTACTTGAATACTGTAATTTGGACCTTTAATGAATTGAAAATCATTAGGTACAAATTCTATTTCGGGAAATATTACATTATATGCTTGTGAAACAGAAATTTCTTCCACTACCCACAAAGTTGATTTTAAACCAAATTGTGATGGTAGTGGTTCATATAGTTTAACTAATAATGAAGGTTCTACCTCAGTATCAATATCTAATTTTAAATTATTTGCTATTACCTGTTGATCATTACCAAAATTAAGTAAAAAATCTACAAAATAATCTGCATCTTCTCTATTTTGAATAAACTCATTACTTGATGAAATAATTAAATCATCAGCAATAGCGTTACTTTTTAATCTTACTTCAGTTCTATCAGAACTTATTTCACTAATATAATAATTTATAGTGATGTCAGAAGCTAATTTTTTTCTATAGAAATTGTATGTAGAAAAATATGAACCATAATCGTATCCTATATCCTCTAAATCTTGAGGAGGATTTAATATAGTATCACCATTTATAACACTAAATGTAGTTACAGAAACTGCTCTAACATCAGGGCTAGTAGGGAATATTAAATTCTTATTCTCATCATACGCATAATACTCTATATAATCTGTAGAGGATGTAAAGGAGGTATCTAATTTGGAAGATGAAATAAGGATATTATCCTGCTCAGTGTATTGCTGAAATTCAAATGTAGTAGGATTAACCTGTAATATTTGTGTTTTATCTTCCATTATACGGGTGCTGTATTTATTGTATTTATAGAGGGTGAAGAATTAATTTCATTACTAATATTAGCAAAATCATCCCCAGCAATTGAAGCATCATCTATACTATTAATATCAATATCAATTTTTTCTCCACTTAATGCTTCAGCTTTTTCTATTTGTGCTTGAAGTAAATCTCTTCTTAATTGTGTAATTTCTCTTCTTAAAGCTTCTATCTCATCACTATCTTGGTCAAAATTTATATAATCACCACTTGTTTTTATTAGATATTCATGGGAATTTACCTCACCTAAAGAAGGAATATCGTAAAATAACTCATTATAATATTCAAAAAACTGGTTAACCGTAACGGTATTGTCGATTTGTTCATTTAGCGACACTACACCTAATTGACTAAATTTAGTATCAATTATTTTAGGGTATTCTGTTTTAGAATATATTTTTCTAATAAGATCTACTTTCTGATTCGCCATTTATATTTACCCGTTAACTACCTTGAAGTAATAATTTTCATCCATTACTATAGTATTATTATCTACTGTAGTTTGTACTAAAATTTGATAATACCTCTCAGGTTCTAAACCATTCATGTATACTGTAAAATAACTTCCAGTTGTATCACAACTAATTTGTGTATTTTGTGTGTCAAAATCTACTACAAATTCATTAGTATCCAAATCTTTTATTGCGTAATAAGAAGAAGTAGGTAATGCATGATTTTTAGTATACATAGATGACGTCTCAAATATACGAACAGGAAATTGCGGACGCACATTTAATCGAAATTGATTTATACTTTCACTATAAAATACACCTGCATTATTATCTAATGCAACAAATAGATCAGGGGTATTTATAACCTCTAAACTACCCGTATCATATATAAAATCTCTCCATTTTATTTCTAATTGTGGAGGATATATAGTATTTGTATCTATAGAATAAAAACTTAATTGAGGAGTTACCGCACTTGAGGTAACAAATTCTTTTGAATCTTCCCATTTAACTATAAATCCTTCATTAGATATTAAAGGTAAAGCACCTATAAGATCTTTAGATGATGAATACCAAACTTTAACTGCATCGGTAACATTTAATTCTAAATCTTTTTCACTTCTTAAATTAAATGATTGAGTAGCCTCTAAAGATCCGATACCTGTATATCCTCCAGATCCTGTCCACCAAACAGCACCTCCAGCGTTATTACTGCCAGAATACGAGCCAGTAACATGCGAACTAAAACCACTTATAGGCCATGGTGCAGAACCAGAAAATGCGCTATATACCCAACTAACACCAGTAATATTTTGTGTATTATCTAAATATTGACCTGATCCATTGTTCCATGATCCAGAAATAGGATATGCTTCAATAGATGATTCTAATATTACATTAGTTGCTTTAGCAACAAATGATTTTAAACTAGCTGTAAAATTTAAAGAGCTAGTTACAGAAGCTATGTTATCAATTACATTATTAATTTGATTTTGATCAAATTTAATTAAAGATCTTGCTACACTAGATACCGGATTAAAATCAGTAACATAGTTAGCTACATCCAATATAGGATCTAATCCTGTATTCATAGCAGGGTATGCACTATAAATAGATGCGTCTTGTGAAGGAAATAATTTATATACTGCCATAATTAAAATAATGTTACTAC
>Ga0208303_1000652_pt1 | contig 14342 bp, 25 predicted proteins | sample CB_VirMetaG_2_FD_184537 | JGI IMG/M metagenome (GOLD analysis project Ga0208303, IMG submission 184537) | Freshwater to marine saline gradient viral communities from Chesapeake Bay - CB_1504_2 Viral MetaG (SPAdes) (version 4) | ecosystem: Environmental > Aquatic > Marine > Coastal | place: USA... | reverse complement strand
GAAGAAAGATGTCCAGCTTAACTTCACCATCACTACCCTGCTTCTTATCTTCACTACGCCCCCGCCACGTATCAGGCTCATAGAAAAAAATTTTATCGTCAACGTATCGACGGGATACCTCATTCCATCTGAGGAACTTATGCTTGACCAACTGCCTAGCGACAAATATGGGAGCACTAACATGGAAGGATGCAAAGGCATGGCCGAATGGACTCATATGCTTATGCTCTGCCAGATAGTTGATTAGCTTGGTGTCACCTTCCCTTAAGCCTGACCATTTTCCATTGGCGGGGTGCAACCAGTCACTCTTCTTACCAAACGATACTCGTGCTGCATTAACGACAGACAGGTCACTGCCCATGTGATCTATGTGGGTTACCTTAATCATAGTCCCGTGCCTTTCCACAGCCGCAACTGTGCCTTTAGTTTATGGTTCTCTTCTAGTAGGCGCTTGGCCTCTTTCTCCCACATATCAGCCTCCCGCTTGATTATATGGTAATCCTCTTTGCACTTGTCTAAGGTCTCTATCCACGTCTCTCTGTCTATCATGTTAACCTCCTAAATCTGTTATGTGATTTTGACACATGACACCCTGTGCTGAGTTCAATGCCCTCTTCTTCTGTAGAATCTTAAGTCGATGCCTGTACTCCTTCATATCTTTTTCCAACTTCTCTATGTCATCATTAAGGGTATTACCCCTTATCTTAAGGACAGCCTTTTGCACCGTCCAATACTCTATCTCTTGCTCAACACTTCCCATCAGTAATCCTCCACCATTGTATAAAACATATGATCACCCAGCTTGCCATCATAGTCATAGAACTTATTCCAGTACGGGCTGACAGCCGTTGTGTGGTAGTGAGTCGAGGTTATGCCTAGCCCATACCCATTGAGTACCTCAGAGGCCACCAGAATGGCTCTTACAACAGCCTCCTGCTCTGGTTCCTTTAGGAAGTCATCTGACTTTCCATCGTGGGTGTACGAGAACTGTTTGAACTGGCTAATTACCTCGCAGACATCATCAGGATACCTATCACTCTGTACCCTGTTTAAGATTACCTCCGCCACAGCCAACTGTCCGTCAACTGGCTGGTTTCTGGCCTCGTAGAATATCGCTGCAGATAGGCACAAAATGGTCAGCATAGAAGTCCTTCCTTCCGTTCTTTTCCTTACGTGTATTAACATTCTTTTTCTTGTCAGGTATTACTTTACTGCGAAACTTGGGGTCTTTTAATTCCCTCGCTACAGGGTTAATCTTATACACCTTGTCAGTGCGCTTACTTAGAGGTTTCTTTGGTCCTTCATTTATCATACGATCTCTGCTCCTGACTTAGGGTGAAAGTGAAACACGGCTGGGCTATGTGCGGCCATGCCTTCTAGTATATCATGGTAGTCTGCGCTGTAACCTCTTTGACCAGCAGGCCCGTCACTGAAGCACCACTCAACGTCACCTACCTTGCATCCGTAGATGTCTGCGGCGTCCTGACAAGTAACCCGTCCTTCTACTATCCAGTGTTCTTTATACATCATGCGTACTCTCTCTTGTTAAACTCACATACAGCCTTAGCAAATCCTCTCGGTGTGGCTGATCTGATGTTCTTGGTCTTCATAGACTTCCCGCCTAACTTCATCATAGGTTTACTGTAGCCATTACCGTAGTAGTCGGAGCAGTCAACCTCTTTCTTCTCAGGCATCTTAAAACCATTCCCTGTCCATAAGCAAGTCTTCTTTCGGTAGGCATCCCTAGCAGGAATGTACTCAGGCCACTGTGGGTGTTCTGCCTCGTCCTCTGGGATGTATCCACCATACTCATAAGGGTGAAAGCTGTAGTCAGGCTTGCGCCACTTGGTAGACAACACAGATACAGGGTTCTCAACAAAGTATGGGCAACCCAGATCGTCAAACAGGTCAGCACAATCAATGGCGTGTCTAGCAGCTTTTTCTTGAAACAAGGGGTCAGCCTCTGCCTTCTTAGCAAAGTGAGCCGCACCAGATACAGCCAGATCAGTACAGACAGGGAAGGCCATACCGAATATAACTTTATCTGAGAACTCATCTTGGATGGCGTTCAACCAGTTGTAATCATGAAGGTCAGCAAAGTTGTAAGTTATACTGCCTCCACTATCAAACGCCTGCACCTCTGGTTCCACAAAAGAATGCTGAATGTCAAAGGCATGGCAAGTGTATCCTGCCTCTGCCCAAGGCTTGAGAGCCTCACCAGTAAAGTCATACAAGCTTATTACGATACCCTTAGTCATGTCATGTCTCCTTGTTTCCGTTGATTGTCTGTATGAAGTAATTAGGTGTCAGTGTCAATACAAACTTTCATAAGCTGACTGCTGTAGGAACTCATAGTTCTCATTCACCTCATCGTACTGGGCATCTGTAAGTTCAACACCATTGATCTCAGCGTACTCGACATAGGCATCAACAAAGTCAGGGAAGTCAAACATCTGTACATCAGCCATGACTACGTTCTCTAGTTTTCTTGTATCTAATTGCATCTTGTGTCTCCTTAGAAATTTGGTTGTCCATCTTCATCGAATACAACATCATCACGTATCCAGATAGGCTCAGCATCAATTTCCACCGCAGGGGTCTTGTGATCTAGTACACCTAACATACGCAGTTCTTGCTCTAGTTCTTCAGTCATGCTCACCACTCCTTAATAAATTGCTCTAACTTGATTTTCACGCCTATCACATGGTCAAAGGCTTTGTCAAGTTTCTCATCCTCATAATCAAAAGTCTCATGCAGTGCCTTCTCCGCCTTGTAGATTGCGTCTAGGGCTTCTTTTACATGTACCATTGTTTCAGCTTTAGTCATCGTCACTCTCCACTTGTCCAGTTCCATTACAGTTCTCACATGCCTTATACTCAGCATATGGCTCGTATGTATCCCCGTATCTTTCCCAGCGTTCATGCTCTACCGTACCTTCTCCGTAACATTCTTGGCACTCTTGCATATTATATCTCCTTGTCTTTAACGGGTGATCCTACCCAAGACTTTATGCTCATCCACTCAAACTTGTAATTATCAGATATGTGTTCAAGAGCAGCCCAGTATTCTGCCGCCTCCCTTGATGTTTCGCCCCATACCCACTTGCAGGGAATACCTGACAACCTAACGCTATGTACTTCACCAGATGCAAACATCATCTCTACATCTACTGATACTTCTATATTTGTGTACGACATAATCATTCTCTCCGATTCGGTTAACTTGCCACCTTGATACATATTTCCACTGTGGGGGTCAAGCATAAACTTATTCCTTATTTCCACTGTACCCCCTAATTCCCTCGGTAGGGTCATTTTCCACTGTAGGGGTGTCATTCCTTATTTCCACTGTAGGGGGGTCATTCCTTATTTCCACTGTAGGGGGTCTGGGCTGGTGATTCTCGATTTTCTGGCGGCGTTCCTGATTCGTTCTGTTTTCATGATTCGTTCCTGATTCGTTCTGTTTTCATGATTCGTTCCTGATTCGGTCCTGATTCGTTCTGTTTTCATGATTCGTTCCTGATTCGGTCCTGATTCGTTCTGTTTTCATGATTCGTTCCTGATTCGGTCCTGATTCGTTCTGTTTTCATGATTCGTTCCTGATTCGGTCCTGATTCGTTCTGTTTTCATGATTCGTTCCTGATTCGCTTACCAAGAGTCTGATTCGCTTACCAAGAGTCTGATTCGCTTACCAAGAGTCAGTTTACAGACTAGGAGTCAGTTTACAGACTAGGAGTCAGATTACTGAACAAGAGTCAGTTTACAGACTAGGAGTCAGATTACTGAACAAGAGTCAGATTACTGAACAAGAGTCAGATTACTGAACAAGAGTCAGATTACTGAACAAGAGTCAGATTACTGAACAAGAGTCAGATTACTGAACAAGAGTCAGATTACTGAACAAGAGTCAGCAACGAGTCCCAGCCCTGAATCGAAGTGTGATATTTTTGCAACACTATTTCACTTGCCCATCCTTCCGTCTTTTGCGAACGATTCTCAAAGAGTCATCCCGTGCACCTATTGGCTAAATTTAGAATAAGGGACTCACGATTGATTCGCAAGCCCCGGTTTCGTTTTATTTTATATGCCAGCGCTTTATTGTGTCAAAGGCATCGCACTGCATCGGTGTCAGTGTCATGAAGGCAAAGGGATGTTTGTCCGCGTAATTAATTAATTTTTGCGCGTTGGCGTGGCTTGGCTTGGCGTAGTATTTAGTGAGTAGTTTAAGCATAGTCCGAATCCTTTTCAATTTGCGTACCATTGTTAAACGCTATTTTTGGGAATCTTGCAAGAGTATAATATGATAACCGGGAGCTATGCGTTGAGTGCATAGGTGCCATGCGTTGAGTGCATAACTCCCGGTTTTGTGCTTTCTTGTATTTTTGTGCTTGCAAAAGTCTCCGAGATGTTTACTTATCATTTCAGTAAAACACAAAAAGGAGAATCAAAAATGGAACACCCTGCAAGCGTCTACAAGAAAAAATCTTTTGCAGAATTAGTATCAAAAACCCCTGCTCACTGTGGCGAGTGGGATTCTTATCGTCGACGCGGTTTTAATCCTCGGTATATAAATGGTAATAACGAAACCGTTGCGATAAGTGATCTCGACTCGGTGGAATATATCGATTACTGTGACGCCTACTATCTTAACGAGTCACTAGGCGATTTCAAAGATTACACTTAACCCAATCTCAAAACCTTGGAAGGTAAAACTATGACATACTCAATCAACACAATGAATAAGACAACCGTCAAAGATGTAGTGAAAGCGCGCGGCACAAGATTCGCAACCGTTACTTTTATCAAAAAGAATGGCACTCAAAGAACCATAAACGGCCTGTTTCGACCTAGTTCAAAAATAGTTGGAAACGCAAAAGGCAGAGTTATATCGCAAGCGCAAAAGGCTAACGGATACATCCCAATATATAGCGTATCAGATCAATCTTGGCGCTGTTTTCATGTGGACTCGGTGTTAGAGATTAACTGATAATACAGGGGGGACTCACAATCCCCCCACAACACAAACGAGGAGTCATAAAATGACAAGCGTAATATACAAAAAGAAGTCTGTCCTTGGTTCGCCGCGTTACTGGAACCGGAGCAAAAAAACGTGGACTAAATGGATATGTAAAAGCTGTTATTACAATACACATCACGGGGCATTACGTGTTTTAAATAGTCGCGCTTTTTACCAAAACATCTCTTTCAACTCAGAAAAAGAATATGGAGTCACAACCCTATGACCTACACAATTACGTGGCGACCGGAGTCTGGCGGTGATTTCTTTATTCAAGATTATCCTAGACATAAATCAGCGAGTCTTGCAATTGCCCAATGGCGTCGAGTCTGTAATCTACACGAGTCCGACTGCGTCGTCTTTAAGATAGAAAAAAAGGAGTCATAAAATGACATACACCGTGGCAACCCGTCCAATCGGTTCCAATCTTTCATTCGTTCCAGTATTGGGCTTTATCTTAATGCCTTTACGTGAAGCGCAAGAACTAGCCAAAGAATATCGATCAAGTGGTATAATCGAGGCCGTGGCCTTTAATACAAGTGTGGGAGTCTGATCATGGCAAGCGTAGGAAAGACTTACACAATATATAAAGGGCCAAGCCTATTTGATGGTTCGCCTATTGTGGTATGGGCGCAATCTAAAAGCGGAAACTCTAAGACTGGTGACATGGTTCAGACGTTTATTCAAGCCGATGGTTTACATGCTGATAATATCGGTAAAGATGTTTCACCGCTTGCTATGTCACGATCTGGTGGCGACAAGTCATATTGTGGTGATTGCGTACACCGTGGGACGCCAAACAATAATGACAAGGGACAAGCAACGGATAGAACGTGTTATGTGACTCTAGCCCATGCCCCACTAGGTAAACACAAGGCATATATTAAAGGCAAATATCCAGAGGCTTTCGGACACGATTCAATATCGGAAATAGGTAAGGGTCGCATGGTTCGACTCGGTACTTTTGGCGACCCTGCAGCGGTTCCTAATTACATATGGAAAAGCCTATTAAGTGAAAGCGTGGGTCACACGGCTTACACGCATGGCACAGTTAATCCTATGCCCGAATCCATAATGACAAGCGCAGATTCGCCCGTACAAGCCCGTGAAGCGTGGGAACGTGGTGAACGTACATTCAGAGTCATATCTTCGTTAGATAGCGTCATAAAGGGCAAGGAAGTCTTATGCCCTGCTAGTGAAGAGGCCGGAAGGAAAGCAACTTGTGTATCTTGCAAATTGTGTTCGGGGTCAAAAGTAAAAGGCAAATCTATTGCCATAGTCGCGCATGGTACAAGTAAACGTAAATTCAAGGAGTCGGTGTAATGACCATGAAACCATCATTCAAAGAGATACTAGCAGAGCGGCAGGAATACCTAGACGCGCTTAAACAGAATGGTGATCTCTACACGCGTATATTTCTTGAGGACACATTCCTTTACCAAATGGGAGATAGTGGACTAGCGCCGCTCACAACGGCACAACATAGCACGATGAAAAAATGGAAAGAGGAGTCAGAACAATGAATGAATATATAGCGATATTATGCGACGAATTAGGCGATGATTTTAGGGTGGTCGTTCAAGTACCTGACTTGGTTGAGAACGTCACTGAATACGTGCGCGAGCAATATCCAGAGTCATCTATTGTATATATTACACCCAAAGGATTCTAATCATGAAACGTTATAAAGTAACAATCAAGAATATTGGTTTGGCTTTGGTTTGGCTTGCAAATGTCGCAACGATACTAGGGTGGACGTGGTTGGCGATACATCACTGGCCTTGACTCCATACCGAATCGCTGATATTGATGGTACATCAACTTAACACAAGGAAAAAATGACATGACACGCCAACTAGATACAGCATCAAAAATGAGAACATTTCTCGGAATGCGTCCTACACAAGTATTCACTGCCCACGGTGTTACATTGTATGAGCACCCTAAGCTTGGTGATAAGTCACCGTTGCTTGCCGTATGGGGTCGCAAGATATACAAAACTGATTTTTGGGACGCACCGCATCGCGATGAATTACTGCAATGGCGTAAAGATAAAGAAGCGGCAATGGACACAGTAAGCGTCAATAACGTACTATAAATAGCGTCATAGAACGACGACTCGGGCCCTTGCCATATGGTAGGGGCCTTTTTTCTTTTGTGTTGTTGTATGGCTCTTATATCGAGCGTATGGCATTGTGTTATATTGTAACAGAGTCAACGGTATAGCATTTGATCACATGGTAAAATTTTGACCGTCTGGTAAATTATTGAGTTTCAAATGATTCCCTATGGCATGGGCGATTCGCCCGCCGAGCGCAAGAAATTTACTTTTGTCAACGATTCTTTGCCCATGTTATCAATTAGTTGTGTCAAGTGTGATAAATATGTCACACATTTTATACGTAGGGGGGTGATTCGTTTATCATCAGGGGGGTGTCAATATAGACTTTGGTATGGGGCCCTATACTTTCCGGGGTATAAATTTCCGGGCCGTGGTTATCCACCCATATCTACAAAACAAGAGATTTACTTTACACAACTTAAAATAGAGCGTGTACTCTCCTTAGGGTAGAAAGTGTGATAAATATGTCACAGTATATAAAAATAAATAAAAAAAGATTCGTGAGTTATCAACGACATAGAAAATAGTTTGACAACGGTTGTTATAAACACAAAAAAATGTTGCTATATAGTAGTAGACAACCTACTAAAGTATAGCAGATGTAACTACGACAGTAAAGAAACTATATAGTATAATACTATTATGGTTATTACTATTATAGTTTATAGACAACAGCTATACATTAGTAGTTACATGAGTACTAGGTACAAACTATACTTATGTTTTAAAGTCTTTCTCCCTTAGTCAACCATGACGAACACTGCCAAGTTAGAATTACAGGATGAGGTCATGCCGATGATTGAGGGAGTTATACTTACTGTTGTCGTTATTTTATTTGTTGTCTCTTAAGGATTAGGGACATGTACGGAACTGAAGGATGCTCAGAGTTCATGGCAGAGAAACTACCATATAGTGCTATTATAGGTAAGCATGTCCGTAAGGGCATCAGTAGTGGTGTGTCAGTTAAAGATATTATGGCATCTATACAGAAGTATTCTCATGCTCCATCTAGTACATCTACTTTTTATAAGTTGTATGGTGGAGACATAGCGGAGGTGAAGTTTGATACTACATCAGCTATTGGTAATGTTGTCGTTGAGCAAGCGTTAGCTGGTGACTTTAAGGCTGCTGAGTTGTACTTAAGAAGTAAGGGGGGTTGGTCTCCTACTAACACTGTTGAGGAACGGGAAGTTGGTAGTGAAGAAGAGGAAGACCGCTCCGCTGTAGAAGAGATTATGACCCGACTAGGAAAGAATACCCCTGATGAACATGAGGATAACGGCTGAGGACTTAAGGAAGTTACCCTCAGATCAGGTAGCTTCAGTTTTGTCGTCCCTTTCCCCAGAGCAAGCTGAAGAACTTAAGTACGATTGGAAGTTCTGGGCTAGACCTGATCAGTTAGAACCTGATGGTAAGTGGAATGTCTGGGTAGCTTTAGCTGGTCGTGGTTGGGGTAAGACGAGGGCTGGTGCTGAGTGGGTACGACACAGGATTATGAAGAATGATCGTATTGTTCACTGTGTTGCACCAACTAAAGGTGATGTTCGTAGAGTTATGGTTGAGGGCGACTCTGGACTAATGAATGTCTGTCATAAGGGTGATAAGACATACAGAGGAAAAGAGTTAGGCTTCCCTACTTGGTCTCCTACTAACAATACAATGACTTGGGCCAATGGCTCTAAGGCTGTATTCTTCTCAGCAGAGGATCCTGAGAGACTTCGTGGGCCACAAGCATACTCAATGTGGGCAGATGAACTTTGTGCATGGAGAAACGCTCAAGAGACTTGGGACATGGCACAGTTTGGATTACGATTAGGTAAACACCCCGTATCGTTTATAACTACTACACCTAAGACTACTAAGTTACTGAGAACCATATTAGACGATGAAAAGACACATGTCACCACAGGAAGCACATACGATAACAGTGCTAACTTAGCTGATACCTTCTTAGATGCTGTACGTAAGACTTACGAGGGAACTAGGTTAGGTAGACAGGAACTATATGCTGAGGTACTTGATGAGGCATCTGGTGCATTATGGAATAGGTCGTTACTAGCTAAGTGTGAGATAGAGAAGGATCAGGTTCCTACACTTAATCGTATTGTTGTCGCTATTGACCCGGCTATTACCTCTAACGCTGAAAGTGACATGACAGGTATTGTTGTAGCTGGTGTAGACGTAAATGGTACAGCTTATGTGTTAGAGGATCATACTGGTCGTTATACACCTCAACAGTGGGCATCTAAGGCTGTAGAACTCTACCATGAGCATCTAGCTGACAGGATTGTAGCTGAGAGAAACCAAGGTGGTGATATGGTAAGACATACACTACATACAGAAGATGAAACACTGCCAGTAAGGTTAGTACATGCCTCAAGGGGTAAGATGGCTAGGGCAGAACCAGTTTCAGCATTATATGAACAAAACAGAGTTAAGCATGTAAGAGGATTGAACGACTTAGAGGATCAGATGGTACAGTGGGAACCTCTAGGTTCTATTGGGTCTCCTGACAGGTTAGATGCTCTAGTATGGGCTATCACTGATCTAAGTCTTAATGGTTACGCAAAGCCACAACTTAAACTAGCGTACTCTAGTGCCAAAGGGCTAATTTAATATGGCTACAAAGAAACTATCGGAAGGTGCAGCTAAGAGTATTCTTGGTGTAGCTGGTGATAACACTCGTACTGGACAAATACGTGCAGATGAGTTTATCCCTGAACTACGCGGTAAGAACGCTATTCGCAAGTATCGGGAGATGCGGGATAATGACAGTACTATTGGTGCGGTTATGTATGCTGCTGAACAAGTGCTTAGAGATGTCAAACTTAAAGTGGAACCCGCCAATGATACTGAGGAAGCTAAACGTGAAGCTGACTTTGTGGAAAGTATCTTTGATGATATGGATCACAGTCTTGACGATCACATTGCAGAATCTTTATCGTCGTTGTCGTATGGTTTTGCGTGGTTTGAAGTTGTTTATAAGCGGAGAGTTGGCCCTACTCAAAGATCGCCTAAGAAAAACAGTAAGTACACTGATGGACGCTTGGGTGTCCGTAAGATTGCTTGTCGTGCGCCTTGGACAGTCTCTAGGTTTGATGTAGAAGATAAAAGCGGTGATGTCTTAGGCATCTATCAGGACGTAGGTTATGGATCAGGAAAGCATTATATTCCCACTACTAAGAGCCTTTACTATCGTACTACTGTTCTTAATGGTGATCCTAGTGGCCGCTCTATCCTCCGCAATGCTTATTCCTCGTATGTTTATCTAAATAACCTACAGAGCATAGAGGCTATAGCTGTTGAGCGTGAACTAGCTGGTATCCCTGTTGCTCGTATTCCTTCGGAGTATTTGTCGTCTGACGCAAGTGCGGCCCAGAGTGGCTTCGTAGGCAACCTACAACAAATCCTTCGTGACGTTAAGTTTAATGAACAAGGTTATATTATAACACCTAGTGATACTTACCCTGACAAGGATGGTTCACCTACAAACATTAGACTTGTAGACATTGAACTAATGAGTAGCAATGGCAATCGTAATGTAGATATTGATCCCATTGTTAGGCGTTACCAACATGACATTGCCCGTTCTGTACTTTCTGAGTTTCTTATGCTCGGTGGGGGTAACAACGGATCATACGCACTCTCCAAGTCTAAGACTGACCTGTTTCTACGTGCCTTAGAAAGCTACATCCAAGCTATTGTTGATGTGCTCAATAAGCAATTAGTAGAACGCCTATGGCAGCTTAACGGACTTAACTACGACCTCATGCCCTGTATCAAGGCTGGTGATGTTGCCCCACACGACCTGCGTGAGATTGCAGCATTCCTTCGTAACCTTAACGGTGCAGACATTAACGTCAGTGATCACCCAGAGGTTATACAAGACCTTATGGATATAGCTGAACTGAACTATGACCCTATTACAGAGGTCTCAACTGAAACTGACCTACCCGTTGAGGTAGAAGAAGAGAATAAGGAAACTACATAATGCCAGCACCAGTCACAGCACTGAGCAATGCTTTTAAACTAGAGTTGCTTAAAGGTAATCACGACTTTGATAATGATACATTTCGTGTAGCCCTGATTAAGGAAAATCCAAGTGGTACTTATGGTGCCGCAACAGTAGCATACTCAGAACTTGCTACAAACAGTGATCACCCATCTGGTGTTGGTTACGCTGGAGTTTTTGATACCCTATCTACAGGGGCAGAAGCAGCTATTGCCACTGGATACCCTCAGATGGATGGTACAACTGCCGTGATGGACTTTGATGATGCAGTGTTTGCAAGCGTAACTGTTCAAGCTGATGGTTGTATTCTTTATAACCCCAATGCTGATAGTGCAGCTAATGTTATCGCAGTGTTTAACTTTGGTGGTACAGTTAGTGCTACCGCTGGTGACTTCACTATTCAGTTCCCTGCCCCCGGTGCTTCTACAAGTATTCTACGCCTAGCCTAATCTGAGGATACCTAAGAATGGTAAAGTTCGTCGACAGAGTTAAACTTAATCTGACCACTACAGGTACAGGTACAGTAACCTTTGGTTCTGTTGTCGATGGCTTTCAGAGCCTTGTTGATGCCTCTGTTGTTGATGCTGATGTTGTAAGATATGCGATTGAAAGTGGAACTGACTACGAGGTAGGAACTGGTACTATAGGACTAGCTGGTGGAACCTACACTATGGCTAGGTCTCCTAGTTCCTCCTCTGAAAGTGACAACTCAGCTATCAACGTAGCTTCTGGTGCTGTATGCTTCCTTACCATGTTAGCAGAAGATGTAGTACAAAACTTATCTGACTTAGATAATGTATCCGATACTACACCCTCTGGTGGGCAAACACTGTCTTGGAACGCAGGTACTAGCTCTTGGTCTCCTGCTTCCCCTTCTGGCGGTATTACAAGCGTAGGTAACTATGCAGGTCTCCCTGCGTCTCCTAGTGAAACAGACCTAGCTTGGGTGCAGGATACTAAGTCTTTATATGTTTATGATGGTACAGAGTGGGATCGAATATATTCCGGCGCTCAAGAGATGGTTGAATGGACAACTGCGGCTAATTCATCTTATAATATAATGGTTGGCAGCTCCAGCACAACGATCAGTGTAGCCGCCACGGACCCAGATGGATTTGGCGTCACATATGATTATCTGACAAATCCATCAAATCCATCATCTGCTACTGTAGCTCAAGGCACTGGCGCAAGCACAAACGATTTCAGCATTACTCCCGATTCTACAAACCTTGGCAACTTTTCTTTAAGAATTACTGCAAGTGACGGTGTTTCTAAAGTTTCAACAGTTTCCGCTATAAACATTTTAGCCCCGGCGTTATTAACAGGATTAACGGGCGGAACAGGCGGGGGGGCGGGTGCCACATCATATACTGCGCCCGGTGGCATGGTAGTTACATCACCTAATGGTGCTTATAGCAGTAGTGGTAATTATTACATGTCTCACCTTTTTAACGGGAACACTTCTTCTGGCTCCGGCGCTGGTTATTGGTTGACAGATGGTGGATCGACAGGGTACTTAACATTTGATTTATCAAATCACACCGTTTCTGGTAGTGCTATTGGTTTTATTCAAAAAGTTATAGTTTATCCCAAGACTCGGTCTGATTCATTCACAAATATTACAAGTGTCGAATGGTCAAATGATGGCACCAATTGGACTCAGTCTCACGGCAATCAGGGCTGGACAGATTCTTTGTCGCTTGGTTACAACGAGACCTTTTTGATAAATCAAAACGCAACATACTTTAGGCTAGGTATGCAAATGAGTGGAAGTTGGGGCTTTTCTTTGCACGAAGTTCAAATTCATGCAGGATAAAATAGGATAGGTAAAAATGGCAATAAATTTTAATTAAATGCTAGGTTTCGCCCCCATAGCATCCACCACATTAGGTGGCTCTGGCGTTGTCAGAGAGGTAGTGCCAGCAGGTATAACAGGGGTTCAATCTTCTGTAACTTTGGGGGCTATCTCCCTATCTACTGACGCCACCATATCTGATCAAGCTGTAAGAAAACCCGAGACTGTTTATTTCTATGACCCTAATAATGATGGCGTAGGGGTTTTACGCAACAATGAGCATGTTCTTTACAACTGGATAAACTCTTTTATCTTAGGTATGCGGCCTCAGATATTTGATGGTGGCCCAGATTATGATAATGCTACAAGTGGTCCTATCTGGGACGAGTCTGTAGCTGGCGATAGGGCCTTATCTTTACAAACTAAGGTTATCTCTGAGTTAACCTCTGACCCGATAGTGTCTCAGTCCTCATGGGTTCCCTTGGTTAACGGTGACTACACCTACCCAGCTACCTATGAAGCTGCTCTTGGTTATGATGCTAGTAACTCCTACCCTGTCACTGTAAATCTAAACCACTTACCCTCTGAGACTATTGTTAACAATGCTGCAACTGTTAGCACTATTGATGACCCTCTCTTAGCTACCCTTACTTTCCCTGCGACTGACCCTAGCCTGTTTAATGTTATTGTTGGACAAGTACGCACAATAAATACTTACGACCCAATTGATACTGCTACTTACTTTAATAGCCTTATTACAGGTCAAGTTGGTTCTTTCCTTAATTCTCTTGTAGGGGAAAACAAGCACTATTTACTACAGAAATATGATACAGATAAAGGTTTTGATGTTGGTACTCTATCTGTAGCAGCGTCTGGTAACGATAAAACAGACGAGACTATTCTGGCGGGGATATGTAACTACAAATACATTATTCCTGACAGTGATTCCCAAGGGATGACACTTGGGTTTAATAGTGCCATTAAGATACCTGCAACAGAAGAGTTGACAGGCTTTGAAGTAACTCAGTCAGACAACTTACAAATACAAGCTAATGTCTCTGTCTTTGTATATAAAGAAATCATTACCCCACCAACAGACCCAGACATACCTGTAGAGGAACAAGACCTCACACCCTTTAAGGTAGGCTTTGAGATTGCTACTGTAGGACTACCTGACCCTCAATGGTACTTGAGTACGTCTAGGGTAGAAATTATAGCGGAACCCAATCAGCCTGCTAATGATGTAATATATCCTTACGCCTCTCGTTCACCTACTGCTGGACCTACACAGACAGATTTTGACTTTGCAGTATCCCTTGGGGTCTTAGCTGGTCCTATAGCTGTTGATCAACCTGTAGATGGTTTTGATGCTACCTTAACTTTAGGCACTCCCACCC
>Ga0208303_1000650_pt1 | contig 14362 bp, 12 predicted proteins | sample CB_VirMetaG_2_FD_184537 | JGI IMG/M metagenome (GOLD analysis project Ga0208303, IMG submission 184537) | Freshwater to marine saline gradient viral communities from Chesapeake Bay - CB_1504_2 Viral MetaG (SPAdes) (version 4) | ecosystem: Environmental > Aquatic > Marine > Coastal | place: USA... | reverse complement strand
TGCCTCTATAAAACTGCCTTATGATACCCGCGCCAGTACAGGGTTACATATTGATTCTGGCTATCCTATTACGCTAGATGCAACTACTTCTATACGCTTTGATATTTCAGGCGCAGAGAAGATGCGTCTATTCTCCAATGGTAATTTGAGCATAGGCACAACCTCATCTCTTGGCAAGCTGACAGTTTCTAATAATGGCGCTGAAGGAATAGAGTTTTTCCCTGCTAATATTACTGGAGGCAACACTACTCAACATTACAACCGCAGCGGTTCAGCTTATTTAATCAATAACGTTATTGCGTCAGAGCACAGGTTTCTTAACAGCGGAGCCGAGAAAATGCGGATAAACTCTGCTGGCCATTTGCTGCATTCAACAACGTCAACAACCCCCACTACTGGCGGTACTTCTATACTTGGCGGGAATGCCAGCTTATTAACTCAATCTCACGCTACTGGAACCAGTCCTTTTGGATTCTTTCAGCAATACAAATATAATTCTTCTGTAATTGGCTCAGTAGCAAGAAACGGAAACACTGGGGTTTATTTTGTAACTTCATCCGATGAGCGACTGAAAGAAAACATTGCAGACTCTGATGACGCAGGAAGCAAGATAGACGCTATACAAGTACGCAAGTACGACTGGAAAGTTGATGGCTCTCACCAAGACTACGGCATGATTGCTCAAGAGCTTGTTGAGGTTGCGCCAGAAGCCGTATCAACACCAGAAGATTCTGAAGAAATGATGGGCATTGACTATTCAAAGCTAGTGCCAATGCTGATTAAAGAAATTCAATCATTACGCAACAGAGTTGCACAACTAGAGGAATAAATCATGACAGTAATTTGGACAATCTCAACATTAGAACGCAACACATCAGACGATGGCGTTAGATCAAGCTAAGTTAATACCACTATTGGTAAAAACAATTCAAGAGCTCGAAGCTCGAATCACCGCGTTAGAAAACGCATAGAAATAGGAGAAATAAAATGGCAGTAGTTTGGAGAATAGCAGAGTTGGAAAGAAATACGGATAACGGAGTAGTAACAGCACATTGGAGCGCTTCTGATTCAGAAACAGTGGAAGGAGTAGAGCATAGAGGTAGTAGCTATGGCGCCATGAGCTTTACTCCGGATACCGAGGCGGAAGGTTACATTGAGTATGCAGAACTAACGGAGGCCGTTGTTGTGGGATGGGTTAAAGCTTTGTTAGATGTTAGTGCTATTGATGCAGGGATCGCAGATCAGATTGAAGAGTCTAAGGCTCCAGCAGTCTCTACAGGCGTTCCTTGGTAAGAGTATAACCCCCTGCCAAAAATAAATCTTGACTTTATATCCTAACTTGGATATAATTCTTTGTATCTGGAAATAAATTCCACAAGTTCCAAAAAGGAAAAGAATAGGCAGTTTTATGGATATAATTTCACTAGTCTCGGGGGATGGAGTCGCGAACTTACAAGTTACTCTTGTGAGAGACGATACAGGCTTAGCCTTCAATGCTGGAGGCGCAGATATTAACTTGCGTCTTCGTAAAAAAGGTGCTACTAATGTCCTGAGTACAATTAACTACGCAAATGATGCCTCAGACCCTACAGACGGTAGAGTAGTTTTTAGTATGAGTGACTTTTTAACTACAGCTGACGCAGGCTTTTACGAAGGAGAGGTTGAGGTTGTCTTTGCGGATGACACGACTCAAACTGTATATCAGATTATAAACTTCAGAGTACGAGAGCAGTTCTAGTGAGTGCCATAACTTACGATGCGAATAACCCAGTAATAACAGAAAACCCTGTTATTTCTAAGAGCAGTGTAATAGCAGGACCTGTACTGGTAGCAGCTATTATCTTGGAGTAATAACATAGATGTCTTTTAAGGTACTTATAACGTCCGCATCTATGCTTAACCAGCCTGTAAAAATACGCTCTATGAGCAGGGTTGCGTTACTAAATGTGACCATGCCTACGTTATCTATAGGCAGACTACTTAAAGTTCTACTAGGGTCTAAGTCGCACACAGACATATATAGTACTTTTGGTTCTTCAACAGACGCATTTTTAATGCCGCTGAAGAAGGTTTCCGATGATATATTTGCAACCCAGCGAGTCGATAAGCAAGCCACAAAAAAGTTTTTTGATACGGCAGAGCTTTTCGAGAGTGTACATACTACAAGAGCCGTTATACCAAAAGATAGTATTGGAGTCTCTACAGACCCAATAGCTCTTGGTTACTTTAAAAAACCGCAGAGCAACTTAAGTCTGAGGTCTCAGCTACATTTTAGCTATGGCATAACACTAGGCGAGCAAACAGCTTCCGTCCTTGCAGGGATAGATAGTTTATTTTCGACCAAAGGGCTCTTTGATACTACAGGCATTAATGAGGACATATGGGCAGGACAGGCGAAGATTAAAACATCTCGCACAAGTATAAGCCACCTTAGTAAAAAGTACAATACGCTTGCTTTTATCACAGATACACCTGTATACATTCCGGCAGTACCTGGAGTAATAGGAGGAGAGTTTGCTTATAATCTTAGTAGTAGCGGTTTAAATGATACTCTAGTATTAAGCTCAACAGCCAGTATTTTAGTTGGAGATGTTCTGGATAGAGTATCTTATAGCCAGGGAAAAGTTGCTTATACTAATAGGCTCAATCCTCCTATAGTTATAAGTGTAGACAGCGCTACAAGAATTACAATAAGTACTATTATTAATATAGGCAGCGGAAACGGTACAGCAACAGCTGTATTAATAAGAACGCCCCAACCAGCTGTCCCAGGATACTGGGCGGGATCTTTGGACCGGTTAGGTGATCGAAGCTCTGTAAGCTCTTTCATAAAAAAATGGGCAAAAACAAGAAAGGCTTCTTCGGCAAGTACTTCTTCGAAGATATATGCCAATTACGCAGTATATAACAAAGATACGGTAGAACATAGCGAGCTTATAAAGAAGTTTGTAACGAAAGCACCTCAGTTTAGCTCCACAGAACTAGAGGGTCTAGTATCAAAGATGCCTATGCTAAGGAAGGCATCCTCGGCGCATACAGATGTTAGAACGCATACTAACTACTCGGTATATAACAAAGAGACTATAGAGTATAGCGAGCTTATAAAGAAGTTTGTAAAGAAAGCACCTCGGTTTAGCTCTACAGAAATAGCTGAGTTGGTCTGGAAGATACCTATGCTGAAGAAGTTCTCTTCAGCAAGTACAGATGTTAGAACGCATACTAACTACTCGGTATATAACAAAGAGACTATAGAGTATAGCGAGCTTATAAAGAAGTATATTTCTAAGCCTCGGTTTAGCTCTGCAGAAATAGCGGGGCTAGTATCAAAGATGCCTATGTTGAAGAAGTTCTCTGCGGGGTCAGTAAAGACAGAAGTAATAGCAGCAGGTGCTTCAACCTTTAAGAAAGATAAAGTTTATTCTTCACACTTATTAAAAAAGGATCTTGATGTACAGTTTAAGCAGGACGTACCTCCTTTAAACCTAAATAATAGAATTTTAATACAACCCCTTGAGCAGACGTATGTACAGTTTGGTGGTTATAGACATTACCAAGATGAAGACGGCAATAGTATATCAGAGCCTATATACATCCCTAAGTATAACAAAGCTTTTTTATCGAGTGTGCAGAATATCCGCGCGATGTATAGCTATTATCAGACCGCGCGTGGGTTCGGAGACAGGATTGCTTTTTATAACAATTCGGAAAGCACCACGCCAACTTACGTAGGTTATATCCATCAGGTAGGAAGTAACTGGGTAAGGTTTAGTTCGAGCAGTAGTCCTTACCTAAGTACTGCGTCTTTCAATGATAATTCGATCCATTTTGATGAGTTTACAGACATTAGAATTATTCGAGACCCAATTACGCGCTTCTCATACTATGACGCTGATGCAGAGGCGACACTAATAGACGAAAGGCCTAGAGAGACGGGACTAGACAGAAGACTCACTAGAGTAGGTGCAAACTCAGGCTTTGATCAACGAACAGGAGACTGGAAAGGCGTGGGCATTGCTTTTGGAATAAAGCAGAATGCATACGATAACTCTAATGCACAATCTCTTCTTATTGAAGCAGCATACTCTAAGCTGGGGCGCACACAGTTAGGCTTAGATAATAGTCAGTTTAAAAAGAGGTTCGTCAAAAAGCTTCTTGATAAAGCAGTTATACATAATTTAGTTAAAAAATATGTTATAAAACAGCCTTTTGATATGGGCTTCGACATTGCTATTACTTCGCACCAGAACTACTCTGTATATAATAAAGTAGCCTCAAATATAGATGCTTCATTGGTTACTAAGTATGTAGATAAGGCTATACCTGTTTCTTTTAGTACCGCAGCTTCACAGCTGCTAGAAAAGTATATAAATATTAAAAAGCTGTCTTTAGCAGGTATAGTATCCCGCAGCTATGAGAGCAGATCGAGACTAATTAAATCCTCTTCATCTACTAGCGTTACGCTGCAAAAGCAGGCTATGAAAAGGTTTGGAGATTCAGACCCAGTAACTACAGCAACACATTTTGACCGCATAGCGGAGTACCACAGAGATTTCACAACAGACTCAGTATCTGCCGACAATACTGTTTCTATATTTAGGCAAAATTATGCTAACTCATATTTTGCAGAAGACTACGTCGGCCACGCAATTACATCTTAAGGAGATTAATTATGCAAATTGATGATTTAAAAGTAAAAGGAACCGTAAATATCGTCCTTAAGGGACCAGATAATAAAGTAAAGAAGCACAAGACTATTAGAAACATGGTAACTGCTCAGGGCCTTGCTCATATCGTAGGGAGAATGATGGATGCGGGAACAGAAAGTGGTCCTGATATCCATGATAATGTTCTGCCAAATATGATGCGTTTTATGGCAATCGGAACAGGTACTACAGCTAATCCCTCAGCTCCTGCCATTGGAGCCGTTGCTAGTACTGCCTACACTAACCTAAACAGTCTCTATAGCGAGTCTACTACAGGTGTGGCGGGTACAGACCAAGATTTTCGTATTGATATGGGTAAAGATAGAGTTGACCCAGGCGGCGCTTCTCCAGTGTACAGTGAGCTGGATAAAATTTTTCAAGGTACCTACAACTCTGTTAGTAATCAGCTTCTTCAAGACTCGGGTACTGCCTCTGAAGGCGCTCTTTTCGGTTCTACAGACCATGACGGTGCTGCCGGAACAAAGAAGATTGGTGATAGACTTGTATACGTTGCAGTATTTCAAGAGTTTAATCCAGGCGGAAGTAGTGAGGTTGTTCCAGTTACTGAAGCAGGTATTTTCAATGGCCCCGGTAGTACAGATGGTACTGCAGCGGGCAGCGACACGCCTCTGACTGAAGCTCAGACTATGCTGTGTAGAACTAAATTTGATGTAGTAAACAAGGCTCCTCAGGATAGCCTTCAAATTACTTGGTCAGTTGCATTGGCCGACGCTACTATCTAATAGGGTAAAACTATGGCTATTATTATAACTCGCGAGGGAAAAGGTATACCACTTACTAATAATGAAGTGGACGGCAACTTTAACAACCTAAATACCGAGCTTGGTACGGTAGCCACCGATGTTACAGGCTTAACTGAAACCCTTACTACTGTAGGGGTTTCAGTTACAGAAGCCTTAGAGTCCACAAACACTCTTAGTACAGAAGTAGCGGGCTTAGTTGAGGTTGTTGACGGTCTTGGTAATACCTATGCTGCTTTAGAGGGCTCAACATTTACCGGTCCCGTGTACGGAAACATTGCCCCTATTAATAATAATACTAATCTTTTTGCTACTACAGAATGGGTACAAAGAGAGTTTGGCTTCTTAGATGTTGACCTTATACCAAAAGTAGACCTTGGCGTAAGTCTGGGGTCTTTTGAAAAACGTTTCTCGTCTATTCATGCAGATCACGGGTACTTTAGTGCAAATACTGTTACTATTGGAGAAGCAGATATTTCTGGCTCGGATGTGGGGGGTATTGTACTACCCCTCAACTCTGCAATCGGAGATGCTAATAGCATTATTCCTGCGAACCTAGCTTCTACCGCACTAGATACTGCCTTTAGTAAGACAGCACATGATGTACCTATTTCTTTATCTTTTATTGCTTCTACCTCTATAGAGTTTGGCAGTCCCGTAGTTTTAGATGTTGAAGGTACCATAAGTGCTTCAGATACTATAGATACAACTAAGTTTATAGGTGTATCTACAGGTAGTTACACGTCTGGGGAAGAAGCAGAGATTATAATATCAGGAAGAGCTTCTGGCTTTAGTGGTCTTGAAACAGGGGTAGAGTACTACCTTGGTACTGATAAAAGTTTAAGCACTGCTTCAGCAAGTGGTAAATCGAAGATAGGTGTAGCTATAAACAGCTCGACGCTCTTTGTATACTCTACCTCGACTCTCGACATCTACGCACTTTCTGTAGGTAAGATAAAGTATAGTGATCTATCAGTAACTACGGCCTCTCCTTCTTCAAGTAGTGGCTTAGCTTATGATAACACCAACGGCACATTTACATTTACTCCAATTAGCTTTAACAATGCTCCCTTAACAGGGGTGCCAACTGCACCAACCGCTTCTCAGAGTGATAGCTCTACTCAAATAGCAACGACAGCTTTTGTTAATACTGCAATAAGTGCTATTGTAGGCGATGCACCGGGAGCTTTAGATACATTAAACGAACTAGCGGAAGCGCTAGGGGATGACAGTAATTTTGCAGGCACGGTAACTACTGCACTCGCTACAAAAGCAACAATAGAATATGTGGATAACGAGATAGGTTCTCTATCCTCTTTAGATAGTCCAAATTTTACAGGTATACCTACAGCTCCTACCGCAGCTCCTACTACAAATACTAACCAAGTAGCAACAACAGCTTTTGTTCTTGCAAACGGAGGTGGTTTAAATATAGATGGTGGAACAGCAACAACAGTTAGGAATACTTCTACAATAGCCCTTAACGGAGGGGGAGCATAACATGGCAGTACAAATTCAAATAAGAAGAGACAGTGCAGCTAACTGGACGTCTGCAGATCCGGTTTTAGCAGACGGAGAACTAGGTTACGAACTCGATACCGACTATTTAAAAATCGGTGACGGTGTAACTGGTTGGAGTGGTCTTGTTTACTCGAACATAGGCCCACAGGGTATACAAGGTATACAAGGTATACAAGGTATAGTAGGCCCTCAGGGAGATGGACTTGCCGGTGTATCCTCGGCCACCGTAGTCGGAGATAATTTAGTAGTTATTCTTAATGATGGTACTACTTTAAACCCTGGAAACGTAAGAGGTCCTCAAGGCATACAAGGTATACAAGGTATACAAGGCATACAAGGTATACAAGGCGTAACTGGACTAGCTTTTAATATAGCAAAAACTTATGCTTCCGAAGCTGAGTTGCTTGCAGATACCGAGCCTACTGACATACTCGTTAGTGAGTTCGCAATAATTGATACGGGCAGCGTAGAAGATGCGGAAAACGCAAAATTATATGTATGGAACGGAACTGCTTACTCTTTCGTAGCTGATTTATCTGGCTCTACAGGTGCTACAGGCCCTCAAGGCATACAAGGTGTTCAAGGTATACAAGGTATCCAGGGAGCGATTGGTCCCACAGGCCCTCAAGGCACTCAGGGAATTACCGGAGATCAAGGACCTACTGGACCTACGGGCTCTACGGGGCCTCAGGGTCAGCAAGGCACACAAGGTATACAAGGTGTAGATGGAGATGTAGGTGCTACTGGTCTAGGGTTTAACATAGCAAAAACCTATACAGATGAAGCAGGTCTTCTTGCAGATACCTCACCTACCGATATAGTTAGTGGCGAGTTTGCTTTAGTCAGCACAGATAATGTTGAAGACGCACAGAATGGTAGGTTATATCTATGGAACGGTAGTTCTTACTCTTTCGTAATAGATTTATCAGGTTCGGCAGGTATACAAGGTATACAAGGCGAAACAGGCTCACAAGGGCCTCAAGGTGTACAAGGCAACAATGGGGCAAATGGAGCTACAGGCCCTACAGGCCCTCAAGGTATACAAGGTGTTCAAGGCGCGGGTGGAGATACGGGTGCTACCGGCCCTGCCGGTCCGGAAGGCCAAGATGCCTCTCTTACAATCTCAGAGACAGCCCCTTCTAGTCCTTCAGATGGCGATATGTGGTTTGACCCTTCCGTATTAAAAACGTTTACTTACTATATAGATATTGATGGTGCTCAGTGGGTATCTATGAACCAGGAGGGCGCTCAAGGCGTTGCAGGTCCAGCCGGTGCTGATGGTGCGCAAGGACCTCAAGGTATTCAAGGTCTGCAAGGTACTCAAGGTGACACAGGGCTTACAGGCTCTACGGGTGCTACGGGTGCTACGGGTCCTACAGGTGCTACAGGTCCTGAAGGTCCTACAGGCGCTACGGGCCCTGCAGGTGCAGATGGTGTTGCAGGAGCTACGGGTGTTGAAGGGCCTCAAGGCTCTCAAGGTAATATAGGTCCTCAAGGCATTGCGGGACCTCAAGGAGACGCGGGCGCACAAGGTCCTACTGGCTCTACAGGGCCTACAGGCGCTACAGGTCCTACCGGCCCTACTGGAGCTACGGGCCCTGCAGGTGCCGATGGTGATACAGGTGTACAAGGCGTTATGGGTCCCACAGGCCCTACCGGCCCTACCGGCCCTGCTGGAGCTACGGGTGCTGATGGTACTGATGGTTCTGATGCTTCGGTATTTGTATCTGAAAATGCTCCTAGCAACCCTACTCAAGGACAGATGTGGTTTGACTCCTCTAGCTTAGATACATATACATATTATAATGATGGTAGCAGTGCTCAATGGGTAGTTTTAAATAGAACGGGTGCTACAGGTGTTGAGGGGTCTGAAGGCGCGCAAGGTATTCAAGGTACTCAAGGTACTCAAGGAGAGACAGGCCCTACAGGTTCTACAGGCCCTACAGGGTTAGGTTTTACTATTGCAAAAACCTATACTTCGGTAGCCACGCTAACGGCAGACACTTCTCCTGCTGGTATAGTTGCCGGGCAGTTCGCATTAATTGATACAGGTAGTGTAGAAGACGTAGATACAGGTAAGCTATACTTATGGAACGGCTCTACCTATTCTTATGTTAGTGATCTATCTGGTGCCTCCGGTATTCAAGGAGAAACAGGAGCTACGGGTCCTGCTGGGGCTAATGGTACTGATGGTACAGACTTAGCGCTCCCCTCTCAGACGGGAAACTCAGGCAGGTATCTAACCACTGACGGCACCAACACTAGCTGGGACACTATTACCCCTGGAGCCTCTATTACTGCAAGTGACAACCCTCCCTCAAGCCCTTCCTCGGGAGACGTATGGTTTGATACAGATGATTTAGTTACATACGTATATTATAATGATGGAGATTCTTCGCAATGGGTAAGTATTGGTTAGTAGAACAATCGGAGCTATCTAATAAGGTTACGAAAAAAATAACTTGACTTCAAAGGTGGAAGTTGCTATACTTACCTAAATATTAAAAGGTGTTTAAAAAAGGAGCTGTTAATTGCCAACAAATTTTCCAAATAGTCCTGCAGACGGTGGTACTGTTACTCATAACGGTACCACGTATGTTTATAGTTCCGCAAAAAATGCTTGGAAGGCACAGACTGCGGCTGCGGCTTCTACAACAATATATACAGCTATTGCGGACTTACCTGGGTCTGGGAACACTGCTGGAGACCTAGCCTTTGTTACAGATACTAAGGCTCTGCATGTATGGGATGGGACATCCTGGCAAAACTCAAACGCAGACACTAGCTTTTATATGGTAAGAGCTGGGTCGTTTACGGGGCCTTTGATAGGGGTGAAAACTTTCGTACCGGATCAAACTATCTCATTAAGCACGATGACAGCAACTATTGCTTCCTCTGTTGACTCCGATGTAATATTTTCTATTAATAAAAGTGGCACAGAGCTACAGCAATTTACTATTGTAGCGGGGTCAACAACCTCTACTTCAAGCATCACATCAAACACTATTTTAGTAACGGATACTATCACATTCGACGTTGATAGTGGTTCTGGGGAAAACCTTATAATAAAAGTAGATTATGTATGAAGATAACAAAGTTTGATCGTAGCTCGTTACCAAGTAGTGTGGAGATAGCAGCAATACCTAAGTACATAGAACTTAAAAAAGAGGAGGATCAAAAGTTTATCTGGGCAGACCCTTCTTTACAAGCAGAAGCTTTTTTAAATGGACACAGAGTACCTTTTTTAATTAAAATACCCTTTCCCTTTCATGATGTAATAAAAGAACGCTTTGAGAAACTATTTGTAGAAAGCTTTTATAGACAGATAGGCTTTAGAGTAGAGAATCGGCTTGGATATAATGTTACAATATGTGATACAGATTTTCAAGATTTTATAGCTCCTTTATATGATGCCGTGTTAAGAAGAAAATTTACTTCGGTAAAAGATTGTACAAAAGAGATATTAGAGGAGCTAGACTTTGATTGGCTTGCTAAAAAATATACAATTTATATACAAACGAAGGAACAAAATAACAATATTTGGCATTCGCATTTAGGTTCTACTGAGCACATTATATCGCTTTGTACCGTTTTCTACCTTAATATCCCTGAAAAGGGTGGAGAAATTGAGTTTATAACTGATGATAATAAAATATTAAAAGTAAAACCAGAAAAAGACATGCTCTACTGTTTTCCGCCCTGGCTTGCCCATCGGCCTGTAGAAGTAGAAAGTAGCGAGACTAGAATATGTTTAAATACGGATTTTTGTATACCTAACCGAGTATACGTAAAGCCAGACAAAAACAGCCCTCTACCAACATTTTGGTAGAAATTATCACAGGAGATAAAAATGGCAGTAACAATTAACACGGCAAGTTTAAGCACAAATGCAAAATACTTGTCTTATAGCGAATCTACGGCGAATACCGATGCCAAAACTTTCTGCATTGCAATTAGTGATGCCTTAACGGCGCTTAACTGGACAAGGTTTGACACAGCGGGCGCTGATGCAGTTTTAGGTACCGACTCCGATTCCGTACGGGTACTTAGACGACCTACTGCGGATAACGCAGTATCCGGAAATTACCAGTATCTTGGTATAAAAATATCTCAAGGAGGTTCCGCAAATGCTGGTGCAAATTATAGAGTTCAATTTATATATGCAGCAGACTGGACAAATGCTGCAAGCGCAACCGCATTCGTAAACCCTATTCGACTTCCTCACGGAAATGACAGCTCTTACTGGAAAAATGATGCCGCAGGCCCTTACGTAGATACCATGCTTTTATACAATAGCGGTGGTACTTTATGGCTATTTAATGGCCCCAATCTAACTACTTTCGTATTTACGAGCTCTTCGATTCCCAATGACGGCGGCAATGTATTTGCTTTTGGAGAGTATGATAAATCGTTCGGAGAGCAGATGCCTACAGCGTCGGATTATTTACATAACGGTATTGCATTTAACGGAAGAGAGTTCTCGGACCATTCAGGTGCGCCTTCACATAGTGTCCCGGGGATTAGAATGCTAGGGCGCGGGCATTATAATAGCACTTTCACAGATATCACTCTGGCTCCTCTTGAGTATAGAATGACTGCCCCTGTAGACTCCTACTCTTATAGTATTAATTCCTCTGACTATGGGGAGCAGACTGCAATGCCTATGCAGCGTGGATTCTCAAGACCGCAGTTCGTATGTACAGAGTATCCAACAACTACTGCAGGCCTCTCCGGACAGAGTTATGGTAGAGACGTAACAGGAGCGCCAGAGGCCTGGAACAATAGTTATGTAGGGAATCACCACTCTCAGTTAGCTACGAGGCTTCACATGGGTTGGCTTGGCTGGGTAGGTCATTTAGGCCCTGGAGCTTATTGTTTAACCTCTTTAGGGGGCGATACTCAGGGCTATAAGGATCCTAGTACCGGTGTGGACACTCATACGGATGAGAGGTATTGGGAGAGCGCTGAAGGATATTCAGGGTTATTTAGTAATGGTAAGCTGAGTACCGATCGATACGCCCTTCCACAGACCTCTTGGTTAGCCGAATTCGGCGGTAAATCTATGGACTCTCAGGATGAAGGGTATGTAATTTATGAGCCTTCGATAGGTTTAGGGAGTATTGGCCCGATGAAAGCGTATAATCACAATCTGAACTATAACTACAGAAGTAGCATCAGCTCAAATACTAATACCACTAAAGTGTTGACGACTGCGTATAATCGGCAAGACTATGCTGGAACTGCCGTTAAGTTTTCAGTGATGGGAAGAATACGAAATCTGAAACTATCAACCGGCTTTACTACGAATTTTCTGTCCTTTCTTGATGCTGCGACAATTCCTACTGATGCAGCGGGCTTTTTTCAATCGGGAGGAACAAGCACAGACCACTGGGGCATCCCCCTTAACAATGGTTCCACAGTTATTATGTGGATAGCAAAGTAAGGAGCCCGTAGATGCCAGCCTTACCAGCAGGAACATACCCCTCTAGCTATGGAGATACCCAGCCTACAATGACTGCATTTGTTAGTGCAGTGGTGGAGAATCTAAGCAATGATACTTCCAGTAATCTTGTCCAAACCGGGCAAGTTACAGGCTTGTTACTAAAGGGGGCGTCTCAGATACCTCTTGTAGGAAGCCAGAACGGGGTATTTCCCTTTTCCAATAATAAAGATACTGCCATCAACGTTGCCCAGACCGGACAAATTACAAACCAGTTAATAATGGCAATGTCAAAAATCCCACTAAATGCTTCAGTATCCGGAGGCTTTGTTACAGTACCAGTAGCTCCATTAGCTACTGGAGCAAGCACAGAACTTATAATATCTTAGGAGATAAAAAATGACCGAATTAGAACAATGGATGAAGTATGCAGAGCATAATACATCCGAAACAAACGAGAAAATGTACATTTATGACCTAGTTTTACCTCTTGAGCCAGGCCAGTCTTTACGAAAAAAGGCAGTCTCAAGCTTTCCAGGCATGCTTATTATAGCGACCCCTAATATTGGTGTATATAGCAGGCCTCTTATACTTACCGATGTTACTCCAACTGATCCTGCAAACTGGACTAAAATACTAGAACTTGATAACGTAGTTCCTTCTACCCCCGTCTACCCAACATCTCCGAGCGAGGAGGTCGAAGAAGGGGCCAGTGAAGAACAAGAAGCGCCAGAATAAGGAGACATTATGACAGCCGTCAATTTTCCAAGTAGCCCCTCAAACGGGGATACTCTCACAAGTGGAAACACCACTTATACATATAATTCTACAAAGACTCGATGGGATGCGGTTACTACTGTTAACGGTATTCAGCTCAATAGTCTTTCTGTAGGTGCAGAAGCTGCAGCCTCTGGTGACGGCGGTATTGCGTATGATAATACTTCGGGAGAATTTACGTATACTCCTCCAGTTACAGGCGGTGGTCTTCCAACACAAACAGACAACTCAGGTAAGTATCTGACTACTGATGGTACTGATGCGAGCTGGGCAACTGTTAGTGCTGGTGTTACTATTTACACTAATATTGCAGATTTGCCTTTATCTGGTGTACCTGCGGGGGCACAAGCTTATGTGAGTGCAACTAATCGTCTTTATCTTTGGAACGGTACTGGTTGGTATAACATTGCTCTAATTAATACTGCTCCCACTATTACTACAGGAGGGGACTCATCTTATACTTTAGCCTCCGACGGTACTGCAACTGTAGTAACCCTCGACGCAAATGACCCCGAAGGAATACCAATTACTTGGAGCTACGCGGTTACTACAGGTGCTTTGGGTTCTACTGCTACAGTGTCACAAAATAACAATGTATTCACAATTACACCTTCTACAGCCTCTGGAGATGCGGGAAGCTTTACTCTGACCTTTACAGCCTCCGACGGTGTAAATCTCGCTACTTCAGCTTCTGAATTTAGTTTAGCCTTTGAGCCTTCGTGGTCTTCTCCTGTTGAGCAGCAACTATTACAGCATACCTGGTCTGGCAACGGGTTGAACGGTGAAAGAGCTGATTATTTCGGTGACGGAGTATCTCTTTCACATGATGGTAATACAGCTATTGTAGGTGCCTCCGGTGAAGACACTTCAGGCTCGTATTCTGGAGCTGCGTATATCTTTACAAGAGCAGGAACTACTTGGACAGAACTCGCTCAACTAAAGGCATTAAACCCTGACGCATATGATAAGTTCGGTATTTCAGTAGACATGTCGGGAGACGGTAATACGGCTATTGTAGGCTCGCAAACTGAAGATACAACGGCAAGCGACTCTGGAGCTGCATATATCTTTACAAGATCAGGATCTACTTGGACTCAACAAGCTATGCTTAAAGCATCTGACCCCCAGACAAATGATTATTTCTCAAGCGCAGTCGCTAT
>Ga0208303_1000649_pt1 | contig 14381 bp, 11 predicted proteins | sample CB_VirMetaG_2_FD_184537 | JGI IMG/M metagenome (GOLD analysis project Ga0208303, IMG submission 184537) | Freshwater to marine saline gradient viral communities from Chesapeake Bay - CB_1504_2 Viral MetaG (SPAdes) (version 4) | ecosystem: Environmental > Aquatic > Marine > Coastal | place: USA... | reverse complement strand
GCTCAACTGCTAACCACAAGAGATATCAGCAAGGTGCAAATCTCGGCCCATGCGATGATGACAGAGGAGAAGGAGCTAGTAACAACGATGATGGCTGACCCTATCGTTGGCGAGATTAAACTTCTAATAGAGGAACATCCTAACGTTATATGCTTTACGGCAGATATGTTTGGCGCCACATGGGACGGCACCCCCAAGAACCAGCAGAAATATAAGCTTGAGGAAGCCGGGTTAACACTAACTGAGAAAAAGCCCTATGACGGGAAACGGCGAGCTTTTTGGATACGCAATGGCTGGAAACTAAACGCAAGGAACGGAGTAGCTCCTACACTGACGAACAAAGAGACACATGCGACGCGAAACCTCAAAGACGACCTAGGCTATAAGCACTCGGTGCACCGCGAACTAATTGAAGGATGGAAGCAGCCAGACTTTTAGGGTAAAAATACTATATAAATCAATAAGTTACGAAGTGAGGGCCTGATTGGGTACCCTAAGGGTGCTCAATTAAGCCCTTTTATTACACTCTAAAAGCCCCCAGAACCCTTAAAACACTGGCATTACAGGCATTCCTCTTGCCCTTTTTAAATCAAAAAGGCTGAAAGACGATTAAATATAAAAGCAAAGAGTAACTCACAATTACGCCCCTAACTTGAGCACTACAAAGAAATTTCTCCAATCTGCCTATGTTTAAATCATGTTCAGATAATATTGCATCATATTCAAACTCACCAAAACTACTATCCGGCGGAAGGCTACTATAATGCTCAGCAAGGTAGCTTAGACTAACTAATGGCTGGCAACTTGCAAGCTTATACAGCGAGACAATAGAGTAGGGTATAGGCTTGACTACTCTTGATGGTAAGGCATACACTCTCCATTCATTTAAGCATAGAGACTTAAGAAATGAATAAAAAAGCGAAAGAAGTATTACTCTTAGCACCGCTGCTAACACCCCTCATGTTGATGACAGCTCCCATAACAGCAGAACCAGTTCAACACTCCTACAATCACACCGTACAGACCTCTTCGGCTTTCATGGATGGGGAAGATGGCTACTGTTTTAGCACAAGCACATTCAACGGCACACAAACATTTGCCTACGACGGCACACCAACTGATTCAGATTCAGATACAGACCAGGGTATAGGCTGCTAGCAATTAATCTAGGGTAATATAATCGTGCTTTTACTTATTACTGGGTCGGCTGACGGAACAGCTGACCGTTTGGTGTCGAGGTATGGAGATGGTATTTTCCGCATCAACTATGACTTGTGGAAGGAGTATGAGCTTTCCTTCACTAATGATGGCTGGGAAATAGTCAGCCCCACAGGTCTTATAATAAATTCTGATTCGGTAACTTGTGCTTACTGGTGGAAAGCTTTTTCTTTCTTCGCTCTTGGTGACGATAAGTACGTAAAGTCAGAGATAAAATATATTCTTAAAGATATTTATGGGTGGTGCTCTCTAAAAGGGGTAAGCAAGGGAAATCCAATCGAATATCACAACAAATTTGGTAAGATGACGATTAACACATTGGCTAAGAATTACTTTACTCTTCCCAAAACGTTGGTGACTGTCGGGAATTATGGGATAGATTCTTTAGCCGGAAAAAGTGTAATTGCAAAATCACTCTCATCTGAACAGGCTGATGACGGGAGTGTTTTACACACAACGGAAGTGCCATTGAATAGCCTTGACGCATCATTTCCATGGTTACTTCAGGAAAAAGTAGTAAGTAATTGGGATGTCACTATTTTTTACTGTAATTCACAAGTTTTTGGATTTAAGAGAAATCGTGAAAGTCTTAAGGGGCTAGATTGGAGGGCCGAGCAAGACCCTTTGATGAGAGAGCAAGAGTGGTTTCCCTTCGAAGTTGAAGAAAAGACTAGAGTATCCTTGAACAGCTTGTCCGAAGACCTAGGGGTAGAGTTCGGACGCTATGATTTTATGGAGAACTCTGTGAAAGAATTAGAATTTCTAGAATTTAACGCCAATGGTCAGTGGGTATTCTTAGATATTACAGACCGTTATGGCTTGTTAGACTGTGTAGTTAATTGGCTAAAGAGTTAATTCGTATGCTGCTAATTCAGTCAACAGCACTCTGAAAAGCCAGTAAAGCAGTAAGGATTAGAATTAGTCTCATATAGCATTAACCTTTGTTAATTAATGCTTTCACTATATAGAACAGGCAGAGTTATTCAAGAATGACTAGAAACTAACAATTGAATAGCTTTTTTGAAATGGGCTTATTTTGTATGTAGGCGGGTACAGTAACAATCCCACGTCACCGTAGCCCCTCCCCGCCCCTAAAAAACACCAGCGTGACTACAAATGTGACTACAAATTGCTATATAAGAACTAAAAAGCCCCTGCAGTCTAATGATTACAGGGGCTTAAGAGTATGCTTGGTACCAGTGGCCGGAGTCGTACTATTCTCTATAGGCGCCTACATTACTGAGATGTGTGTTACAGTAAGCATAATTGTGACTACAGATGTGACTACAAATGGCTATATTCCTACCAAAATACATAAGAGCAAGGCGTGGCTCCTATCACTACCAGAGACGCTACCCGACAAAACTATTGCACTTAATAACTCAAAAAATGTTCACGTATCCACTAAAGTTGCATGTTGATACTGCCTCGGAGCTTGAGGTTCAGAAAGTGACGGTTGAGGCAGAGGAGGCGTATCAGCGTCAGCTGTCATTGATTAGTAACAGTGACCCGGAGGCTATGCAAGGAACAGAGTTAGACAAGGCCGCGGCTGATTACCTTCGCAGGAACAATTTGAGTGTAGGTCAATTTTTAAGAGTGGTTAAGAATAGCGAGATATCAGTTCAAGAAGAGCTTGAGCAGAGGCAATTGCAGGATGACGGGTATAATTATGCGGATGCTGCTATTCCTGAATTTGAGGATATCGTTCAAAAAGACAATGAAGGGCTGCCTTTAACCGCTAAGGAGAGGGTCATTGGTGCAGCCTATATGAAGCTAATCAATAAGGCTTCAGCCAAGCCAAAGACGCTAGGTAGTTTATGGGATGAGTATGTCGAGTATAGAGAAATAGACCCTCAATCCCGTAACGGTAAGAAGGCTTTTAAATACTGGGCTAGATGGATAAGTTTGGCTGGTGATTGCGATATCAGTAGGCAAACACTTGAGCATATCAATGAGGGTATGGATGCGTACGTATCAGCTAGAGAAGGGCAGGTGAGCAGCCAGACTCTCATAAGGGAGTTGGGTGACGTCACCGCATGTCTGCGAAGGGCTAGCCGCAAGCATCGTTTCGGTTGGCACATTGAGCTTCCTGAAATTAAAAAAACTCCTGTGCAATCTCGTAACCCTCTGGAGCCTCAGCAGCAAATAGAATTGGTTAGCGCCATATTAAGTACTAATAGCACTATTAATCCAAAATATGGTGTAGCTATGCTGCTTTATCTCCAAGGCGGCATGATGACTTCCGAAATCAAAAGATTGAGAGACGGTGATATTGCATTGGATGCGGACATCCCTCATTTGAAAATTATTAATGAGACAAAGACTGACGACCGTAAACGAATTGTGCCTATTGTTTTGGGCTTAGGCTTAATTAAAGATAATCTAGACGAAACCATCAAGTGGCTCCAAGGCTGCACTGAATCAGCGCCTAGTGCAACTTTAAAGAAGATTATGCGAAGAACAATAAATAGTGCAAAAACGTCACCGCATTGTTTGAGGCATAGTTTTAAGATTAATGGACAGAATGCAGGAGTGTCGTTGTTGACGATAGCATCTATTGCTGGATGGTCAGATGAGCAAAGAAAAGCGAGTAAGCATCTGTTGAGTTATGGCTCTAAGGGTATTTCGCAGTCAGCCGTTGTTCAGACGTTGTATCAGGAGTCTTTAAAAATACACAAGCATTTAATAGAGCTGGAAAAGAACATGAACGGTAGCAAAAACAATGTCATAACATTCTCAAAGGCAAGATAGCACTAAGCCGCGATACACAGGCGTTCTAGCATGCTCTCTGCAATCAAGCGATGCTCCAACAGGGGCACACACAGCCGCCCAGCGAGCGTAGCTGCGGGTAGTATCTGTGTCACAACATAAGGCTACGCTACCCTATGGTGCAAGGAGTTACTGCAAAAGGTGCTAAAGGTGCTAAAGGTTACTGTATTGCATGGTTTATAGGCCGCTCATATTGCTAAAGGTATCGCTAAAGGTTAGCATAAAAACGCTAAAGTCTGTCACTTTTGCTTGACTTTTATGGTGAAATGTGGTATAATGACACTTATTAAAAGCTACCTTTGAGCCTGAATTTTTAAGTCAGCATGCACGGTACATCCCAACGCAGTAACAGAGGATTAAGCCCACCATGCAAGACCTAAAAAAAGCACTCCACAAAGAACAGTTTAAGCACACTCTATTCCCCTCCTTGCTCTTACTAGTGCAGGAGGTATCAACTTGGGAAGCCAGAGCAGCCTGTCTAAACAGAGCTGGGATGACAACTTTTCACGGGAAGCCTTGGACAAAGCAGAACGTCCACAAGCAGTTCAACGCCTACTGGGGTAACGACGCTAGTCGCTACAGTTGGCATGAACACCAAACCCAACTCAACGACATTGCAGCTATTATTTCGGCAGCATAGTCTTGAAAAGGAGATTCCTTTGAAAGCACAACTCAAGACAGATATTAATCTGCTAACGCTTGAAGTAAACGACACCAAGTACTACGTCGCACCAATCGAAAACTACACCAACTACTACGCTAGCACCTCCGGTCACATCATTAGCACCCAAAGCGGCGCCCCAAAAGTATTAAAAGATAGAAGCACTAAGGGATACCTGAAAGTGCGAATTAAGCAAAATAACCAAACCAAAGTAACTGAAAAGCGTGTCCATAGACTCATCGCTTCAACTTACTTCGAGCAGCCTGATACGGACGCAAACAGCTTCCCAAGGATTCAGGTTAATCACATAGATGGGAGAACAGACAACAACAAAGTAGCGAACCTAGAGTGGTGCAGCCCGCGAGAAAACATAGACCATCTCTACCAAGTTCTGCTAGCCGACGACGTTGTAAGAGCACCTGTCCTAAAAAGCGGCCATCAAAGAGCGCATAACGATGAGTAAAGCAGATAGAAATACACTCAGGCTAGCGATAGGCAAAGACCTAGCTCTGGAAGCTCAATCTTTATGCGAGCAACAAGGTGTTCCCCTAAATGTCACTCAGGCTGTTAAAGCGCTTTTAACAGTTGGTATCCAAACTAAACACGCCACGCTGATGGCTAATAAGGTTCGCAACAATGACAACACAAAAAGTCACCATAGAAACTAGAACTGTTACCTCTGAGGCCGAGCAAAAACCCACCGACCGACAACTAGGTGAGAGACTAGCCGAAAGATACTACCTCGCCAAACAGACGGGCGGTCAGACACTTTACTGGGACAGCAAGACAGGCAACTCTAACTTAACCAGCATGCATCTTCATAGCTCGCTTTATGCGGATAAGGACTTCGGAGAGTATGACCTTAACAAGCGTGCGCAAGACATCGTAAGAATGACGCTCTTTAAACCAATCATTTTGCAATCTGTATACAAGCCTAAGGCGGCGCGTGTCGTTAAACTACACGACCACTGGCATCCAAACGACTGGAGGGAACCAGAAGTCAAACCAGACCCTCTGGGAGACCCTCAACCCTTCATTCAACATCTAACAAGAATGCTAGGCTGCGAGAAGAAGACTGACTATCTCATCGACATGCTGGCGTACCGCTACCAAAGTAAAGACAACACCAAACCTCACGTCGCCTTTTACTTTTATGGCGGTCAAGGATTCGGCAAAGGTATCTTCAGCACAACTCTTGAAAAAGTCTTTGGTGAGTCAGCCGTTAGAAAAGTTATCGACCAAAACTCACTCAAAAGCATCTCAAGCATAGACGTATGGAAACGTACTTGGACAATCGTTGATGAAGTGGATGTGAAGGCAGGCTCTACCGACTACAACCGACTAAAAACAATGATTGGAGGCAATACATTTGACGCCGAGCGAAAGGGAGAGCACTTCAAGCAGCATGAGATACCTGCGCAGCTTATTATGAACTCCAACCATGCGCCGCACTTCATCGAGGCAGATGATAGGCGCTTCTTCATATCAAAATGGGAAACCACGTTCAAACCAGACCAAGAGAGCAAAGCTGACTACTTCACAAGATATGTACACTGGCTGGAGAAGGAGCAAGGCTATCAGGCAATTGCTCAGCTGCTAACCACAAGAGATATCAGCAAGGTACAAATCTCAGCTCATGCAATGATGACAGAGGAGAAAGAGCTAGTAACAACGATGATGGCTGACCCTATCGTTGGCGAGATTAAACTTCTAATAGAGGAACATTCTGACGTTATATGCTTTACGGCAGATATGTTTGAGACCGTATGGGACGGCACCCCCAAGAACCAGCAGAAATATAAGCTTGAGGAAGCCGGGTTAACACTAACTGAGAAAAAGCAATATGAAGCCAAACGGCGAGCTTTTTGGATACGCAATGGCTGGAAACTAAACGCAAGGAACGGAGTAGCTCCTACACTGACGAACAAAGAGACACATGAGACGCGAAACCTCAAAGACGACCTAGGCTATAGGCACTCGGTGTACCGCGAACTAATTAAAGGAAGGAAGCAGCCAGACTTTTAGATTAAAAATACTATATAAATCACTAAGTTATGAAGTGAGAGCCTGATTGGGTACCCTAAAGGTACTCAATTAAGCCCTTTTATTACACTCTAAAAGCCCCCAGAACCCTTAAAACACTGGCATTACAGGCATTCCTCTTGCCCTTTTTAAAACAAAGAAGCGAATTTAAATTTGGCCAGCTCGGCTTAATCTCAAAGAAAGTCTTTGTAGCTCTTATCTTCGTATTCAGGTTTTAGTTTCCCATCCTCTCCAAAGGGGCAATCAGGGCTGCTTTCCAAGCAAAACAGCTCATTACGGAGCCTAATAACTGCCTTAGATGTTAGGGTTAAGATATCTGTATCCTGTGATGTACCAGGTCTTGCAAATTTCTTCCGGTTTATCCGAGCAATAAGGGAGAGACTGTGTCACTTCGTCTGGCCAGTCTTTCTCAATAACAACTTCTACCCCGTTAAAGCTCTCTTCGGGCATTATTTTAATAACCTTTGACCAGCCCTTTGCAGTTCCTGTCGCGGTTGCCTCTGAAGCAGCTCCTTCAACTGGCAAGTTTTCTACGTCAATTGCTGCGCCAAAGGCAGTGACGATGCGGTTGGTCGTGTTGACACATTTGGCTGATAACCTGATAACGCTATCCTCATCTACCTTAGAAGTAACAAGCGCTGAGCATTGTGATGATGTTGGGTCTTCTTTTGAGAACCGTTGGTGTTTCTTAACGCATTGCTCGGCAATAAATTCCTCGTCGAGCATATCCTTTTTGTGAGCGTTATCGTCAATGCAGGAGATAAAAGCATCGACACTGCCTTTAGGCGGTTTATTTAGTTTGTCTTGGAGCATGTCGCAACCGGTCAGGGTGAGAAGGCTGGCGAGAACTACTGACAATAACGTTGAACTGCGTTTCATAACATTACCTTTTCAGTTGTACTTAATCACAATCTTTGTAGTTAGACTCATAGCACTTGGTTGCTAGTGCTTGACCATCAGCTATCTGCTGCGGTGTCATTTGAGGCTTGAGTATGTCGAGCCTGATTGCAGCGTCTGCGTCACCTTGTGTTTTTGCCATAGACCACCAAACGTATGCACGAATGTTATTCTCTGGAACACCTTCGCCAGTGGCATACATAAAACCTAGGTTGTACTGAGCATGGGCTAAACCTTGGTGAGCAGCCTTTCCATACCACTTAATAGCCTCAGCATCATTCTCTGGAACACCTCTGCCATTGTCATACATAAAACCTAGCTTACTCTGAGCATCTGCACGACCTTGAGCAGCAGCCTTTCTGAACCACTTAACAGCCTCAGCATCGTTCTCAGGAACACCTCTGCCAGCGAGATACATAACACCTAGGTTGTACTGAGCATACGCATCACCTTGAGCAGCAGCCTTCCGAAACCACTTAACAGCCTCAGCATCATTCTCTGGAACACCTCTGCCATTGTCATACATAACACCTAGGTTGTTCTGAGCATACGCATCACCTTGGTCAGCCAAGGCCTTCATCTCATCAAACTCAGATGCAGCAGCACTTTGAAAAGCCAGTAAAGTAGTAAGGATTAAAATTAGTCTCATTTGGCATTAACCTTTGCTAATTAATGCATCAACTATATAGAACAGGCGGAGTTATTCAAGGATGACTAGAAACTAACGATTGAGCAGCTTTTTTGAAATGGGCTTTTTTAGTATGTGGGCGGATACAGTAACAATCCCACGTCACCGCAGCCCCTCCCGCCCCCGATAATGAACGACTAAATACTGATTTAAGTAGCAGTGTGCTTAACCTATAGCCTCCCCCTAACTAAAAAATGCCTAGTTATGGCACATTAAGCAATACTGGCTGGAACCTAAAAGCATATTCTTTTACACTCCGCGCATGCCATCTCCTATTTTACTTCTCGCCCTAGGGCCTCTATCCGTTATTGTTTTTTTATTATTAGAGCAGTCACGAAAAACGCCTAAAAAGACTCAATTTAAGCGCTTAAGAGTATTTCTAGTCATTGCGCTATTAGGGCTAGCGGTGACAACCTACGCCAACAGTTATTTACTTATCCCACTAGTCAGTATCTTCTCACCATTTGAGATAATGAGTGTTTCAAGCATCGGCATACCACTTTATCTCAATATGATTCTAAGTTTCTTATTAATCGATTTATGCCAATATTGGGTACATCGCTTGCATCATAAAATCCCTTATTTTTGGCGCTTACACCGACTGCATCATTCCGACCAAGATGTCGACGCATTGACGACGTTTCTTCATCATCCAATAGAATACTTAACTACATTTGTAATCAGCATCATTTTATTTATTCTATTTGATATACCCATGATTGTTATAGTCCTATATTCAACCATATTCTCTGTGCATGCCGCTTTTTCACACACAACCTTAAAAATAAACCGGCAGCTTGAAAGATATTTGGGCTATGTGATTGTCACACCCAGCATTCATCGCCTTCACCATGCCTTAGCCTATGAAGACAGTAATAGTAATTTTGGGCAAGTCTTTTCTTTTTGGGACCGTCTATTTGCTAGCTATATAAAACCAAGCACAACAAAAAAGGCCTTAGTCTTTGGCATTAGCAAAGAACAAGGCCCCGTAGCATTATCGATAAAAAGTTTTCTAATAAATCCAACTAGAAACTAATAGGATTCATTAAAAATGGGTTTAAGACTTTACGGCTTATTCGCCCAACAATCATAGCCGCTGTTATATTCACTTTGTCCTAGAGGATAATCGGAACCTACCACATGGGCGTTATTACAAGTTCCCATCCAATTTTCACCGAATTTAAGTGACGTTTTCTCAAGAGAGTTAAGGGTGATATAGGGTGAAAAGGCACTTTGGGTATCAGATGACCTAAGAGAATAATCTACACCTATGGTGCTATGCGCTGCGCCGAAACCAGCACCAATAAAAACACCCTTCCTTAAGTCCCATCCTATTGACAGCTCATTTTGGGTTGATGCATCCCCATCAAAATATTTGGCTCTTATTGCACTCAGCTTTAATTCCTCCAAATTAATTGAAAAGGAAATGTCGTGCCCGTTTACTCCATCTAAACTCAGCTCATCACTATTTATGTCCACATAATTATTCAGCGGACTCAGGCTAACCACCAAATCTACATTCGTTTTTCTGTGACCCACAACGACCTCAGGTACTTTACTATCCGAACCCAAGGTCCACTTGAGGCCGCCATAAACTTCGTTGACTGCTTTAGAATCAATACTCACGATAAAAACACCATTACCAGCTAAAGAATATTGCGACATGAATAGACCCATAAATATAAAGGCTGCACTAATTAATTTTTTCATATAAAAATGTCCTAGAATTTTTTAAGTTGTATTGATATATCTGCACTGTCGACTGAAGATGCAGCGACTGGGATTAGGAAAGCGCACTATGCATTTAACCGATTTATCATGCTCCTATATCTGACTGGTCGCAACGATATCACGGATGGGAGCCATGTCCTATGGGTTTCCGAATAGTCCGTAGCCAAGCTACTTATGCAAACCCACCTAAAAAGTACCTACGCAGGTACAGTAACAATACCGAATAACAAAAGACTCCCCCCGCCCCCTCTAAGACTTACAGAGGCGACAAAAGATGTGACTGAAATTAAAAGGGTAAGAACTAAAAAGCCCTTGTAATCTAATGAATACAAGGGCTTTAGGGCTTATCCATCATCATCTATTAAGCTCATAACAACTTGCCCGATACTTGAACCTTCATAGGTGGAGGTGTAGATTTGGTCAGCTTCGCCGTTAGCGTTAATGTCTCTGCTAAATGTCAACTGATTGCCATTATCATCGTGGGTGTAGGTGTTGATTGAGTTAGGCTCGCCGTTAGCGTTAGCGTCTAGACTAAATGTCAACCTATTGCCATTGTCATCGTAGGTGTAGGTTTGGATTGAGTTAGGCTTGCCGTTAGCGTCAGTGTCACTGCTATATGTCAACCGGTTGCCATCGGCATCGTAGGTGTAGGTTTTGATTTCGTTAGCGTTGCCGTTAGCGTCAGTGTCTTTGCTCCAGGTCAACCTATTGCCATCGGTATCGTAGGCGTAGGTGTATATTTGGTCAGCTTCGCCGTTAGCGTTAGCGTCTCTAATATATGTCAACTGATTGCCATCGGCATCGTAGGTGTAGGTGTTGATTGAGTTAGGCTCGCCGTCAGGCTCGCCGGTAGTATCGGTGTAATAGCTTTTGGTCAACATATTGCCATTGTCATCGTAGGTGTAGGTTTCGGCTTGGCAAAAAACGCCGCCAGTAGTTTCGCAGTAGCTCCCGGTCAACCTAATACCATTGGCATCATAGGTGTAGGTTTCGACTGTATCGACAGTTCCCCCAGCTTCAGAATCATCGCGATAGGAGACTAGGTCTCTCTCCAAAAGGTTGCCATCGGCATCGTAGGTGGAGGTGGTGATTGAGTTGGGCTCGCCGTTAGCGTCAGTGTCAACGCCATAGGTCAACCAATTGCCATTGTCATCGTAGGTGTAGGTGGTGATTTCGTTAGGCTCGCCGTTAGCGTTAGAGTCTCTGCTATATGTCAACCTATTGCCATTGTCATCGTAAGTATAAGTTGTGATTGAATCAGCATCGCCGTTAGCGTCAGAATCAAAGCTATAGGTCAACCGGTTGCCATTGTCATCGTAGGTGAAGGTGATGATTTCGTTAGCTTCGCCGTTAGCGTCAGAATCAAAGCTAGCACTCGCACGTGCTTTAAAGGAATGTTCTATTTCCTGCGCCTGATAAAAGTGGTTTAAGGCTTGCCCCGGCTCCTTAATAAAACCTGAGCTGATTAAGTTCTGTGTCACTGCTGCACTCATAACTCGCCTTAAAGGAATAGCCTCTTTGAACTCCGTCAATTCCGCAGCAAAGTCAATGCTTACACCCTCAAGAACGATACCCATACCATCAGCGATAGTAATGCCATTGCTCGCGTCTTTGTCATAATCCAGTGCCTGCAAAAACGTGAGCATATTACTCAGTTTTCTAAAGGCAATAACCTCTGCTGTATTGATTGCTTTATTTCTTAAAAGAGGTGAAAGCTCATTTCTTGTTGTTGGTAACAATGAATCAGGTATTAAATCAAGAGGCGTCATTTTTGGCGCCGCAGTAGCACTTTCTCCAAGCATGAAATCACCTATAGAAAACACAACTGTTTCACCGGCTTGGTAAGTAAAGGCACCGTTTAAATCCGTCACACCTGACTGAGTGTCAGTTGTATACGTCAGTCCTTCAACTGCACTGTCGGTGAAGTAGCCTGTCAAAACGGGTTCAACAACCTCCACCGAGCGTGTTACAGCTGTTGCTGCATTACCCGCTGCATCACTTACGTTGTAGGTGACTGTGTAGGTACCCACTGTGTCTATATCAACGGGATTAACCGTAACAATGCTACTGGAAATCGACCCGTCAATATTATCAGTCGCTGTTGCGCCTGCATCGGTATAGGCCGTGCCTGCCTCTAGGCTAACACTGGCTGCACCCTCCAAACTAATCACGGGGGCTGTGACGTCCTTATTGGAACTTCCACCGCAGCCTCCAAGTAAGAGTAGTGTGGCGAATGAGATTACTAGGGTCGATGCTTTAAAGTGGTTCATAATTAAGTCTTATCTGTGTATTTGCGGCAGAGATTAGCATGAGAGGCCGCCACATCCTACTCGTTTTCGTATGACACGACACCAAGCTACTTTTAAAGTATCCATGCAGGTACAGTAACAATCCCATGTCACCGTAGCCCTTCCCGCCCCCTCTAAAGGGTAGCTGTAGGAGAAATTAGCATAGTAGTTAGGGAGCAGGCGAAAGCTAAATGCAGTGCATATGCAGTGCAGGAAAGTTTAACTGAAGGGTAATGGTAGGTAAGTTATTGATTTATATGGTAGCTACGGGTGGACTTGAACCACCGACCCCAGCATTATGAATGCGATGACTTTAAGTGTTTATGCGCTTTAAAGTCAGTATATCTGGCGTTATGTTAGTAAGATGGTAAGATAATCTGCAGTGCATATGCAGTGCAGGATATTATGAAAGAGAACTTAACGCAAAAACTTGTTGACCAACTAACACCTCAGAGTAAGCGATACAAAGTGTGGGACAGTAAGCTGTCTGGATTCTTTGTTGTAGTTCACCCTACTGGGCGTAAGGGCTATTGGTGTTTCACTAGGGTGCGCGGTAGAGGCACTGACTATAAAATAGGTGGTTGTGATGAGCTAACTCTTAAGCAAGCAAAGGAGTTAGGTGCTGACGCGCTTATCAAAGCAAAAAGAGGTGTATCTAGCTTAGACGAGAGGCGAATCAAAGAGGCTGAGACTCTCTCAGGATTCTTAGATGCTCGCTACCGAGACTATCTGATAAATAGCCAGCAGTCTGCATCAACTACTATCTGGATATTAGAAGTTGCCTTTAAAGAGTTCTTAAATATACGCCTTGAGGAAATAGATAGGGGTAAGGTTGAGCGCTGGAGAGTTAAAAACAGTAAGACGTTGAAACCTTCAACGCTTAATCGAAGAACTGCTGCACTCAAAGCTGCCTTAAATGCTGCCAGGGCTTGGGGTATTATCAGCTCAAATCCTCTTGCCGACTTAGGCCTCAAGAAGGTTGTGAAACATCCAGTACAGTTCCTATCCGATTTACAATTGGACGAGCTTAAGGAGGTGCTATCTAGGAGAGATGGCCAAAAGATTCAGGCTAGAGTGCTCTACAACGAGTGGCTGAGAGCCAGAGATAAAGAGCTACTCCCTGATTATCATAAGTTGGAATGCTCCCATGCTGACTACCTTACTCCGCTTGCTAGACTTATCATGGAGTCAGGGCTGAGGTTAAGTGAAGCTTTAAACTTAGCGTGGAAAGACATAAGCAGTGATTGGAACAACATGACAGTGTACGGTAGCAAGACACAAACTTATCGTGTGATACCAATCAGCAGCGAAGTAAGCTGTCTGTTAGTGACGTTAAAAAGGCTAAACGCTGCCAACGTGGGTAAGGATACTAGTAAGGTCTTTGTAACAAGCAAAGGCGTTCCCCTCGGTGGAGTTAAAACATCTTGGAATGGTGTTAGGGATAATCTTAGTTTTAGTTGCGATTGGAGGATGCTCCGGAGAACATTCGGTAGCAGGCTAATCAAAAAGGGTGTATCTCCATACGCAGTAAGCCAGTTGCTTGGACATAGTAGCGTTAAAACAACTGAGGAGTGGTATGTAGGATTAGATTTAGAGTCTAAGCGGGCAGCCATAAACACGCTGGATATTTTTTAATGCTCAGCGGGCTGTAACTAGTAAGCCATATACCTTTTTTATGCCGATACAGAGCCTTTCTAACAATCCCTTCGGGCAACTGTAAGCAAAGCCACTCAACGCCCTAAGCACCCTTGAAGGGGCTTGATAAAACAGATTAAGCAATGCTCCAACATGGGCACCCACAATCTCCCAGCGAGCGTACTGGGGGTGGTATCTGTGTCACAAAATAAGGCCACACTACCCTATGGTGCAAGGAGTTACTGCTAAAGGTGCTAAAGGTGCTAAAGGTTACTGTATTACATGGCTTATAGGCCGCTCATATTGCTAAAGGTATCGCTAAAGGTTAGTATAAAAACGCTAAAGGCTGTCACTTTTGCTTGACTTTTATGGTGAAATGTGGTATAATGGAACCTATTAAAAGCTACCTTTGAGCCTGAATTTTTAAGTCAGCATGCACGGTACATCCCAC
>Ga0208303_1000644_pt1 | contig 14423 bp, 7 predicted proteins | sample CB_VirMetaG_2_FD_184537 | JGI IMG/M metagenome (GOLD analysis project Ga0208303, IMG submission 184537) | Freshwater to marine saline gradient viral communities from Chesapeake Bay - CB_1504_2 Viral MetaG (SPAdes) (version 4) | ecosystem: Environmental > Aquatic > Marine > Coastal | place: USA... | reverse complement strand
GCTTATGGATTATTTGAAAACTCTGAAGAAATGGCATTGAACTTAGGTTTCTCTGGATTTAGAAGAGGTTCTTATGACTTCTATAAGACTGACTGGAAATACTTAAACGATGCTTCTACTCGTGGAGGTGTTGATGGTATTAGCTCTATCGAAGGTGTATTAGTACCTGCTGGAACTTCTACAGTATATGACCAAATTTTAGGAACTAACATCAGAAGACCTTTCTTACATGTAAGATATAGAGCTTCTCAATCTGATGATAGAAGAATGAAGTCTTGGTTAACTGGTTCTGCTGGAGGCGCTGCAACATCTGATTTAGATGCAATGCAAGTAAACTTCCTATCTGAAAGATGTTTAGTAACTCAAGGTGCTAACAACTTTGTATTATTCAAAGGGATCTAAGGATTCAAATTAATGTAATATTACCCTCGTAATAACTACGGGGGTAATTATTACTTTCATACGACGATAGCCTACTACTATTATTATATACTAGCTATTGTCACACTTACAAACTATTTAATTATATTATATTATGGCTGCAAAAAAAGCACCAGCAAAAAAAGTTGAGGTTGCTCCTCAGCAAAAAGAAGTGGCTAAAGCCGCTCCAAAAGTAGAACCAACAAAACCAAGTTGGGAAATAAAAGATAGAGTATATTTTTTAAAAGGTAATAAATCCCCTTTAACTCTAACAATACCAGGTAGGCATACTAGAAAGCATGCTTTACTTTATTTTGACATAAAATCTGGAAAGCAAAGAGAGATAAGATATGCTACAAACCAAGAGTCTCCTCTTGTTGATGAACAAAAAGGAGAATGCACTATGGGGCATATAAGATTTCTTGATGGTACATTAACTGTGCCTAAGGAGAAACAAAATTTACAAAAATTATTATCCTTATATCACCCTTTAAAAGATAAAATATATCAAGAATTTAGTGCTATTGAAGAAGCTGAAGATGAATTAGACATACTAGATATGCAAATTGATGCTTTAAATGCCGCTAGAGAAATGGATATTGATCAAGCCGAAGCTATACTAAGAGTTGAATTAGGTTCTAAAGTTAGTGATATGAGCTCTAAAGAATTAAAAAGAGACTTGATGTTGTTTGCTAAAAACAATGCAGCATTATTCATAGACTTAGCAAATGATGAAAACGTACAACTAAGAAACGTAGCTATTAGAGCTTCAGAGCTTGGTATTATAGTTTTATCACAAGATCAAAGAACATTTACCTGGGGATCCAATGGAAGGAAGCTAATGACAATTCCTTTTGATGAAAATCCTTACTCTGCGATGGCAGCTTACTTTAAAACCGATGAAGGTGTTGAAGTTTTCAGATCTGTAGAGAAAAATTTGAATTAACATGTAATCATTAATATAGGCCGACTACTCTAAGTGGTCGGTCATATTATAACAAAAAAACAAAATAATGGCTATAAACGTAGATTTAGTTTATAAAACTGTCTTATTAATACTCAATCAACAACAAAGAGGTTATATAACACCCGACGAGTTTAGTAAAGTAGGTAATCAAGTGCAGTTAGGTATATTTGAAAAATATATGAGCGACTTAAATCAACAGCTTCGTATACCGGAAAACGATAGCGAATATGCCAATAGAGTAAAAAATATTGATGAAAAAATCGATATATTTAAAAGAATAGGGCCTGCTACGTACAGCGCTCCTTATTTTAACTTACCTACAACAGCGACCACCGCTACTACCACGCAAACATTTACAGTGCCAGCCCTGCCAAGCCCTGCTACAAATAAAATATATAACGTAACTAATTGGTCAGCATCTCAATCACAAGAAGCTGTAATTAAAGTGTATAAAAACGGAGTACTGCAAACTTCTCCGGCGCAGTACTCATTTAATACAACATCGAATAATATAGTTTTTGTTACGGCACCTGCTATTAATGAAGTTATAGTTGCAGAGTTGTATCCATCAGATTTTTATAGACTAGGTACCGTTATATACAATGACACAGTAGAGGCTCAAATGGTAGATAGAAATGAATGGTATAAAATAAAGAAAGCACCGCTAATAGCACCCACAACTTCTCAACCGGTGTTCTTATATGAAAATAACAAAATAGAATTATTTCCTACATCTATTACTTCAAATGTACAGGTTTCCTATATAAAGAAACCTAGCCAAGTACAATGGGGATACTCTATTGGATCTTTAGGTCAGTTCTTATATGACCCATCATCCTCTACAAACTTTGAATTGCATACATCAGAGCAGGTAGATTTAATAAGCGGTATACTTGTGTACTCTGGAGTTATAATACAGGACCCTACTATAATACAAGTAGCATCTCAACAAGTTCAACAAGAAGACATTAACGAAAAATCATAATAAACCATGGGTTTAATCACTGAAAATAATCAACAGTATTATGCAGGTTCTCAGCAATTTGTATCTGCTGCAGGAACAAATCAAAAATTTACAACTACTTTTGATACTAATTTAGTTTTTGGTAGCTACGATCCTTTGCAGGTTAATTATGCTTTAAACAATTTTAAATTATACACAGCTCCAGCTGGATCATTAACATATACTGAATACGTATCACCTTATACGGTAACTGGTAATGAAATTGAAATAGCCGCTAACTTAGTTTTAAACACCAATGTTGTTGTTCAATTAAAATCTACAAACGGAGGTAATTATGGCAACAAGGACGCATTTGGTCAAGCAGTAGAAAACAACTATGATAGCTACTCTTATATTAAATTAGATGAATTAATTAATAACTTTCAAATAGCCTACGTGGGAACAGGTAAATTAATACCTAGCTGTAAAAGAACAGATATTATATTTCACGCTAAAAGAGGTTTGCAAGAATTTAGTTATGATACTTTAAAGAGCATAAAGTCTCAAGAATTAACTATACCTCCAGGACTCAGTGTAGTTATACCTCAGGACTATGTAAATTACGTTAAAGTTTCTTGGATAGACAAGTTAGGAATCAAAAGACCTATTTATCCTGCAAACAATTTAACCATAAACCCATACAGTACTCCAACACAGGATAGTCTAGGTATACCAATACAAGATAGTTTTGGAAACAACATACAAGGTACATCGATAACAGAAGACAGATGGGCTAGTGATCCGGTAATAAATGAAGATCTTTTCGGATATAACAGAGACGAGCTTTTAGGTAGAGGATATGGGTATGGTCAAATGTATGGTATAGATCCACAATATTCTCAAGCAAACGGTTGGTTTACTATAAATGACAGGGAAGGTAAAATGTCTTTTTCAAGCAATCTAGCTAATAAGTTAATTGTTTTAGAATACATTTCAGACGGTTTAGCTTATGATATGGATACTAGAATACCAAAGATGGCAGAAGAAGCTCTATATGCTCATATAAGCCACGCTATCGTAGCTTCCAGAATAAACCAACCTGAATATATAGTTAGAAGATTAAAACAAGATAGAAGCGCTAAATTAAGAAATGCTAAAATAAGATTATCTAACATTAAGCTTGATGAAATAGTTCAAGTGATGAGAGGTAAATCTAAATGGATTAAACACTAAAATTAAATGGCTGAAGTTAAAAATACTTTTCTTAAGGGGAAAATGAACCAAGATCTTGACTCTCGTATTGTGCCTAACGGTGAATACAGAGAAGCTAGAAATTTATCTATAAGTAGATCAGAAGGTTCTACTGTAGGTGAATTTGAAAACGTTTTAGGTAATATAAAAATATCAAGTCTAGGTGATTTAAGCCCAGCTGCTCCAGCTAATACTGAAATTATAGGTAAATTCATTGATGACAATTCAAGTATGGCTTATTTTATGGCTACTGATTGGAATCCAGGCGATGAAACTAGAGCACCAGGTACTGCTAAGTGCTACATAGTAAGTGTTGATTTGTCTTCTACAAACCCTCCATTAGTACTGGTTCAAGGTAGTTTTTTAAATTTTAATCAAGGTTATATAATAACCGGTATAAATTTAATTGAAAATCAATTATTTTGGACAGACAATTTAAACCAGCCAAGAAAAATAAACGTAGCTCTCGCTACTAGCAATTCATCACATTACACAACAGAAGATCAAATATCTGTAGCAAAATATGCCCCCTTTGAGCCAATATTAGCTATGGAAAGAGTTCAAACAACTTTAAATGGAGCCGTAACATCTTCTGCTACCATAGTTGTAACCAGCTCTACTGGTATAAAGGTAGGTGATATTGTTACTGATAAAGTAAAGCTTGGAACGCAACAAATATTAGAATTAGTTACAGTCGTAGGAATACCTGTAGCAAACACGCTAACATTATCTAAGCCTGTAACTATAATAAACACTACTCCTTTGGATTTCAGTAGACCTTCTATGACTAATAAGAAGGATTTATTTATGTCTAATCATTCTTCAGGGGCTGTTACTATAACTGGAGGAGGTACACCTAATCCAATAACAGCTGTATACACTATAAGCGCGACCGGAGCTGATGTTGATTTTTTATACAACGGTAACAACGGAATACCTAAAGTAGGTGATTTAGTTAGTGGGCCAGGAATATCTGCTGATACTAGGGTTTCTTTTGTTGAAGTAGTAGATAATGATGCGGCTACACCCAAGCAATCTATATCTATAAAGCTAAATAAAGAAACTACAACCGTTAATACAAATGTTATATCAATAAGTGATAACCCTGATTACGATGCTAATTGGAAAGGTGACGATAATTTTTTAGAAGATAAATTTGTAAGGTTTAGTTATAGATTTAAATTTGAAGACAACGAATATTCTTTAATGGCTCCTTTTAGCCAACCAATGTTTATTCCTAAACAAGGTAGTCAATTTGGAGAAGGCTTATTGTCGCCTACGGAAGATATGGACGATGCGTATAAATCTACTATTATAACGTGGTTTGAAAACAACATAAACAATATACTTTTAAAAATACCTGTAATGTCGAGTACAGCGGCAGGTTTAACGAACAGCTTCAAGATAACTGACATCGATATATTATATAAGGAATCGGATGCGTTAGCTGTAAAAGTGCTTGACACTGTTGAGATGGCTAATCCGTCTCCAACTTTTTCTTCAATAGCGTTTCACGATGCTATCCACGGTATAAACACTAAATACTTTTTAGACTATGATTATAGCTCTACAAAGCCATATAAAACATTACCTAATAATCAAGTAACAAGGGTATCTGATAAAGTTCCCGTAAGAGCGTTAGCTCAAGAAGTTATAGGTAATAGAATTGTTTATGGAAACTATTTAGACAGACACACGGGGCCTAACTCGATAGATTTTAGTGCAAATGCTAGTAATAAATCTACTAAGTTTGACAATTATACACAATTCCCTAAACACCAATTAAAACAAAATAGAACATATCAAGTAGGCTTTGTACTCTCAGATAGATACGGAAGACAATCAGATGTTATTTTATCATCTTATGACAATATTCCTGGTATATCAGGATCTACTGTTTTTCATCCTTACAATAGTTTAGCAGACCAAACCTCCAATACAATTTTAGATTGGTTAGGTGATGCTTTAGTTGTTACTTTAAACAAAGCGGTGCAGTCAACATATAATCCAGCTTTAGGTACACCTGGTATTTACTCTGCAGATAATCCACTTGGATGGTATTCTTATAAAATAGTTGTAAAACAGACAGAGCAAGAATACTATAATGTTTACCTACCTGGGTTTGTAAATGGATATCCTGTAACTCAAAATAACGAAAGAAACAAAAGTTTTTTCACAACTCTTTTAGGCGACAACGTAAACAAGATACCTAGAAATTTAAAAGAAGTAGGACCTAACGATAGAGATTACGGAAGTGACGAAAGCTTAAATGTTAGAGTTAACAATCCGCGTATAGATAATAAAAGCGGAGCTGTATATCCAAAAACTAAACCTTGGAATGCTCAGTACTATCCATCAGGTATAGAACAAGAGGTTATACAAATAGCTACGGTTAGAGATATGGAAATACAAGCCATACCTTTTAAACCAAATGCTGTAAGTGGAGAATACGGTGAGTCTGCTATATTACAAACTTACAATTATTTTGGAGGCGTAGTAGCTAATGGGGTAGAAAGCGTAAACGAAGTTCCTGAGCCTACGGGTAGAATACCATGGGGTACAACAGGGCCAGACGCTCCTTTATACAGCGCAGATTCAAATCCTTTTGTTATAAAAGGTAATCAATCTGAAAATATAAACAATCCAATAGGTGCCTATGTTACCACTTTTTCCGTAAATGCCCCACCTTCGCCTCCTACGGCTGTATTTTCTATGGTGCCTTTTCTATCCGTAGCTGAAACAGAGCCGGTTGAATCTTTGTTGGATATATTTTGGGAAACATCATTATCCGGAAACTTAGTAGAACTAAATGCTTTAGTTGATTCCCAGTATGGAGGGTTGACAAGTTCTAACTTTGTAGCTGCTGAATTTTTTGAAAATGTAACAAATCCAACTATAGTAGGAACGCCTTTTAAATTTAAAGACGGAGCTGGGACCGAGATAAACGCTTCTCTTGTTACTATAAACAGTATAAGTATAATAGACGCGGACGGAAATGCTTTTGATCCTAATAACCTTCCTTTTACGATAACACCAAATGGTCAAAACTTTGAAATTAAAACTAACACTACGTTTTTTTATAACACGGATGTTGATACTTCAGACTCAGGTGTATACATTATAACTGCTAACACGAGTTATACAAGTGGAGCAGGAGATTTTGACGACTCTATAACATTGCCGAATATATCCTTAAAGAACTCAGCTCCTGTAATAGGTTCATTCGCTCAGCCTACAGGTGTAACAACACAAGCGAACCAAGTTATAATAGATACATTAACAGCTGTAAACGGCAGTGCTAATACAAATGTTAATACGGAAGAGTTAAAGTGGTCGTTAGACCCGATTAGAACAGATTTTTCTATAAACGAAAATACAGGTGATTTAACTTCTACAGAAGAATTAATTGATGACACGCTTTATAACGTAGGTATAAAAGTAACTGATCTTAACGGAAACGGTTTATCAGATACAGCAACTTTGACTTTTCAGGTTGGAAATCCCAGAGTTAATAAGGCTTTATGTGAGGGATGGCAAGCCGGTTTAACCACTAGATGCGAAAGTGCTCTTAGGGTTCAGTTTTTTAATGATGCTACAGAGGTAAACGAACAAGCTGAATCTGTTACAAATGATGGATTTACAGTTACATACCCTGGAGTAAATCAACCAGATGTATATAATGTTCTTGCGCGCAACCCCACAAGTGTAATTCCTCCAGGTATAACACCCGTAGATAACACAACCGGAGCTTTATTACAAGGGGCTTTATTCATAAAACCAACTCTAACAAATGTAGGTGGAAGTGCTGGACAGGATGATGATGTTATTGGATTTACGATTCAACATAAACCTATTGGGTCTGGTAGTTGGAGCCAAGCCGTAGACTCTAGTGGGTTTACCGTGTATAATGAAACATTGCAAGTAGGTGTTAATGATACTGTTTTTATAGAAAAGATTTTTGATATACCTGGAGAATATAAAGTTTTAAGCACAAGAATAAGCGGCGGTCAATGCAACTTGTCTCCTCAAAATTTATCAACTAGCTTTACGGTTGAATTTGGAGACGCAAATTATGCGGGGAATCCATGTACTGATGCTCCGTTGTAATAAAAGAAAAAAACAAGTAATAAATATAATATGCCAATAACATTAGAAGTAGGATATTTTAACTCATTTTACATGAAGAGATTAGCTGATTTGCCTGCTGGAAACGGTGAGACAGGAAGTACTAATTATACATCTCCAACTACTAGTGTAATTCAAGAAGATTGGTACGTGGAAGAGTCTAGAATACGAGGCGGCTATAATAATACTTCTACTGATTTAGGTGTAAAAGCTTATATAGTAGAAGATAACGATGCTCAGCAACGTAGAAAAAATTCATTAATATATTCAGGAATATTTAATTCCAGGACAGGCGTAAACCAATCTAATCAATTTAGTACAGCTGAAGAAATAACTAGAAGTGTTGACCCGTCTGGAGGTAGTATACAAAAGCTTTATGCTGAAGATACTAATTTAATTATATTCCAAGAAGATAAAGTAAATAGAGCTTTAATAGATAAAGACGCTATATATTCTGCTGAAGGCTCAGCTATAACAACTACAGCTAATTTAGTTATAGGTCAAATAGTTTCATACGCTGGAGAGTATGGCATATCTACAAACCCAGAATCTTTTGCTGTTTATGGCTATCAAAAATACTTTACTGATCGTAATAGAAACGCGGTTTTAAGACTGTCAAGAGATGGTATAACTGAAATATCGAATTACGGCATGGTAGATTTCTTTAGGGATAAGCTATCGCTGGTAGGTACTACGGGTAAAATTATTGGTTCTTACGATATATATAACAAAAACTATGTAGTATCTTTGCAAGAAAACAACGGCAACTATAATACTTTAGGGTTTGAAGAATCTACTAATGGTTGGATTAGTTTTTATGACTACAAGCCAAGCAGCGGATTTAGCTCTCAAGGTAAGTTTTTTACAACAAATGGTACATCGATATGGAAACACTATTCTACAGATGTTAATAGGGGTAGCTTTTATGGAACAGATAATAAGTCTTCTGTTAAATTAATATTAAATCCTGACCCTACAAGAGTAAAGACTTTTAAAACAATAGATTATGAAGGTACAAATGGATGGGAAGTAATATCTTTAGTTTCAGATGACACAGGAACTGATTTAGTTAACGGTGTATGGGTTAATAACAGCGAGCAAGGTACTAGTAGCGCTGATCCAGCTACTTTTACTTTAACAAACCCAGGAAGTGGACTTTATGTTACAGGTAACAATGTAGGTACTTCAACAAATGGATTTGGCGTTGGAATGAAAGTTAATATAGTTGTAGGGGGTGGCGGTAGTATAAGCCAAATATCTATAATTGATCCTGGATTTGGATATCAGCCAGGAGATGTACAAACCATATTAAGCAATGGCGGTGGAGGTATTGGGGTTAATTCTACATTTGTATTAGATACATATACTAACATATATAGTAGAATTTATAGTTATAATGAAGGTTTATATTTTGAAAGCAATATTCCTTATAGAGCTGGGTTTGATAGAAAACAAAACAGATATGTTGCCCCTATATTGAATAATTCACCAAACCCTTTACCTGGTCAAGTATTATCCGGACCTAGTAACACAGGTATAAAAGCATATTACACAACAGTAACTATGCAAACAGATACTACTACAGATCCCGGTGGATTAAAAGAATTATTCGCGGTAAGTTCAACATACGGAAGATAAAACAAACAATATGATAGAATTTTTAGAAATATTTTTATTTGGACAAGGCGATGTTCAAATGGCAGATCCTTTAAACTTAGGGGCGGCTGCTTTAATATCAGCGGGTACTCAAATCTTAGGATCTTTGTTCGGAGGTGGTGCAAGAAGAAGAGCGGAGAGAGATGCTCAACGTAAACAAGCTAGATTGCAAAGAAAACTTAGCAACCTAGAAGCTAGTAGGCAGGCAATAACAAACCCTTACTCAGGTGTTAAAAATTTAAGCAGCTTAGCCGTAGACCTTAGTTCAAGCTTATCAAATCCTTACGCTAATTTAAGCGTTGCTACAAAAGCAGCAGAAATGCAAGTAGAGCAAGCAGATATATCTTTAGCAAATACTTTAGACAATTTAAGATCAACGGGATCTGGAGCAGGTGGCGCAACGGCATTAGCTCAAGCCGCACTGCAAAGCAAGAAAGGCGTTACTGCAAGTATAGAGATGCAAGAAAAACAAAACGAAGATAAAAGAGCTGCAGGAGAAGCTCAATTGCAACAATTAAGAATGCAAGAGGGCGCTAGAATTCAAGGTATACAAATTGCTGAAGGTGGTAGAACACAAGGGTTAGATGCTGCTGGAAGGCAATTTATGTTTAATACGCAAGAGCAAAGAGAAATGGCACAACTAGATAGAGTATCCGCTCAATTAGCAGGAGCTGAAGGTCAAGCTATGCAGGCCTCTGCTGCTAGACAAGCAAATACCGCAGGTTTAATTGGTGGTTTGGCCGGAATTGGTGGAAACCTATTAACAGGTTTAGCACAGCAAGGGGCAACTCCTTATGATAATTCCGCTTCTTTAGGCTCTAATCCTGTTAATTTTACAAATGATCAAATGAGTGCTTTGGTTAACGCAAGCAACGTAGCTAGTACGATATCGGGGTTAAGATTATAAAAAAATAAAAAATGAGTTATAGAAATCCAAAACAGTATATAGATACGCAATCAATGCAGATTCAACAGGATCTACAAAAAACACTAGCTAATGTAGGTAGTCAAACGGTTGCTAATATAAATAAAATACATGAAGAGAACGCTAAAAAAGTAGAAGCGATTAGAGCAAATGCAGATGCAAGAGTAGAGAAAGCGCAAAATTCAATTATACAAGCGCAATCTAAGAATCCTACCGCTGATTTTGGTGATTTGAACAAACAACTTAAGTTGATGAATAATCTTTTACTTAAGGATCCCACTAAAAGAACAGCTGAAGAGAAAACATTTATTACGAGCATGCAATCTATAGGAGACACAATGAGCAATATGCTTAAGAACACAGCTATGTCTCAAGAAGCAATGCTTGAGCAAGTTAATAAAAAACCCGGAACTATGGGAGCTATAGACCCGAAAGCAGACCCTGAACTATACGCTAAACTATCTGTGTTAGCAAATAGAACAGAAGGGCGCACTGTAGCTAGATATAAAACAAATAAAAACGGTCAGGTTGTTTTTTCTTTAGATGTTTATGAAAAAACTAAAGACGGTGAAAGATTTGTAGGTAATGTTATAAACGACAATGTGGGTACAACTCAGATGCCTAATGTAATACCCGATATTGGACAGGAAATGACAGACGCTATCACTAGAACGTTAAATTCAAATGATTTTACTAGTGAATTTTCTGAGTTTTTAGAAAATGGTGAAAAAGTTTACAAAAATAAAAAAACTGGAGCTAGAATAAGTCGTGAAGATTTTAAGGCAAAGCTAAGAGCGAATGCAATACCTATAATAATGGGGCTTACAGAAAGAGAAAAAGCTTCTTTATACAACAATGTATTTAAAACAAAGGGGGACGACTTCGATTACAGTGGGGGAAGATTAACTAAGTTACAGGAAAACACAAAAGACTTAATACTGGCAGATGCATTTATGGAGGACATGATGAAAAGAGCTGAGCTGCAGTCTAATGTTTTAGGAAAAACTTTTGATGTTACCCCTCCACAAAGTGATTCTAAAAAAATTATAGTTAAAGATTTTGAAAAAGGCGTTAAAAACGCTTCAAAAAACATAACTACTAGTAAAGGCGTTACTTATACGTTAACTAATGGTACGCCATTTAAAATAAAAGATAATAAGGTAACACAAGAAGTAGATCCTGCTGCAAAATATGTTTATACTCCCAAAGGAGACGGAGACTCAAATGGTGTACCTATTGAGGTTGACTATTGGAAAAGAGTGCCGGCAAATATTAAAGATTTAAGTAAAGGGTATAAAGAAGATGTTTATGAAATAAATTTACAAGAAATTTTAGACACTTTCGGAGGCGATCAATTCAGGAAACTATAACTATTAAATATAATACTATGTATATAAATAAAGAAACAGGTGATAAAGTATCAGTTGAAGATATGCAAAAATATGCTGATGAAAATGGAGTAAGCGTAGAGCAATATGCGCGTGATTTTAATTATATTTTAGAAGAACAATCAGGAGCTTCTACATCGAACGCCACAAAAGACCCTGAGTCTAGAGTAAAAGATGGCGACTTGCTTGATCCAAATTTTCAACAAGGCGCTGCAGCGGATGCGGGTGTAGTGCAACCAATGACAGCATCACAAGCGGGGTATGTGGAACCAAAAAATACGGAATCTTCATCGGTAGTTGGTTTATCGGACTCTCGAATTGAAGACATAGAAAAAAAATTTAAAGTAGGATATTACCATCCTGAACAAAGGGAGGCTTATAAAAACTGGGAAAAAACAGGAAAAGTTGATGGTACACTTTTACCTAACTTTGATGTAGATGATTATAAAAAAAGCGAAAGAGTTATAAATGACAATTTTAGAAAAGAAGTTGAAAAAATATATCAAGAGTCCGCTAAAGGGGTTAAATTAGATAAATTTGGTTCTTTTGATTACGATGATAAAGAGTCTATAGCTAATTTTAGAGATAGAGCAATAAATAAGCTTATAAAGGAAAATAAAACTATTCAAAACAAAATACTACCACAAGCTACAAGTCAAGCTAAATTTGAATTTGATTCTGCAAACGATAAGCTAAAAGAAAAATACGGAATAAACAGTAAAAACGTTAGCCAAGAAAATATAGACAATTATACTAAAGAAGCTACCGCACAATTCAATGCGTTGGTTAATTCAAAAGTAAACTCTACTCCTGAGTTTAAACAGATTATAACAGATTTTAATTCTGTAATGGATGAAACAGGTAGAGTAGGTCTTGAAGCTTTTACTAGAGGTAAAGACTGGGAAGGTTTAATGTCTTTAGAAAGAGGCTTGCAAGCGTCTAATAATCCACTAAGTAAACTGGTGTTTAAGTTTATACAGCAAACCTACGCTGGAGGGAAACAAATAAAAGATGGATTAGACGAAGCGGGAGTATACGGAGCTATACAAATGAATGAAAGATTTATTTCTCAATTAGATGATTTTAAAGGAAAAGAAACAAACAAAATAAAAAATAAATACCTCGAAGAAGGTTATACTGAAGAGCAAGCAAGTTTAGGAGCCAACGAAGATATTAAGTCTCAAAAAGGTTGGTGGAGAGAGTCAGAAGATGATCTAGCTAATGCTTTTAAGTTCGTTAAAATAACTAGCGAAAATCAAACAATTCCTTCCGGCGTCACAAAAGGAACTTTTCAAGATTATGAAAATAGCGTAAATAAAAAAACCGAAGCAGAAGATTTATCTATTAGAGGAAGATTAATAGACGTTGCGGATCAGCAATTGGCTACATCTGCTTATGGGACTGACGAGTTTAAAAACTTTATGAAGGGCGACAATATGCTAGAGAACAGTGTTAGCATGGTTGGAAAACAACTACTTCCTCAAATGGGTATTGCAATACTTACAGCTGGAGTTGGTAACGCTATTCAAATGGGTAGTGGGATGTATGTTGACGGTATAAATAATAAAATTAGAGAAAAGTACGGCTTAAGCGATGAAGAAGAAATAACTCAAGACATGCTTAAAAATGTTATTAGCGACGATAAGTTTATTGATGTTTTAGTTACAAAATCTGTTGCAGGTGGTTTTCTAGCTGGACAATTGGAAAGGTTAGGGGCCGGCAAGCTTTTAAGCAATCTAACGAACGAAGGAGCGGCTTCTATACTAAGAACAGGTATTAAAAGATATGCTCAAAGAGTTGGTGGTCAAACTATAAGAAACTTTTCTACAGGCGCTACAGAAGCTATAACAGAGGTTTTACAAGAAGTTCTTTCGGCAAGTGTTGCAGGTGGCGAGTTAGACAAAGAGCAGCTATTTGAAGCAGGGGGAACCGGTTTTTTAGTATCAGCAATGACTGGTCTAGGCGGTAATGTTGTTACTCAAACTGTACAAGAAGTTAAAACTTTAAATAGGATAGTAGCTGGAAAGTTAAACCCTGAAAGCGCTGAAGCTTTTTTTAACACAAAATCAGCAGAAATAGACAATATACTTAAAACCGAAACTAATCCATCTAAAATACAAGAGCTTAAAGAAAAAAAACAATCTATATTAGACGCAAGAAACGCTAATTTAAAAATACCTTCCAACTTTTCAATCGCGGCTAAAGAAAAAATATTTAATTTAGTTGAAGAAAAGCAAAATATTGAAAAAGAAATTAAAAACAAAGACCCTGAACTAGTTAGAAGTCAAACAGACAGAATCAAAGAGATTAACACCGAATTAAACGTTATATCCAGTTTGGAAACCCAGGTGAAAACGGTAGAAAAACTAACTAAAGATGTGAAAGGGCTAAAAGTTGAATCTCTTGACAATGCAGAAGCTATATCAAATTTTATTGAAGAAAACAATATTGATGTAGATGGTAAAAAAGCATCACAACAACAAGGGTTTATTTATCAAGATCCAAAAACGGGTGAGCAAATAATCATAATAAACAAAGAAGTTGCAGCAAAAGAATATGCTGTTAATGTAGCGGCCCACGAATTTCTACACGGTCTACTATTCCAAACAGTTAAAAACTCGCCTGAAACACAAGTAGCTTTAGGTAAATCTTTAAATGAGTATATAAACAAAATTGATGCCAACCAGATTAAAGATAGTAACTTCGCAAAAAGATTGGAAAGCTATAAAGATATGGATGAAGCTACTC
>Ga0208303_1000640_pt1 | contig 14490 bp, 27 predicted proteins | sample CB_VirMetaG_2_FD_184537 | JGI IMG/M metagenome (GOLD analysis project Ga0208303, IMG submission 184537) | Freshwater to marine saline gradient viral communities from Chesapeake Bay - CB_1504_2 Viral MetaG (SPAdes) (version 4) | ecosystem: Environmental > Aquatic > Marine > Coastal | place: USA... | reverse complement strand
AATCTAATATACTTTCTTGTTTAGCAGATACATCTTCTTCGTAGGTTATCTTCTCTTCTTTGGGAGGCGTAACAATTAACATGTTATCAATAATATCTAGGCTAAGATCAAGAATTACAGGTTTGCTTGGAGATGACTCAAAAACGCTAACAGTTGTAGCTTGATATGGTTTATTAAGAGTGACAGTACCCATAGCTGTAGTTACCAGTATCTCGCCACTAGATAAACCTAAAGCATCAGGTAATAGTATTATAAGGCTACGACCTAGCTCATCTACTGTAGCTGTAAAGTCTGTGCCTCTTATTGCTATATTGGCTGTAGGAGTTTTAAGCGTAATATTTTGTTTATCTATACGGTTTAAATTGCCAGTAATAAAGCGTGCTGTCCCAAGACCAAAGGTAATAGCCATTTTAGATTTGCTTGGATCAGGATCGTAAATGTATTCATCTATTAATAATTGTGAGTGTTCAGTTAATTTTACAACAGAGTCATCAAGAAATGTTATAGCCATTCTGCCATTAGTAGTTATGGCTTCATCATTACTTTGTATAGCAAACTTTAAGTTTGCATCGTAGGGTTTGTCTCTTACTATTTGGGCTGAACCGTTTAGTTCAGAAATGTCTCCAATATCAACAGCTTGTGCTTGTACCTTGATCGTTTTGAACGACACAAACAGTAGAAGCAGAAGTGCCAGAGATTGACATAATTTTGAGCCAGTCATTATCTTGGGTACTCAGTTGTTGAATATTAAATGTTCTCGAGCCACCTGTATGATCTAAGTAGAAATATCCACCTGCTGAAGCATTAACCCCTGTACCTGTATAAGTTACTGTATTATCAGAACCATCTATATCCATATAGTTGGTAGCACCATCAATATTAATGTTAGATGTTACTGTGTTATTAGATCCCTGAATAATCCAATCTAAATCTAGTGATGCAGCTATTGCAGTTGTACCTTGGTTTAAAGTAAATGTATTACCACTACCAGTAACAGCTACGTTTTGATTAGAGCCATCTGAACTGTAGGTATCTGTTGGATCTACTTGAATAGTAAAAGAGTTTGTACCACCAGTAAAGTTATATAAACCTGTGAAGTTATCTGCAAATATATCACCAAGAAACTTATTAGTTGCACCAATCATGTTGATGTCTAAAGTCATAGTGTTTCCATCCAAATCAAAAGCATTAACGCTTCCAGCCGTTGAATTTAAACCACCAATAATATTAGATATACCTAATTGTTCTAGGTCTATATTCGCACCAGTACCAGACTGATCTACATATATTTCGTTGTCAGCCGCGTAACTTGTCCATGCACTCAGCATCACAAGTAGGCTTATTAATTTCTTCATCATTTAATTTTACTCCTTGATTTTGTTTTTGTAAAACCCAATATTTTCTGTTATAACCTATTTGCACCAGTTCAAGGACAGCACCTTCTATAGCTTTCATCAAAGCTATGGTAGAAGATTCATTTCTAGCGTTACCTAATTCTATTTCTACTAGCTCAGTATTAGCCTCAATAAACCTAAATACATCTTCAGATTTACCATAGCTAAATATGGTCTTTTGACTTAATACTTCTAACAATACTTCGCCTGTAGCCACAGAAACCATACGTAAACTAACAGTTATATTATCTTCTCTGTATTGCACGCTATTGCCAATACCAAGATACCTAGCTCCTACGCCACCAGACTCTAAATTAGCTTCGTAAGATATAACAGCTCCTTCTATTAAGATACCTGCAAATAATAATGGTCTAAGAGCTTTGTTTTTATCTTCTTCTGTAGCTGTTTGTTCTCTTGCTGACCTTATAAGCTGGCGTTCTTTAGTAAGATTATCTAAGCCAACTCTTTCTACAACTCTAAAAAAGTTACCGTCTCCTGCGTGTTTTAAAGCTCGTATAAGTAGTGCGTTTGGTTGCTGGGTGATAGCTGTAGAAAATAAAGCAAACTCGCTGTTGCTTTTTCTTTGTCCTGTTTGATCTGTAAATGCTGTAGGGTATACCGCTACTACTGGACTAACTTCTGGTATTGGTACGTTTTTAAGTTCTTTAGACTGTAAATCTTGTATAGATACTACATTATTAGAACTATATCTTTGTTCGTATGTATCTTCGTATTGATCAAATATAGAACAACTAGAAAGTAAAAGTACCAATAGGTATTGTGATTTCTGTAACTGTGCCATCTGCTTCCGTTATCTTTAAAGTTAATGTTACGCCATCGCTAGTATACTCTATAGTATTACCTTCTAATGTTATGGTTCCAGAACTTGATGGTGTTTCGCCAAATAAGTTATTTACTAACTGTCTTGATAACTCAGCATATACTCTTGATTCTAGGTTACGCATAAATCTTGCAAGAGTAGAGTTTTCTTTTTCTCTTTCTATCTCATCCTGTAAGGCCTTAATCTCTTCCTTAATGGTTAATTTTCTTGAGAACTCTTGGTTTTCAATCGTAAGATAGTGTGAGCTGGTACCCATGCCGTTAAAACTAGGTGATTTAAACTTATGAACTATTTGGTCTGCCCAAAGGTTTTGAAAAAATATTCCTACAAACAACATAATTCCAATAACTACCATAATTTTAGTTATTAAAACTTTTTCAGCTTCTGCTTTATCAATCTTTTCTTTGGTCATCTCTATCCGCCTTTGCCAACCTATCGGTGTGCATTAGTTGTGGTACACCAAGTATAGTCTTGAGAAGTGTATCTTGTCTAATTATCTCGTTGTCTACGGATCGCACTCTATCAATAAGAGCAACCAAGATACCGTGTTGTGAGTCTAGTTTTTGACCTAGTCTTTGTTCTATTTCTGATATTTGAGCAGAAACTTTTTCATCAAGTACATCTACTTTAGTTTCCATGCCATCAATAATTTTATTGATCAGCTTCCAGATAAATAAACCTAAACCTATAGCTGCTGCTATTGGAAAACCAACTTCATTAATTAACTGAACTACAGAGTCCATGTTATTTAATAATCACCCCATACTTTAGCTTTTTTACCACCATGATATTCAACTGCATGACCTTCATCTATTAACATTTGACAGATATCTTTGCCATCTTCTGTGTAAGGTATGCCGAGAATACGTCCATATTTACCTTTACCAAGTGATTTAACTTTAAAACTACCGCAACATAACTCACCAAGCCTAGCCTTTGCAGCTAGACCTAATTTTTTTTCAGCAAGATCACGTGTCCTAGATTCTGGAGTATCGATCCCATGCAGACGAACTCTTTGTTTATGTAGCTTTACATCAAAGCCTAAATCTAAAATACAATCAAAAGTATCACCGTCTACAATACGGTCAAGTGTTGCGTTATAGACAAAAGCATCTGGTGATTTTGCCATTATGCGTCTGTGTTGTTTATGTTAATTTTAGCTTTTTTCTTTACTCTTTTAGTAGTATAAGCCTCATTAACATTTGGAGTAGATTTGTCGTCAGCAACATAGTGACCTTTTTTATTTCTTGATCTTACTTTAACTTTTTCAGTGCCAGTAACTTTATCCCAAAATTTACTAAGAATACCCATACTACTTCTCCTTTGCTTTACCTATATTTAAAGCTAAAAGATCTACAAACTTATAAAGTTTACCGATCCACGCATCATCTTTAGGCGTTGGCGTACTTGCTGCTATTAAACTAGCAACTGTAACTATTGTAGTAACCCACATAATAATATCTACCATAATATTTCTCCTTTATTTTGATCTGCATCGCAGACTTATTTTATTATAGTGTAAAAAGGCAATTATTTGAAATAAGAAGGCAAACCAATCATAGGTCTACCATCAAATTTATTTTGTTTAGCATCTTTACTACTTGCATCGTTGTAGTGTAAAAATACCTGTCCACAATCTTCACCTTCAAAAGGTTCTCTCCAATGTTCTAAATCACAACCACGATACATTAACATATCACCTGGGTTTAAATTTATTTCAATATCTGGTTCTATGTATATTGACCAATCATCACCGCCAAGATTCATAGTAGTAGATATTTCACAAGAGTATCTATCTTTGTGTTTTTTTAACTCGTCACCCTTTTTATAAATTCTAGCGTATGAATATGTTTCAACAAGGTTAAGTTCTGATTCTTTTTCCATAATAGGTTTTACTTTTTGTAGCAAAGTTTCCATCACAATATCGCTATAGTGTGAATAAGTTTCAGGTACTTGTTCATCATTCCAAACTCCAAAGTATTCGGTAAACTGTGATATGTATTTTTCATCAAATAAATGCCTAGCTACTTTTCTTTTATTTAAAAAATATTGATAACAAAAATCTGCTAATTCTTTTGATATTGCACCTTTGATTACTTGGTACTTATTTTTTTTAAAACTCATTTAAATGGGTATCCTAAATTCCAGCACACTAACGAGTGTCGTATACCTTTAGTTACAGGCTTAACTCTGTGCCAAACAAAAGAAGGAAAAACAATTACACTTCCTTTTTTTCTAATTTCTTTACATATTCTTGGTTGAGAGCCTTCGTCTGTATTTCTAAAATCAAACTCTAAATCTCCACCTTCGTATTCTTTAGGGTCAGTGAGTGATACAGTCATACTAAGTTTTCTTTGCTTACCATGAGTATTTATATTATCTGGTTGGTCATAAGGTTCTTCATGTGAGTCGCAATGCCAGTCATAAAACTGGTCTTTTTTGTATTCGGTAAACTGACAAGCTTCTGACCAATCCCAGTCAAAATTCCAATTAGCACTTGCATTTGCTTGATGTATGTAAGGTTGGATTTCGTTATATATCCATCTATCAGATATCCATACTACATCAGATTTTCTTTTCTTTTGTATATTTTTAATTTCTAATTGGGTAAGGTTTTCGGATTGAGAATAACCTGTAAGAGCCATTTCTTTATCCTGCTCTTTACCATATTTTACTATTTCATCACAAATTCTTTCTGGTATAACTGATTGAAAGTACCAGTAATACCATTTAAGATTCATTTTTTGTTGCGTAAAGAATTTTTAGTTAGTCCAAGTACCAGCTTTTACAAAGTCGTAGACTTCATCTAAACTCCACATTCCAGATGCTCCCGATACGAAACTAACTTCGGGTTCTTTGGTAATCACTACACCAGAACCTCCATTTGTTGATGCTGGGGCTGCTGCTCCAGCACCTCCTGCTCCTACAGTTATAGTATAGTTTGTGGCACCAACAACAGTTAATGTAGATTCAGCTGAAGCTCCGCCACCTGATGCTTCGCCTGGGACAGAAGATCTATAACCACCTGCTCCACCTCCTGCACCAAAGTCTTGGAAAGCAGTAATATTACTAGCCCAACCACCGCCACCGCCACCTGTATTAGCTGAACCAGCAGAAACCGTATTAGCTGGATTACCTCCGTTACCGCCACCTCCAGAACCTCCAGAACCAACATTTCCAGCACCGAAATAGTATTGACCTGCACCACCGCCACCAGCTCTTGTAACTGCTGAGCCAGTTATTGATGATGCAACTCCTGCACCTCCAGAACCACTTGCATAAGTAGGTGCTCCTACTCCGTTGCCACCTGCTGCACTAGCACCTCCACCTCCACCAGATACGTCTGCACCTAACTGGTTTGCTCTTGCACCGCTTCCGCCATTAAATCCTTGATTGGCTGTTCCAGTACCAAGAGCAAAACGACCTCCTCCGCCACCAGACCCTCCAGGTTGTGTTCCAGGATTAGGTGTGAAATAGCCTGTATCACCTCCTCCGCCGCCAGTTGAGGTAACAGTTGTAATGGGAGTTCCTGCTATAGAAGAGTCCCCACCTCTAGAACCAACAGTAAATGTTGGAGCTACAGGATGACCTCCGCCACCTCCACCACCTGCAATAATAAGGTATTGTAGTTCTTTTGTGTGTGTTGCTGTGGTTAAAGTTCCACTAGAATTAAAAGTAGTTATTACCGCACTTTGTGTACTTGTTGTTGGGTCATTATCTGGCCCAATAATTCCTCCATTACCATCTGACATATTTAAACCTCTCTCCATTCAAGACTACTTGCGTTCCAAACATAGTCTGTTTCTATTTCTAAATTTGCACCTGTATAAGTTTTACCTACCCATTCTTGATTAGGTTCATTCCAAGATATTGAGACGGGATTAGAGTCAACTTCATTTACATTAGGATAAGTTACAGGTGCCTGCCAATCATCGTTAGAGTCTAGCGTCCAAGAACTTTCATAGAGATCATTGCCGAAAGGTTTTGGTAAAATAAATTTGTCTTTTGTTGCATCATAAGTAAGACCTACACCCGCAAATTGTTTGCGTTGATTACCGTTATAAGAAGTTTGTTTCCAAGCAACACCATTTTCTGAATGAGGTAAAATATTAGAAACAAAAGTTTCTGCTTCAGATGAATAATCGCCACCATTAGCAGCTACATCCTCGTTAGATATTACTACTACTTGTATTACTACGTTGCTGCTGTCAAGTTCTGCAAAGTGAGCCATATTTTAACTCCTTATGCGTCACCTAATATTTCACCAGAAGCTACATACTGTAAATCACTATTAGCACTAGCTGATACTCTTAATAAATCTGTTTCATCTAAATAAATCATACGATTTTTATCTATAACAGTTAATGTTGAGTCTGCTGGTACAGATATTGTTTTTGCTATGTGAAAATAATTTGAGCCATTATCTCTAGATATTTCTACAGTTACATCTGCTGCATTTGTACCATCTACATTTGATATTAATAATGTATTTAATTTAATAATTTCATCAGCAGATACATCTATTATGTCTGTTGCTGAAGTTGTAATTGCTCCACACAAATTAAATCCTGCAATGGATGTTACATTTACTATATTTACTGCTGCCATATTTTTCTCCTAAATTATCCGAATACAATAGCCATGGCTATAGCTTTACCTGTTGAGGTTTTTGTATTGAGCTGGGTTTGTATGTTGGAAGTTACTCCGTCACTAAAGTTTAATTCTGCTGCTGTTGAAGTAATAGTTGTACTTGCAATAGATAAAGCATCTGTTTCTAAGGTACCATCTATATCTACATTTCCTGAGATGTCTAAACTTGCTGCTGCTATTTCACCACCAACTGTAAGTGTAGTAGCCATGTCAACTGCACCATCAATGTCTACTACATCTAAATTTGTAGTACCATCTACGTCTATATCGCCAGAGATGTCTAAAGCTGTACCGATTAGAGTTTGTGTTAATGTTATTTGGCCATTAGAAGCAATAGTCATAGCATCTACATCTGAGGCAGATCCTATTGTTTTACCATCACCAATAATAAGATCATCAGTTAATGTAACAATACCTGTAACACCTAATGTGCCACCAACTGTAGCGTCATCTGTAACTGTTAAATCATCTTCTACTTTTAGATCTACAACGTTAAGACTGGCAAAAGCGTCAACCATTGCCGCACCAGACCCTGCTCCGTCAGAATAAATTAATTTAGTATCTCCAGCAGGTATTGTTATATTAGCTCCACTACCTTGAGAAATAATTATGTTTTGTGAACCAGTAGTACCGTTTTCTATAAACCAAAGTTTTGATACGGTATTAGGGGCTATGGTAATAGTACAAGCACTATCAAGAGTACCTGTATATTTAAGATATAAAGATCTACCAGGATCAGTTGATCCATCTGCTATTGTGGTTGTATGAGTGTCAGCGTTTGTGGTTATGGCCTCAGTACCAAAACTAAACGCTTCACCTATAAGCTCTAGGTTAGTATTTGTGCTTGTGCCCCATGACCCTGATTCATCACCAGTAGCAATTTCTTTTAACCTAAGATCATTTACGTATGTTGCCATGTTTATCTCCGTTCAAATTTATTATAAGTTGTTTTTTTATAAAAGTTAAGCTACTTCTTCCCAATTAGGAGTTTGTGCTTCATCTATCAAGCTCCAAACAAATGTAGATCCTACTAAACCTTCTGCTTGTCCTAGTTCAGGTAATATATTTGCTTTGCAAACTGTAGTGACTGTTCCTAAAGCAGAAGTACAAGAGACACCAGTTACAAAAACGTTATTTACTGTACTGGTTGTGCTAGTGCCTAAAGCTGAAGTGCCGCTAAAACCAGAAACTGATAAATTATTATTACTAATCGGCGTAACCGCTCCTAAACGTGCTTCTCCATCTAACCCAAAAGGAGATAAATTGTTGTTTGTTGATAAAGTTGCTGTACCTAATGCTGACGTACTATTTAAACCACTTACTGAAATATTGTTTACTGAAGTTGTTGTAGCCGTACCTAGATTACCTGCTGCTAATAAAGTTGTAGGTGTTACGTTAGCTTCAGCTTGAATGTTTACACTAACAGCACCTAAACTAGCAGTGACTCCACCTACTGATACTATAGCTTGAGCATTTACTGCTGCAACTGGTGTACCTGTTGATCCTGCTGCGGGTGCGGTTATTGAAAGAGGAACACTTGCTTCACCATAAGCGAGTTGACCCCAAGTACCTCGACCCCAGCCGTTAAGGAACTCAGCCATTTTAAGCTATACGTATAATCGCTGTGCTTGCCGCTGCTGCTGGAAAAACTATAGTAAAGTCGCCTGCTGTTGAAGTTTTATCTCCACCAAAATCTATAGTTGCTACTGACTTATCGCTATTGGTGTCGTTATAAATAAGACAACCTCTAGCTGTAACAGTTGCTGTACCAAAAGTTAAATCTGCAAAATCAGTAAAACCAGTAGTTCCAGAACTTGTCGGTGCAACTTTAGTTAAAGTATTACCGCCTGCTGTGTAGTTAGTACCACTTGATTCTTGTGAAGTTGAATAAGCAGTTGTAGTTGCTCCCATAGTGGCAGAACTTGTGAATAAAGCAAGTTTGAAAGCATTACCATTAGTTGCAAAATTGTGTGTTGCAGTCAATAGTTCTTTTTTAAAACTTGTAGTTAATGTTGATGTAATGGCCATATTAAATACCTTTAATTATTTTTGCTATATCTTCGCTACCTTGACCAGATAAATCTTGTATCAAAGTGGCTTTATAAGATTTTAAAGCATTTTTTATATAAATCAAACAAACTTGATAAATCATCTCTCTATATGCTTTAGCTTGTTCTTGTATATAAGGATCTTGGCTTTCACTATGGCTTACTATTTTATCAGTAAGTCTTTCCGCCCAAAACTCTGGAGGATGTCCACCATAATTAGTAGTTTTTGCTTCTATAATGCCTAATCCAGGTATTCCTGCTGGTGTTATTTTATCTACCATTTGTTTGGCTCGGGTGGTTTTAAGTGTGAGTCATTTCTATCTATTAACACAGGTTCATGTACTTTTTTTGTTATTTTTAAATTATTTAATCTTTCAATCTTTAAACCTTCTTCATCAGATATTACTACCAAAGGATCTGCCAACCTATGATAACCATATAACTTTTGTTCTGGTGTTACGTCTGTATCTAATAACCCAGATGTGCTTGCTATTTCTACTCGCATACCTGCTGAAATACATTTGCTTAACCAAAACTCAGTACAAGCTCTTCCTGCTTCTGCAAAATGTAAGTTTTCTTTATATGAAAAATCTACACCAAACATTTTTAAAACAGCAACCTCATTCCATAACGCAAAAGCTATTGCGTAGGCAACTGTATTATTTAAGTAATAGCAGTTAGTGTCTTTGATTACATTCTCTATTGGATAATTAACTAAACCTGGACAACGCTTATCTAATTCGCATGTATATATAGGCCCTTCATGTTCTTGTAACATCTTAGCCATCATTTCTGTTTGACCACCAGCATCATCTGTATCTAAAAACCTAGACGCAGGATCCATCATAAATACTCTATCATGATAGATAACACTAGCCACACCATTTATAGCCCATACCTCATCAAAGTGAACTCCGTGTGATTTTGCTAAATTATAATCAAACCAACTTTTGCCAAGACCGACAATAGCTATAGTTTTACCTTTTAGGTTTTCTACTCTCTCCATCTTCTCTCTCCTTAAGTGGTAGCGTTTCTAATAGAATCGTAACGATATTCGTCTTTTCTTCCTCTAGCCTCTGCTTTGTTTTTTAACCTTGCAGTTTCTTGTTGAAATCTATTTTCATATAAAGCTAAAAGATCAGTATCACCTTTCATAAAAGTATATGCTTCATATAAACATCCATATAACAATGCGTTTCTAGCATTTTGTGATAACCATGTTCCTGTTGTATCAGTTACTAAACTATTAGGTTTGTATAAGTAATGTAACTCTACTGAATAATCTGCATCTGGAATTGGTGCTACAATTAATGTAGATCCATTATTTGAAGCAGTAGATAATTCTTTATCAAAATCTCCATAATATTTTGGCAATCCTCTTAATGATGTGTCTGTAGGATCAGGAGTATATTCTCTCATGAAGCTTCCATGTTTTTTTTCTAAGTAATGATAATCACCACTAGCGTCTATAACAGCTAGTGAAAAACTTAAATTATAATCTGTGGGTGCTGTTAGATATGTATTTCCAGTTGTTAAAACACCTGTTACATTTTTTCTAAAAAAATCAAACTGTATTAATTCAAACAATCTTTCTTCTGTATTCTTGATCATATCGTCAAGAGTAGATACAAAAGTAGTCTCTTCGTTTTGTACGTAATTTTTAATTAATGTTTTTAACTCTGATAATGTCATACTGTTATTGTAACCTCGCCAAGGGAACCTGTCATTTCATATCCTAATATCTTAGATCCTATAGGATCAGCTGTCATTGAAGAATTAGAATTGCCATCATTTGTGTAAACAGCTCCATCTCCTAATTCTACATCATTATTAGGTCTAGGTTTATATAAAGCTTCTGCATCTGATACGTGTGGTAATGGCTCAAGCTGTGGATGTTTAGGTTCAAAACAATCTCTACATGTTTTTAAACCGTTCCATTCTTCTCTTAGTTGCGACAGTTTGTATTCAAATCCACATCTATCGCAAAGTGCTCTTGCAAATTTACCAGCTGCGTAAGCCATTTTAGTATCCGTGTCTTAAGTATGGTGCAATTCTAAATGAAGCACTATCTTCGTCTTGAGATAGAGCTCTTTCAAATTCATCTTCATACATTTGCTTTAACATAACAACTCTCTCTGGTGCTTTCTTAATAGCTATGTAATAAGCAAGACCAGCAGCGAAGCAAGGAAAAAACCTAAAAGGCATATCCATTGTATTTGTGGCGGTGTCGGCATCATCCATTCTCACTAGTTTATTAAAGACTAATACATCTGTACTATTCTCTGGCGTAGGCCATATATTTAAAACAGGACTTACTTGTTTATCAAGAAAGAACTGAGTAGGTCTAGCTTCAGTAGACTTGGTTGGAATATTTAGATATTCACTTCTGCTGATCTTAGACATTTGTAAATCAAGGTTAGTTCCATCAGTATCTCTTCTAATGGAGCAATCTAATATATCAATAACATTAGAGTTTAAAGTATATTGGTTAGTGCCTTTAGTAACTGTTTGAGTTGTCTGTTCTATAGTCCATTGATTAAGACCACGGTTAGCCCATTCAGCTAACATAAGATTAATAGATCTTTTTGCTGTTTTTAGATCATAACCAGTACGAAGTTCTAATCCACATCTTTCAAATGCTTCTTCTATAAACTCAGTTACATCTGGCTCAAAGTTTGTACTACTTGATGTTGTCATTTAATCTTCCTCTGGAGCATATAAATTATTAAATGTTATGTTCGGATCCATATAACTCTCATGTTGTTCTGCTGAATGCGTCCATTGAGAAGGCATAAAGTCTGGTGCTCCTTCTCCAACACGCCATAAAGCAGGGTTCGTAGCTCTTACTCTGTTATTAGGTAAAGCTACAAAGTTACCAGTATACTCACCAGCGTCTGTTAAATATAACACATGTGATTGCTTATGTTGAGCAGAATCATCAGCTATTGAATTTTTTGTGTAGTCTACTGTAAATAAATATTTTCCTGTATAGAACTCTCCACCTATTTTACATATCCAAGGAGATGAACTAACCCTATCTAAAACTACAACAGAATGATGATGGCTTAGACAATCCCATGGTTGAGCTAAATGATCTTCCATAGGAGAAGGCCATTCTTTTAATGGTATATCTGCTACTAAAGCTTGAATAGGCATTCTTGCCCACATAGCACCGCCATGAACATTAGGTGCATCTTCTTCGTTATCTATTTCGCAACCTGTAAAGACTACTTGAAACGATAAGGATCTATCTGGAATGGTATTAACAGCTATAACAAGAGCATGTAAATACTCTCCGTGATAATTACTATGGTTGGCTGTAAACTCTTTTCTCACCCAGCATTTAAACTGCGGGATGTTTGAAATTAAATATGACAAAACACTCTCTCCTTTGTTTTTGTAAAAAATTTATTATACTTTTCCGCCTTTAGACATGTACTTAGTACCCTTCATAGCTCCACCTTTTGCCATATATTTAGTGCCTTTCATTGCTCCGCCCTTAGACATGTATTTAGTACCTTTAGAAGCTGATCCGCCTTTGGACATATACTTAGTGCCTTTAACCATACCACCATTAGCATAGCCTTTGGTTTTTTTAAACATAATTTACTCCTATGAATATTTAGTTTTTTTTCTTCTATTGTTCATTACTTTACCACAACCTCTTGCAATCTTTCTAACCTCTCCGCCATTCTTAAAAGATACTTTAGCTTTTTTTGTGTTAGCAACAACAGTTTTTCCTCTAGCTCCAGCTGCTTTCTTTTTTCTAGCAGTTTTTGCTCTTTCTGATTTACTTAAACTTTGTGCTTTTGCTCTTGGTAAACAACGATCTGGATTTTTTTTATTCTTGCTTGTACCACATTTACCTTTAATAGATCCATCTGTGCCTATACGAACCCAGTCTTGATTAACCCATTCTTTTAATTTGCCCATTAAAATCTTTGCCTGTCTTGTCTAGCCTGTCTGCCTCCACCTACAAGTCCGCCATCTTTCATTTTCTTTGGTTTCTTTTTTGATCCTTTGGCATAGTTTGGATCTTTACAATACTTAGACGCAGCCATGTTTGCATAAGCTGAGGGATATGTATCAAATGTTCTTTTAGCCCATGCTTTTCCTTTCGGACATATTTTAGCCATTAGCACTTCCACCTTCGTCTTGCTTGACGTATTCTTGAATTAGGATCATTTCTTGTTTTAGCAGAGCTACGCTTTAATTGTCCTGCTGATCTTGCACAATAAGACTTTCTACGTTTTGCAGCCTTGCTACCTTTTTTAACTTTGCCTGTTACGGCTGTTTTTAATTTACTACCAGGATTTTTAGCTCTATAAGCTTTGACTCCTTTTTTAGTCATACCAGCCCCACTTTTGGTGGGGCGGTAATTAGCTGATTTACCTTTGGTAGTTCTTCGTATTGGTTTAGATTTTACTCTTGTAGCCATTCATTAATAGTTTTTTACCATCTCTAAAATGATATGGTAGGAATCGCCACTACTATGACCAACAGTAGTAAAATCAATATCTCCAGTTACTCCTGATCCTGCATTATTTGGTATGCCTGTAAATGAATCATAATACTCATCTCCAGTAGCATCTGATGGTATGTGTGTAAGTAAAACATTTGTTGAAGCATCAAACTCCAACTTAACACTCATGCCAACAGTCATCCACCAAATTTTTGCAATACTTACAGAAGTACAAGCTTGACCAGAGGAGTTAGCACTTAAAGCTGAAACATCAACTTTTTTAACAGCAGCTTCACCACTGCCATCGCTGACATTAGTAAACCGCATAATTGCTTTCCTATCGGTATCTTGTATGGTTTGAGAAGTTACTGCATCTGCCATAATCTACTCCTTATGCGTCAGCAAATGGTGTTACTAAAGTTCCTGATCCTAAAATAATACCTTCTACAGCATACTTAGCAGAAGCCATAGCAGTTACTTTTACAATACTACCAACTAATCCACCTTTAGTTGATCCATTCATAGTAATAACATCATTAGATGCAGCTGAAATAAAAGTTTTACCAGTATTGTCATCTACGCCTGTATATACCCCACCAACAAACTTATCTGTTCCATCAGTTAGAATGTCCATATCTGTAGCTGCGGTTTCTACAACAAAGAAGAAAGAAGCTCCTAAATTATTTAACTGATTTGGATCTGTGTTATCTCCAGGATCTGTTGAAACAATACTAGGTAAAGTAAATTTACCATCTGCATCGTTACAAGTAAGAATTTTACCTGCATGAGAGTCTACTGTTAATGTAGTGTCAGCCGTTAAGCTAACTACGTTTGCATTACCTGCCGAAATAAATCCTGCTAAAGATTTTATTGGGCCTGAAAAAGTGCTTTTTGCCATAATTTTTCTCCCGAAAAATAAGTTCTACTGTCTTGGCTTGTCTGCTAGGTCAGTCTGTAGAACAAGTTAATAAATCCTAGTCCTTCGATTGTATATTAGTTTGATCTAAAAAAAAAGGGAGCCGAAGCTCCCTTTAAACAATCAGTTAAGATTATGCACCTTGAGATGCAAACACTGCTCTTGGATTTGAGAATCCA
>Ga0208303_1000639_pt1 | contig 14491 bp, 8 predicted proteins | sample CB_VirMetaG_2_FD_184537 | JGI IMG/M metagenome (GOLD analysis project Ga0208303, IMG submission 184537) | Freshwater to marine saline gradient viral communities from Chesapeake Bay - CB_1504_2 Viral MetaG (SPAdes) (version 4) | ecosystem: Environmental > Aquatic > Marine > Coastal | place: USA... | reverse complement strand
CTGGAGTGTTCGTGTTTATTCAAGATGGTACGGGCGGAAGAACTCTCAGCCTTGGAACGGACTACGAAACCCCCGGTGGCGCAGGAATCACACTTAGTACCGCAGCCAATGCAATCGATGTAGTTCCGTACTTTGTTAAGGCTGCTGGCAGTATCCAGCTAGGCGCACCGCAGTTGGCGTTTAGCTAATGACTATGTTTGGCTCACAATGGTTCGCTAACACTGGCGGTGCTGGTTACACCATCGATCAGTCGATCCGGTTTAATGACGGGGATAGTCCTTATTTGAATCGTACATTCGGCACACCGACTAGCAACTCACAGTTTGGGTATAGCTTCTGGATTAAGTTGGGTGAGGGTTACGATGGAAAGTATATTATCAGTGCAAATGGTAGTGGCAATAACGACAACTTTTATTTTTCAAGTAACAAAATTAATATCCAAGAAGGCGGTGTGCTTCGTTTACAATCAAATCAACTCTTCCGCGATTTTTCGTCTTGGTATCATTTTGTAGTAGCATATGACCTTGGAAACGCTACAGCTTCACAGAAACTTCGTGTCTATTTGAATGGATCGGAAATTACTTCTTGGGCAACGGATACACGTTCTAGTCTAAGCAGTACCTCAAGCCGCCTTAATGCGGCAGTTGGTCATGATGTAGGCGCAAACGTATTTAACGGCGTATCATCTCATATTAACAACTGGGATGGCTATATCGCAGAGTTTCATTTTGTAGACGGTACTGTTCTTACTCCTACCGACTTTGGTGAATACAACAGTGATGGCGTGTGGATACCCATCGAAGCGTCTCCAACCTACGGAAACAACGGTTTCTACATCACAGGTGAAACAGCCAGTGATCTGGGTGAAGATTTCTCAGGCAACAACAATGACTTTACCAGCAGCGGACTAGCCACCACAGATCAGATGCTGGATACGCCGACTGATAATTATTCAATTTTTAATCCTGTAGCTAGTTGTAATGTCTCAGGTCAACCTCTTACTATTTCTGATGGCAATTTAAGAACAAGTGCTGGAGGAACTTCAAATGCTATTGAAGCTATTACTCAAATAGGACCATCTTCAGGTAAATGGTATGCTGAGTTTACTTTGAATGCGGCACCACAATTATCAAACCAATACCCTGTTATTGGTGTAATTGCGGCTGACTTAAACATTACTGGCGGTAATAATGTAGGCGATAGTACATTTAGAGGTTATGTTCCAAACGGAAATATACAGGGTACGGGAGGTGGAGCATATGGAGATACTTTTACAACAAATGATATAATTGGTTGTGCTATTGATTTGGATAACCAAAAAATATGGTGGAGTAAAAATGGGGTATTCCAAAACAGTGGTGATCCAGCAGCAGGAACAAATGCTGCATTTACAAACTTGACAGCGGGACTATTTTACAGATTTTGTATTTCTCATGCTGGGAGTACTGCTACAGACGTGACAGGCAATTTCGGGCAGTCTGCCTTCACTTACACACCGCCCACCGACTTCAACGCATTATCCACCGCCGCCCTAGACGACCCAATCATCGCCGATCCTTCGGCGCATTTTCAGACGACAGTATACACAGGCAATGGAACAGCTATTGGCTCCGGTGGTCTTGAAGTAAACCAATCTGGGAATAGTACGTTCCAACCTGACTTTGCTTGGATCAAAAATAGAACAACTGGTGGTAATGAACATGATCTTTACGATGCTGTAAGAGGTGCTACAAAAGTAATCTTTTCGTCTACTGTTGGCGCAGAGGCAACTGTTACTGAAGGTCTAGTTAGTTTTGATTCGGATGGTTTTACTGTTGGAAACAGGGGCGAAGTAAATACCAGCGGCAACTCTATGGTTGCATGGCAGTGGAAAGCCAACGGCAGCGGCAGCAGCAATACTGATGGCAGCATCACGTCAACGGTGTCAACTAATAATACCAGTAATTTTAGTATAGTTACTTACGTTGGCAACTCTACATCAGGAGCAACTGTAGGCCATGGCCTTGGTGCAGTTCCTAAGATGATGATCCTTAAAGATAGGGATGTTGGAGAAAACTGGTGTATTTATCACGAAGAATTAGGCCCAACAAAATTCATGTACTTTACAACTGACGGTGCCTTTACGGTTAGTAATCGATGGAATGACACTGCTCCGACAAGTTCAGTTTTTACTTTAGGAAATGAAACTCAAGTTAATGCAACGGGACGAGACTACGTTGTATATTGTTTCGCAGAAGTGGAAAATTTTAGTTCCGTCGGAGGCTACACGGGCAATGGTTCGACAGATGGTCCATTTGTGTACACAAATGGATTCGCACCTGCTTTTGTGATGACCAAGCGCACTAACGCTGCTGGTGATTGGAAAATGTGGGATAACAAAAGAGGACCATACAACGTCAACGGCCTGACGTTAGCAGCCAATTCGAGTGGGGCAGAAAGCAGCGGTGTAGCACAGCACATCGATTTTCTGTCAAATGGATTTAAGATTAGAGGCAACGATACAGAAACAAATGGCTCCGGCAGCACTTACATCTTCATGGCCGTCGCCGAATCACCGTTCAAAACAGCGACCGCCCGATAGGAGATAGGTTATGTGGAAATATGGCAGCAAGACAATTAGAGAAGGTCGTTCGTGGACCGACGACAACGGCATCACGCACCCTAGAAATTGGCATATCTGGTCAGCGGATGAGAAGGCAGCGGCGGGGCTAACGGAAGTTACTCCTGAGACGCCGCCGGACTCGCGCCTGTACACTTGGGGATACCAGACGGATGGTGTGACTATCTCTAAGACAGCTAAAAGCCTGACCGATGTGGGTTTGGTGGATAGCGACGGGAATGCGGTAAACGATGAAGACGGCAACCAGATCATGGAACCGGGCGTCCGCTCTCAGCTAAAGGCTGAAGTAAAGGCGCAACAGGCATCTCTTCTGGCTGAGACAGATTGGGCCATCGTCCGTAAGGCTGATAACAATACCGCTGTTCCAGCCAACATCCAGACGTACCGAGATGCAATCCGCACCAAGGCTACGGAGATGGAGACGGCTATCGACAACGCGGCGGATACAGACGCAATGGCTGCACTGTTTGTCAGCTATGACGCTGAAGGGAATAAGTCTGGCGTTCTTTATGATTGGCCTGAACTGGGTGACTAAATGCCTCTGTCGAAGATACAGTTTCGCCCTGGCGTAAATCGTGAGACTACGTCTTACGGAGACGAAAACGGCTGGTTTGATTCGGACCTGATACGGTTCCGAAAAGGCCGTCCCGAAAAGATGGGCGGCTGGTCGCGTCTTAGCAGTAACACGATTGAAGGCACTGGCCGTTCGCTGCACGTATGGGCCGCGTTGAGCGGTTCCAAGTACATGGGCCTTGGCACGGAAACCAAGTTTTATATTGAAGAGGGCGGTGGCTACAACGATGTCACGCCTATTCGAGCAATCACCACGCTTGGATCAGACCCTTTGAAAACCGGAGCTTCTGGCAGCGCCGTGGTGACTGTCACGGCACCTGGCCATGGAGCTGTTACCGGCGACTTTGTAACAATTAGTGGCGCAACGGCTACGGATGGAATTAGTGCGACTCAATTAAACACGGAACACGAAGTCACGGTCATTGACTCAAACTCGTACACGATAACGACCGCCGGCACGGCGTCCTCTGGCAACACGGCTGGCGGTGGATCTGCCGTTGTGGCAACGTACCAGATCAATACGGGTCTAGGCACTGTTGTTTCCGGCAACGGCTGGGGGGCAGGAACGTGGGGTGGTTACAGCACGGGTTACCCTCAGACCACGCTCAATGATGCTGGTGGCATCAGCGACTCGGACACTTCGTTCACGCTGACTAGCGCGTCCGATTTTGAAACGGCATCCACAACAACGTCTGCAAACCTCACTGCGGCAAGCACAACGATATCCGTGGCCGATTCTTCTAGCTTCCCTGCCAAGGGGACTATCAAGATTGGTAGCGAGAACATTCGTTACGGAACCAATGTAGGGAACGTGTTTGCTGATCTGACGCGAGGCGATGACGGCACCACTGCTGCAAGTTCATCCAGTGGCGATACGGTTACGTTTGTCGGCCTCATGCTGATAGAAGACGAGCTTATCCAGTACACCGGCAAGTCTACGAACACGATAAACGCAGGCGTTGCTCGAGGCGCGAGGGGCACCACTGCGGCGGCTCACGATGACGGCGTGGTGGTCAAAGAAGCAAACGACTTTGTTGGATGGGGCGAAGAATCAGCCACCGCCGCCGAAACGGGCTCTAACATTCGTCTCTGGTCTCAGGATAACTGGGGCGAAGACCTGATGTTCAACGTCTTCGACGGAAACCTGTTCTACTGGGACAAGACGCTTGGCCTTGGTAACCGGGCTTCGACGTTTTCCTCGCAGTCTGGCGCTTCCGATGCGCCAACCATAACCCGCAGGCTAATGACCTCAACCACCGACAGGCACGTGGTTTGTTTCGGCTGTAACCCGCAAGGAGAGACGGACCAAGATTTGCTTATGGTGCGCTGGTCCGATCAAGAGAATCCATTTGATTGGACGCCTACGGCTACGAACACTGCCGGATCACAGCGCATTTCGTCAGGCTCCGAGATCATTTCGGCTCAGAAGACGCGCCAAGAGATGCTTATCTTTACGGACACGTCGCTTCATTCCATGCGGTTTACAGGTCCTCCGTTCACCTTTGGGTTTAGCATGTTGTCGAACAACATATCGATTCTAGGCCCGAACGCCGTAGCCACGGTAGGCGACAAGGTGTTCTGGATGGATCGTGAAAACTTCTATGTGTACACGGGCCGTGTGCAGACCATTCCGTGTACGCTGCTTCGATACGTGTTCGATGACATCAACCTCGAACAGAGCTTCAAGTGCTTTGCGGCGTCCAACAAGATGTTTGACGAGGTGTTCTGGTTCTATCCGAGTGCGGATGCAACAGAGATAGACCGCTATGTAAAGTTCAACTTTACAGAAAACACTTGGGACTTGGGTACGCTGTCGCGGACCGCTTGGGTGGATTATGGCATTCACGATAATCCAAGGGCATGTGGCACGGCCAGCGGTACGAATTTTGTGTACGTCCACGAAAGCGGTGATGACGACGACGGATCACCGATGACCTCGTTTATTGAGTCTGCTGACTTTGACCTTGGTGATGGCGAACAGTTTATGTTCGTGGATCGGCTTATTCCAGACATCGACATTACCAGCTCGGATGCGGACGCCTCTGTTAACTACATACTAAAAGCGCGGAATTACCCTGGTGACCCGTTAACAATCAACTCGACTAACGCGGTCAAATCCAGCACGCAGCAGGCTTTTCTGCGTAGCCGGTCGCGTCAGATTGCGTTGCGTATCGAAAGCGATACGACCGATATAACGTGGACTTTGGGCGATTTGCGTCTGGGTCTTCGCCCGGATGGGAGGCGGTAATGGCGAAACTTCTAGATCACGCCATGCCCTTGGCCCCTGATGAGTACGATGCGGATACGTTTGTCCGGATCATGCGCGATATTGAAATGGCGCTTACAAAAATGGAATTTCCGGCTGTAATCAGCGGAGAAGACGACACGAATGGCATTAACTGGTTTATGGACTGATGGCTTCTGCGTATAAAAACATAGCTACTGTGGTGGGCTCTACGGGGGATGTTACGGTTTATACCTGTCCCGCAGCGACAGAAGCCATTGTAAAAAACATAAATCTGTATAATAGTCACACTGGGGATGTCGTTGTATTCCCTAAGATAACCGATAGTTCTGCCTCTACTACGGTGATTCTTGAAAAGAACACCATCGGAACTCTCGCAGACACGTCTCTCGCTGGCCCTTTCGCGTTGGAGGCCGGCGATGCGCTTATAATGAATTGCGATACAGCGTCGAAGATTAACGTCTTCGCTAGTGTTCTGGAGATATCCTAATGTTGGTTGATACGTCCCCTAAATATTCTGGTGAGCCCACGGCTGAAGCATTAGCAAACGGCTTGGCAACACTCGGTCGCTACGGCGACAACTACATGGTTCATGCGGCAGAGGGTGAGACGGTTGTCCCCCGAGAAGTGCTGGATGCCAACCCTGGTTTGAAAGAAGACCTGTTCAAGCAAATGACGATGATGGGTATTGAAGACCCAAATCGTTATGTGGTGGGCAGCGAACTCAACTCAATCAACCCGATAACGGGTCAGCCGGAGTTCTTTTTCAAGAAAGTCTTTCGGGCAATCAAAAGGGTCGTAAAGAAGATCGCGCCGATTGCTGCGCCTATTATCGGCAACATAATCGCGCCGGGTATCGGCGGCATCATCGCATCAGGACTTGTTACAAAGCTTCAAGGCGGATCATGGGGAGACGCGCTGAAATCAGCCGCCCTTAGTTACGCTGGTAGCGCCCTTACTTCTGGAATAGGTAGCGCGCTGCAAGGGACAAGTGTCGGCAATGCATTTGGTTTAGGGGCGGCGGAGGCCGGATCTACGTTTGGTGGTCGCTTTGCTGAAGGACTTGGCAGAGGTCTTACCACACCCTTTAGCGCAGCCAGCAATTTGTTCTCTTCCGGAGCCCAGAACCCTCTTGCTCAAGGCATCTTTGGTCCTCGAGGCACAGGCACGTTCTTTAGTCAGTCTGTCGATCCTGCGGGCAAGTTTGCTCAAGGCGATGTTGGCTTGTTCCCCAGCTACAAGTCTGGAGCGGAATTGGCCCGAACCGGAATTGATCCGGTGACAGGTCGCTACGACTATTTCAAAGACACTACATCAAGCGGCTTTGATCCGCTGCGTGCTGGAGATACTCAGAACATCCGTAACGTTTCTTCGCAGGGCCGAGATGTCTTTGTTAGAGATCCTCAAACAGGTCAGCCTATGCAGTTTACGGCTGATCAAGCCAATCAATTACGCGATGTAGGTGCCTTAACTACGGATGCTTCCGGTTCAAATGTATTAGCACCTGATTATCAAGCTAAAATGCAAGCGGCTATAAGATCTGCTGGGCCGGCCACCGGCACAGGATCTAATTTGCCGCCAGGTGTCAGGCAGGAAGGCAATAGGCTCTTCTTTGGTGATCAGGAAGTTACTCGGAGCATACCGAAAGGATTCCAAGCCGTATCTCAAGCTAAACCAGAGGCAAGTTTCCTTGGGTATACAGGCCCCGGTGCCGAAACATTAGGTAAAGCAGCTGGACAGCTTGCTGTCCCTGCCGCCTTGGCCGGTGCTGCATACTTCATGACTCCGGAAGTTGAAACGCAAGCGGAGCTGATGGCACAACTGGACGCCAACAACCCGCGCAGAGTCGCTTACGACGAGTGGCAGGCGATTCAAGATAAGAACTCGCCGGAGGCTTTGGCTAAATTTGAACAGTGGTACGGCAAGCCAGCTTACAGCGCATCGCAGTTGGCCAGCAGCTTTGGCGCTAATCCATTAAGTGGGATTACAGGAAATGTGGCTCCGGTTACTAGAGGTGTGGCCAGTATCCCCACCTATAGCGGTCCGATAGGACCCGGTATGGGTCTTCCCGTCATAGCCGCTGGCGGAGGTGAAATCGTTGGTCCTGGTACGGGAACCTCTGACAGTATTCCCGCGATGCTGTCTGATGGCGAGTTTGTCATGACTGCCAAGGCTGTGCGTAATGCTGGTAACGGTGATCGCGATCTGGGCGCCGCTCGAATGTACGATATGATGAATCGATTTGAGCGGGGAATGGTCTGATGGCTACCATAACAGAACAAATCGTTCGCCAAGCCCCGTTTCTAGAGGATTTCCAGAAAAGAATACTGGAAGCCGGATTTGCTCGAGGCGAGACGCCTGTAGAGATTCCGGACATTCAGGTAGCGGCTCTTGATCCGCTAACGCAGCAAGCAATTACAACTGGTCAAGGCATTGGCCAGTTTATGCCTTTTCTGCAAACAGGCGCAGACACGCTTGGAACAGGGCTTGCCACGCTACAGCAACGGGCGGCGATGTCACCCGAACTGTTTACGCAGGCGCAGCAGCAGGCTCTTGGCACCGCGCAGGCTTACGATCCGACAAGCGCAGCGGCGTTTATGGACCCGTATCAGCAGGCTGTTACCCAAGACGCCTTGGCAGAGATGCGGCGTCAGGCGGATATGCAGCGCAATCAACTGGCCGCGCAGGCCGTGGGTGCTGGCGCTTTTGGTGGTAGCCGTCAAGGTATTGCGGAAGCGGAACTGGACAGAAACCTTGCGGACATTCAAAGCCGTCGAATCTTTGAGGATCTGAGCCGCAACTTCAATCAAGCGCAAAATGCGGCGCAGACAGCTTTTGAGAACCAGCAGCGCCGCCAGCAGGGCGTAGCGCAGCTTCTTGGTGGTCTTGGTAGCACCACCACTCAGGAAGCCGCTCGATTGGGCGCAGGCATCGCTGGCATTGGTACTACCCAAGCAAATATCGCTGGAGCCGGGCAGAGCCTGATTGGCCAGCAGTCGCAGTTGTTGTCACAACTCGGAGCCGCGCAGCAGACGCAGGCTCAAAGAGAGCTTGACGCCGCTCGACAGTCACAGCTACAGCAGTCCTATGAGCCCTTCCAGCGAGTCAGCTTTATGAGCGACATCTTCAAACCGCAGATTGGCTCGGCATCCTCTACGATTGGAACGCAAGTCGCGCCGTCGCCAAGTCCGCTGTCACAGGCCATTGGCGCTGGTATAGTTGGCTTCGGCGCAAACAAAGCTTTGGGTAACCCGTTTGGCGATCTGTTTGGGAGCAGCTGATGATTGAGCGTCGTCGTCCGATACTATCGGCTATCGCAAATAGGAAGATGTTCATGGGCGGGGGTCTGGCGACCCCTATGCCGCAGCCGACGTATATGGACCTGATGCCGCAGCAGATGGGCCTCCCGCGAGAGGCGCAAGGCATTATGGCCTCGTCCCAGCCCTTGGTCGATGCTATCGCTAGCGATGCTAACAACCCCTATGGCGGTGATACACTGTCCATGGCCCAGGGTGGTGTGGCCAAGTTTCAACGGGGTGGTGTTCAGTATGATCCGGCCACTGCCGTCACACGCGCTCAGAGAACTCGTTCTGAAAACCTTCAGACACTGTTTCCTCCCGAAAGAGCCGCCGGTCTATTGGATCAAATCGGCATTGGAAAAGGCCCGGGAGAGCTTTACTCGGATGAACCGTCGTTTACACGTAGGATGGTGGGCATGATTCCGGGTCGAGCAGGGACAGCTTTGGAAGGCGCCGCAGAAGTGGGAGAAACAATCGGCAACGTTGTTGACTCTTTCTTAGGCGCACGATTCCGTGGTCAAAAAAACATCTTATCATATCTCTTCAGCGAGGAAGAGGAGGCTTCCGGTCGAAGCTTGAACGAGCGATATGGCCTTACAGAAATACTGTCTCGTATTTCCCCTGAATTGAAACAACAGAATCCCAATATCGAACGGGACATATTGGAGATTGGGGCTAACCTGATCGGGAAAACAGGATCTCAGCAAGAGTTTATGGAAGCGGTTGCCGATCAATACGCCAAGCAGCAAGAGGCCGGTTACGCAGCCGCCATGGCAGATGTCAATCGTGGACAAGTGGACGCAGTTTCAGACGAAGGATTTCCCGCACCGCAGCAGCCCGGCGATATCGTGATGCCTGGTGATGAAGGTGAGTTCTATCGAGAGGAGCTGAACAAGAAGATTGATGAGTACCGTGTTGCTATGAGCCAAGGTCCAGAGGCTCAAATGAAGTTTGCTCAAGATCTTTCTGCGGACTCCGGCTTCTCGCAAGCTTTCAAAGACGAGGTCTTTCAGTCAGCGGACGTGGGACCTCCTGTAAACGTCGGCAGATCTGTAGAAAGCGACTTTCCGGGCTTGGTTCCCACAAGTCCGGAAAGCGACTTTGAGGGCTTAGTTCCTATAAGCGAAGAGGAAGAAGCCACAGTACCACGTCCCAAAGAGAAGCCTCCCGTTCCGGACATCGCCCAAGGACAAACCGCCGCTACCGTAGACACAGCGCCTTCGGCAACGGGCGAGACAACGCCTGACACTTCCGCCCCCGCACAGGTGGCCAAAGCTTTCGATAAACCCATGACGAAGCCGGAAGCTGAGAAGACTATTGAGGATTATAAAAAAGATTTTATGAAAGCCATGCCCGAATACGATGGTGTGTCGGAAGAAGAAAAGGGATATCGGTTTATTGAAGCTGGTCTACGCGTGATGGCTGGGCAAAGCCCCAACGCGATTGAAAACATCGCAAATGGTCTTAAAGGGCTGGGCGCAGAGTTCGCTAAGGACGAAAAAGAGAAACGCGCCTACGACCGGCAAGTTGACTTGTCCGCCGCTAACTACGCTTTAGGCGCGATAGCCAAGGATGTCGCACAAGATCGTGCTGATGAAAGGAACCGGATTATCATGTACGACATGACCGATCCGAAGAATCCTAAAGCCGTTTCTGTTGGAATGGATGAAATTATAGCAAACGATGGCAAACTTCCTGATAATCTTGTCGGCGAAAAAATTATGTCCGCAAAGGTCAAAGCGGCAAATGATGCGACGGTAAGGTTACGGACGTTGCTTAGTGAAAACGCAAAGTCAATGCGTATCACTGCTACGGAAGCCAAGGATCTTAGAGATAGTTTGGGCAAGGCTCGAGAGTCTTTTGTTAGCGGCGAGAGCGGAATCCAGCTTCTTTCTCAAGTTAAAGCTAGGGTTGCAGCAGGGGGCGTTACAGGCTTTGGAGCCGCCGGCAAAGAATTAATCCGTCAGGCTTTTGCTGCTGCTGGTAAACAAGATCTACTGGGACAAAAATACAAAAACCTGTCAGAAGCTAGAGAAGAAATTCGTCGTGCTTTCCAAGCCTTGATACCGATCAGTCTTGGTTCTACTCAAACTGCGAACTCAATTTCAAACCGAGACGTTCAATTCTTGGCAGATGCTTATGTAAATTCTGGTTTCTTGGAAAACGGGGTATTTAGTTTTGCAACGGTGAACGACGAAACGTTAGGGCAGCAGCTTGAAGGAGCCATTGGTAAGTTCCGAGACAGGCAAAAAGAAGGTTTAGCGGACTATGATCGTGTCTTGTCTCGCATAAACTCAGCGGAACAAGCCTTTCAGGACGCTAGGGGCTCTGGGATATTTGTTTCTCCTGGGCCGTTTACCTCATCTTATTTTGATCCTATTACCAAAGAGATTGATCCTTACGCTCAAAAAACGAGAGCTGTCTTAGAAGGCCGAACAGCAAAACCCGTTTTTACCTACGAGTTTAAAGATGGTGTTTATCGACGTGTTCCAGCGAGGTAGCGGCAATGGCTATTATTAGCGTAGAAACGCCCGATGGCATCAAGAAGGTTGAAATTGAGGGCGATGCTCCCACAGAAGAGGAAGAACTGTTAATACAACAGACGTTTTTTTCTGATGACGCTCCGGCTCCATCTGGACCTCCAGACCCCGCTACAACACCTTACAGTGAATTAAAAGCTTACTATCAAGCACAGGAATCCACTGACGAGGTATCCGACATCGCCCCCACGGTTGAGGGACAGGTTACCGACTCTGGTGTTCGCTATGAGTTTGGTAAAAGGGACACCGCTCAAGAACAAGAAGAGTTCCTGACTCGGGTCTATGGCCCAGACTCTTTTGTCAAGGACAACCGTGGCCGATATCTTCTGAACCTAGATAACATTTCGCCAGAGGTAAAAGCCCGGCAGAACTTGCCTGATGAAGGTGGGCTCATGTGGTTCAACAAGCCGGGCGGAGGCTTCTTAGGCCTTTTCGACATGCCCGACATTGTTGAGTTTGGAGGTCGATATCGAGGCGAGCTTATTGGTGGAACGGCAGCGGCGCTGGCAACAACTGGCGTTGGTTTGCTGCCAGCCTCTATTTTAATAGGTCTGGGCGCTGGCGCTGGTAAAGGGTTTGATGAACTTCAGGAGTACGTGCAGGGAACGCAGCGGCAAACTCCTGATGAAATCTACGGCGATGTGGCGACAGCAGCCGCGTATAACGCTGGCGGTAATCTTATCGTTGGTGGTGCAATACGAACTGTTGGTAAACTCATTCGAGGTCCTGGTAATCCGGACGCGCAAGTTATTTCTGATCTTATGGATCAAGGCCTTTCTGCATCCGCAGCGAAAGCGGCAGCGGTTCAGATGCAAAGAACGCAGACTAGAGAGGCCATAAAAGGTGGCGCACGGCCCACGATCCAAGAAGCAACCGGCAAATCCGTTCTTGGTCGTATACAGGCTATTCAGGAATCTATCTTCCCGAACAAGAAAGCCGCACGCGCTAATCGCAAGTACGTGCAAGACCTTATTCAGAAATACAAAAGCGGTGAGCTTAGTGATGAGGCTTTCGGAGCCGCGCTTGATCAAAACGTAAAAGACGTTTCGCGCTTGATAAGTGGCGCGATGAAGGATCCTGACGAGGCTGTTAAGCTGGCTAATCAGCAGCTTCGTGACGTTATTGAGCAAGAGATGAATCTGTTGAAACAGGTTTACACAACTGGGGACGAGACTGCTGCCGCGTTCCAGAATGAGATGACGCGCATGGTTCGTCTTTGGCAGAACAATAACAAGGAACTGTACGACAACGCTTCTAATTTAATGGACGATGTCCGTCTGTTTAACGCAGATGATTTGATACAAACCGTTAATGCTCAACTGAAAGCCCCACTGGCGGCAGAGCAGGGTCTGGCTAATAACCCTGTGTATCAGTACATCCTTAACAAGACAGATGATTATACTCTAGGCGAGCTTCAGGCTCTTCGATCAGCGGTTCAAAACTCTCGTAGCGGAAGTCTGGTTGGAGACGTTACAGACAATCAGTTGAAGGGTCTGTCCGACAAGCTCGATGACATGTTTAACACTGCTGAGTTGAAAATTAACGAACTTAAAGTTCTTGCCGAGAATGGCCAGTTAACTTATCAGCAAATAGGTAAGGCCGCTCCAACTTCTCCGGAAGGGGCTCAATTAGGATTTGATATATCCGGAAGACAATTTCTTACGGACACGGATGCAGCCGCGTTTGCAAAACAACTTGCCAATGGCTTGGTGAAGTTTAAAGACGCTCAGAAACACTACAAAGATGGCGCGGAGATATTCAAAACCGGCGCTATGAACATGCTCAACCAGAACATCAAGGAAGGCTACTTTGCCGACCTCAGTTCTGTTGTTGAGGCTGTAGTGCAGCCGGGTAAACCGCAACTTCTTCTTAACTATCTAAAAGGTGTTACACCGAACGCAACAGTGCGCGGCGCAATGCAGAGCATTCCAGAAACTCAGTGGAATGCGATGGCCAATGCTGCACGTCAAGGGAACATAACAGAAGTTAATCGTCTTCTTGGGGCAAATTTTCCTGAGTTGGCTGGCGGAGGCTCCGCCGCACAAAAAGCCTTGTCCAAGATTGGGCTTGGTTTTCGTCCTCCGAAATTTATCGAATCACTGCCACAGAACGATCCGTATCGTCAGCGTGTTCTTGGAGAGCTTGCAGACACGTTTCAGCTTCATGCCGACGATGCCACAGCCGCAGCGGCTGGGACGGCACACAGGGATGTCGCTCGACAAGCGTTGGCAAGCACCTGGATAAAAAGCACGGTTCAACAAGCAAATGACTTGGGCGTTTTCGACCCCGCAGCATTTCGTAGATCGTTTGATAGCTTGGGTAAGGAAGTTCAAGATGCTTTGTTTGGCCAAGCAGAAGCTAGAAGACTTAACGGTGTTTTAAAAGATTTTGCACTGGTGGCACCTGATCCGGTGAGGGGTGGATTCCGGTTTGGGTCTGTTGCTCCATCGTCTATTACAAACCCAAACATGCGTAACATTGTGCAAAGTTTGCAGGCGGATGTGGCCGAAGCGCAGGCGCAAAGTTCTAGCGCATTGTTTAACGCTGTGAAAACAGGGCGGATAGACGATGCCGATGCGCTGGTTCAAGCGGCAGTAAAAGATCCAAAGCTTGTAGACGAGCTTATCAACAAAGTCCCTTCGTATAACTTAGACGAGCCCTTTGGACTGAAGGACGCCATGATGTCTCGGATTATCCGAGAAGCGTTTCCAAAAGGGATTACAGAGGAAGCTGTGGCCTCCGGTGCTTGGAGAGATGCCATGGCAGCGTCCATCACCAACCTTAATCAAAGAGGCTCTTTGTCGAAGGTTCTTGGGCAGGATGTTGTTCGAGACTTGGTGAAGCTGACCAAGATTCCAGTTGGTGATCAGGCACTCAAGGGCAAAGGTGGTCTAGCCGCCCCCACGTATGTCGCCGGTTTGGGTGTTGCTTTGATCGCCAACCCTGCGGCAACGATTCCTTCCGTTGCTGGTATATTCCTCAGTTCTAGGATATTGCGAAACAAAACCTTTCTTAATTTGCTGACACGTCCAAACATCAGGGCTGGAGAACTGAAGAAAGGTATAAGAGCTTTGGCTGATGATCTTATGGCCAAGGCTAAAGCAGATGGCGTGACACTGACCCGACAGCAAGCTACGGCAGAAGCAAAGAAGCAGCTTGGTAATCTGAGCGTGTTCCGGCGTCAGGTTAATGACGTTATTGGCAAAGAGCTTCG
>Ga0208303_1000638_pt1 | contig 14493 bp, 17 predicted proteins | sample CB_VirMetaG_2_FD_184537 | JGI IMG/M metagenome (GOLD analysis project Ga0208303, IMG submission 184537) | Freshwater to marine saline gradient viral communities from Chesapeake Bay - CB_1504_2 Viral MetaG (SPAdes) (version 4) | ecosystem: Environmental > Aquatic > Marine > Coastal | place: USA... | reverse complement strand
TGCGTTTGTGCTTGCGCGGCATGATCTACTTTCGGTTGATCGTAATCAAGCTGGACGATCTTTTGATACTTGCCCTCCGGCATCACCTTGATCCGGCTTGGCTTCACCCAATACTGGCATTCTTCCAGCGCGTCGGCAAGGTTGAGGGCGGACCCGCCCAAAGCAGTAAGTCGCGATGTGTACCGGCTCGCAGCATAGCCTCCGTGATCCGGACATAGCCACTCAGACGTTCGGCTGGTCATGTCGTGGTAATATGTCACTTTGAGCGTGTCCGGCTTACCCTCTTTGCCTTTCCAGCGCTCATAAGTCACATCTTCAACGTCAAGCCATTCCGCAACGACTTGATTGCTCATCATCGCCCCGCCGTAGGATTTCGGCGCGTGGTTCAATTCAGGCGCAGGAAATTCGTGGCTGCAAGTCGGGCAGTATCGCGTGGCCGTCGGCAGCATCTCTTGGCATTCGGGGCATTGCTTGGCCGGTGCTTCGCCGTCGCCAGATCCGCCTTGCTTCTTGGGCTTCACCGCGTCGATAAACCCATGGCGCGCCACGTTCTCGCCATAGTCTAGGATTAGGCAGTTTTCTTTGCCTTCACACAAGCGCGTGCCGCGCCCAACCATCTGGATGTATAGGCCGGTCGAGAGCGTGGCACGAACCAGCGCGACAAGATCCACGTTCGGCGCGTCAAAGCCCGTCGTGAGTACGTTGCAGTTGACCAAGCAGCGGATCTTGCCCGCCTTGAACCGCGCAATGCGTGACGCTCGATCAGCTTGGGTGTCTTCGCCCGTCACAACTTCGCAGCTGTATCCTTCAGCCTCGATGCCATCGGCCAGCATCCGCGCGTGGTCAACGCCCGATGCAAACAGCAACCAGCTTTTTCGATCTTGGCCGAGCGCAATGATTTCGGCAACTGTCGCCGCGACCAGCTCAGGGTCCGACGCCGCCATTGCAAGGTCGCTTTCGTTGAACTCCCCGCCGCGCTTTTTGACGTTGCTCAGGTCGATCTGCTTCAGGCCGCCCTTTGATATGACCGGCGACAGATATCCTTGGTCCATCAACATGCCGACGGGGATGTCATACGCAACGCCGTCAAAGATTGCGCCCTTGCCTTCGTGCAGTTTGCCGCTGTCCAGACGGTAAGGCGTGGCCGTCAACCCGACGACCTTCACATCCTGATTGCAGATCTTCAAATCCGCCAGGAACTTGCCATAGCGCGTTTCGCTGTTCTTCGGCACCATGTGCGCTTCGTCGATCAACACCAAGTCAGGCGCGGGAATCATCTCATAGGCCCGCTGATAGACGCTCTGGATGCCTGCAAAGGTGATTGGCTTGTCTAGCCGCTTTTGCCCGATGGACGCGCTGTAGAAGCCCAAATCGGCCTCTGAATACATGCGCAGCAATCCTTCCGCGCCTTGCTCCAACAATTCCTTCACATGCGACAGGACAAGGACGCGGGTGCCGGGAAAGAACATGGCGTCCTTCACGATCTGCGCGATGATTGCCGTCTTTCCCGCCCCCGTCGGTGCCACGATCAGCGGGTTTTCACCCCGCCCATCGGCCCAGTATTGATAGAGGCCGTCAACGGCGGCTTTTTGATAGTCTCGGAGTTGGAAAGTCATAAATCAAACTTCTCTTGCGTTGGTGCTGGTGTTGGTGGCGCAACGAATAGATCAGGCTGTGCATAGGCTTCACGGACGCGCTTGCAAGCTATCTCGAAATAGTCAGGGTCCAGCTCAATCCCGATTCCCTTGCGACCTAGTTTGGCGCAGGCGACAAGGGTGGTTCCGCTGCCCATGAAGGGGTCAAGGATGGTTTCGGCGTCGGGTAGGAAGCCAAGGCACCATTGCATGAGGGCGACGGGTTTTTGGGTGGGGTGTTGTTTGCCGCCCATTTTATTGCACATTGTGAATTTACGCAGCGCGCGGTCTAAGTTTGTCCAAGCTAATTCTCCATCCGCGAAATCGCCGCCCATCAACTTGTCCCAATACAGCCAGCCCTTTGATGCTGGCAAAAGGTCTGCAAAGTAATTGCCTCCCCAAATTATCGCAGGGCAAGACGCAGCAAGCATCGCGTTGAAAATTTCATCAGATGGGCGCGCATTGTCCCATTGCTTTTTGTCCAATACGCGATGCCCGCCACCCTTTCTGTCACGGAACCTCCCGCCATGCTCACCAATCCCATAAGGCGGATCTGTCACAACCGCGTCCACCTTCCCAAGCAACGGCATTACCTCAAGGCAATCGCCCAATATCAAACGGCAGTCGCCTATCGTCACGTCTTTCTTGATTGCGCCGCTCATTGCATTCTCCCGTCGAACAATTCTTCGCTGTTCTTGTGGTTCACAACGACTTCGCCTTCTTCGTCGTGGTATTCAACGCGGTCCGGCGAGGCGTCGATGATTTCCCAACCGCGCGGCATGATCTGCGGGATGTAGATGTGATCGTCGCAAAGTCCGTCGGCCTCCCAGCCTTTTCCGCATGACCATGTGCCGTCGCGCTCCGGCGTGACATGCGCGCACGTCCGGCAGCTCGGCTCAGGTATCTTGCAGCCCCAGCAGACAGCCCAATAGGGGCAGAACTTGCAGGCAAAGGACGATGGGTCCGACGCAATGCGGTCCGGCGGCAGGTCTGAAAACACAATGCTGTCGGCCCTGGCGATCAGCTTCATCGACAGCGCGGCGTCATACTTGATGCGCTCGCCGTAGATGGCGTCTGTCTCTTTGCAAACGGCAAAGAAGTAGCAGCGCTTCAGGCCAGACAGGTGCATCCCGACTTGGCACTGCGCCCAATATGTCGGGTTCACCGCCTCAAGACCCTTGGCAGACAGCGCCTTGAATGACTTGGTATTCATCGTCTTGAACTCCAGCGTGTGGGGTTCTTTGCTTTCCGCAAAGCCCTCGCCGACGCCGTCCAAGCTCAATGCGAAGTGTCCGCCGCAGGCGTCAAAGCGCACCTGCTTGCCGGTATCCGGATCTCGGTCCCAGATGGTCACACCCACGTCGCGCAGGTTCTTTACGACGCGATCTTCTTCCCTGTCGCCCGTTTCAAACAGGCGCAGCATCCGCCCCTCAAAATGCGGCGTCCAAGCCCAGCGGAATTGATACCAAAGCGCGCGCGAGCAATCCCGCCCGATCTGTGATCCGCCGAGGTGCGGGCGGTGTTCGTTTTTGCGCTTGGCCTTGTAGTGGTCAAATATGCGCTTGATGGTTTCGGGGGTGGTGTGTTGTTCGAGGTTCATTGTCGTCTCCTTCTTTTCATGACTTGGCCCCCGCAAGGGCCAAGGTAGAAAAGACTTAGCGCTTCCAAGGCGGCGTTGCCGCCGCAGCCGCTGGCGCTGCTTCAGACGGTGCCACCGATGCCAATGGCGCAGATCCGACAGCCGCATACTCTTTGATTTCGTTCGACGGGCCGTAAGCTCCGTCACCGGGCTTTACCGCAACTTTCACCATGAAAGGCTTGTCGTGGAAATCCGCGCCGCTCTTTGGCGTCATTACACCCACCGCGTGGCAGATGCTGGAAAGGGTGCGCTGCGCAATCTCTACGGCTGTCGGATTGGGGTTCTTGAGGTTGAGCCGCTCAATAAGCTTGCGCCCCTGATGCTGTCCCTCGATGATCTCAACGCCAAGCTGCAAGTAGCTGCCGGTCATTGCCTTGGTCGGCTTTTCTTCGGATGAAGTGAAGACAGCCTTATACCAGCCCGCCGCAATGGGTTCGTATGATGCGGATGGCTCGATGGTGTTTGCGTCAAATCCTGAAAGATCCATGTCGTGTTCTCCTTATTCTGGTGCTTTTTTGGTTGCGGCTTTGACGGCCCACATTGCGCCGTCCTCAATATCATATTGTGCCAATGATTTAAGGCGAGACACCTCAATGTATTGGTCAGTTTCTCCGTCAGTTGTGATAGTCTCGATCAGGTCGATCAGATCCGCTGCCATACGCTTGATCTGCCCGACCGTGTCGTCGCCCGATGGATTGAACGGTATCCCGACGCGGTATTCACCCTTGGTCATGTCGTGTTCTCCTTATTTCGCTACAAAATTGTCAAAAGGGTTGCCGCCGTCGAAGGTAAAGCGCAGTGGCGCATCAACCGAAAAACGGTTCTTGGTCACGCTGGCCGCCTGCGGGTGGCAGATGACTTCACGTTCGCCGGTGCTAATGGCGCGCTTCTTGTCGCCGTCGCCGCGTGTGTGCGTCACGAGCCGAATCATGCAAACCGCATCTACGTTGTCGGTGTAATGAGATATCGACTTCTTGTGCAGCCGCACCGAATATCGATTGTAACTATCCATGTCCGGCAGATCCATCGTCTCAGTGTCGGCGTGGCCGATGAAGACGATATTCATGCCTTTGTCATAGGCAAGCTGACCGGCCCATTCACGAACCTGGCGATGCTTTTCTGCTGCGGTGCTGTATCCGGCACCATATCCACCGCCAGCCTGATTGATCGACTTGGCTTTTGGATCGGCGGCTACAATTTCGCTTTCGATCATCGTCGAAAGCTGCGTGATGCTGTCAAGAACCAGCGTCTTGTGGTCATGGTCCTGCGTGGCGAGTGCCTCAATGGCGTCCAGCACGTCTTGGACAGTATGCGCCACCGGAAACAGGGATACGCTTTCATTGCCTTGCAGCGATGCCGTGCCGTCTTCGGTCCGGATGAAGACAGGATTCGGGAACATCGCCGCCAGCGTTGTTTTGCCCATGCCGCCTTCGCCAAACAGCGTGATGATGATGGGCCGCTGCCCAGTTGGCTTGCTCAGTTGTGATAGATCAATCATTTTTTCAACTTCCATCCTTCAAAAATTTCTGCGCCACTCAAGTATGCATCACGCAAGTTTGCATCAATAAAGTTTGCGCCAATCAAGTTTGCACAAAGCAAGTCTGCACAACGCAAGTTTGCGCCACTCAAGTTTGAATAACTCAAATCTGCATTACTCAAGTTTGCATCACGCAAGTCTGCACCACTTAATTTTGCACCACTCAAGTTTGCACCACTAAAGTCTGCTTCACTCAAGTTTGCACCACTCAAGTCTGCTTCACTCAAGTCTGCTTCACTCAAATCTGATTCACTCAAGTCTGCTCCACGCAAGTCTGCTCCACGCAATTCTGCTCCACGCAAGTCTGCATTGCGCAATTTTACTCTACGCAAGTCTGCGCATTCTACACCTTTTTTTCCTGCAAGAAAAAGCGCGTGCTTTTCTAAGATTTCTTTGAAATCAATCATTTCAATTCCTCCATTGCATCTCGTTCTTCCAGCGCAATCTTGATCGCGATGTTTAATACGCGGACAATTGCCTGCACTTCTTCAACCGTGAAATGCTCCAAGGGCGGCTGATGCTTTTTGTTGCAGTCAGCAGTGGCCATTGCCACACCGCCGCTACCTTCACCAACAGCAATAATGAAGTCTTGCCCGTCATCTGAATGTATGCTGATGATCATTTCAATTCCTCCACCTTCACGGAAATCTTGCCCGGCTTCGTTGTGAACGCCTCGGCGACCATGCCCCAAAGAACTGGCTCGTTGTTGGCAAGGTATTTCATGCCAGCGGGATCTGCTTTGATTTCGGTTTTGACCGGGTGCATATCCAAAGGCAGCTTGTACTTTATGGATTCCCAGACGTCGGCATTGACTGACCGATAGACCGGCTGGCCGACCGTCACTTTGAAGTTGTCAGTCTTGTGGGACTTTGTGCCTTCGTCCGGTACGTCAAAGGCTTGTGCGATTTCACGTTCAAGCGCCAGTCGCCACTGCTGTGCTGCCGTTTCCGCGCTCTTGGCTTTAAGCCAATCCGCGCAAAGTGTTTCCACGTTGCTACTCATTTTAGTCTCTCCTTTTTCTAACTTCATCAACATACTTTTGTGTTGCAGGCATTGCAACACCAAATTGGTGGAATTGGTGATTATTCTTCATCGCCTTCCATCATCATCCGGTGGATGATCGACGGACGCCCCTTGCCGACCGGCTTCACGACCAGCTTTTCAATGGGGAAGTCTTCCATCACCATCGCCAGCAGCCCGTCGCGTTCGTGCTTCTTGAGGTTGCCCAAGCGCGGCACCAGCTTGATTAGCTCCGCCATCTTCAGGCCAGCAGATCCGGATGCGATGATCGAGGCCGCCACCTTCTTGCGCAGCCCATCCGTATCGCCCTCAAACATGTTGTTTTTGAGCAAGTTGATTGACGCTTGGCTGTAATAGTCGACGTAATCAATCGCCCAGCGCGCCGCGTGGGTGCTGATCTCGGTATCGCCGAGGCTGCCCGCGACGATTAAAGACAGGCGCATGGCAATCTCGCGCGACCGGTTCATCATGGAGTTTACGATTTCGGATTTTTCGTTTTCCATTCGACCGATAATAATATCTTCATAGTCGGAAAACATTTCGTAGGCCGTCGCGCTGAAGGGTATCAACACCGGCTCCGGCGGGAATTCCGGGCCCTGATCCTGTAAAATGTTTTCTGCCGCCGGGCTTGCCATAGCCTTTGCCCATGCGATCACCTTGGCGGGCGGGTCGATCATGGCTGGCTTTCGGCTTTTCTGGTATCCCGTCAGGCTCTCGACGATCAAGAACCGGTTGAGCAGGCCAGACGCCGCGTCCTTTGACCCGATTGCGTCGTAGAATGTTTCCGGCGTGGTCATGCCTAGCACCGTCATCGAGGGCGACGATATCTTGATCTTGATTGCTTTGCGCTGCGCGTCATTCATTGCGGCTGTGGAATAGCCTCGGTTGCTGATCGTTCCGGTCTGCCTTCCGAATGCCTCCATCATCATGCTGATGCTCTGCCGCATGTTGACAGATCCGGATGACCCAGCAGCCGCCAAATAGTTGCCGAACTCATCAATCGTGGCGATGTGGCACGGCGCTTCTTTCAGCGCTGACAGCACGCCGCCCTCCGACGTGTATCCAGCAGGCCCGCGCAGGTGGTCCAGATCGCAGTGGTCGAGCAGCCTCGATACGACCTTGTTTGCCTGCTCCTTGCCGGTGCCAGTCTTGGCCACGTTCAGAAAAAACAGGCTGCTCATGTTGTCGCTGTCGGTGATGTACCTCCGACCCATGATGACCGACCCGAACGCCAGCGCGGCCTGAACATCAAATTGCGGTTGCAGCTTGATCGAGGTTTTGGAGCTATACGTCGCGACATCGTTCAGAACCCCGGGGATGGTCAGCAGGTGTGACGGTATCGCGCTGGTTTTTGGTCCGAACACCTTGCCCCGCCCCATGATCGTTGCCGCAACGCTTGCCCCGTGCCGCATCATCGCGCGGTCTTCGTCGCTGGGGCCGACCGGCAGGGAATCCATGCTGAGAGCCTCTGCGGCGGCCTTCACGGCCCCTCCTACGTTGCCTAGGTGTTCGTATTGGCAAAAGACCTCGAAGGCGTCGAATGCGTGCGCAGGATCAAACGGGTCGGACGCGTGGTGGCTGTACGCCCGCCCATCGTCGAAGATCACAACGCCGGGGATGTTGGACGACGACGACGGCGACAGCCAGCGGTTGCCGAATCGTTTGTATCCGACCCGAGTAAGCACGTCGCCCATCGGGTTCGCGGCGTTGTACGCCTCGATCACGGAGCTGTCGCGGTTCTCCACTCGGCGGCGCTTTGGGGGCGGCTTGAACTCCTCCGCCCGCTTCCAAGGGCATAGATCCGCCATCTGGGGCCGGAACCGGTCCCATTCCGTCCAGATCGTGAGCAGCTGCGGCGGTATCGGCCCGATTTCGGTGAAGGGAACTCCCGCCCAGGTGTAGGGCTGGCCCGTGTCGGGGTGGATGGATGGCGGCAGCACGTCTTGGACAGATCCGGCCCTAAGCTCGAACACCACGTCGCGCAGGCGGGGGTCGTCCTCCCGTGGCCAGCTGATCTTGCGCGTGGATAGGGCAAAGGTTTCGGGTGCCGTGAACAGAACCTTACCCCGCTCCGGACGCCCGACGATGCGCGGGGCCGTGGCGAGGATGGCGTCGAGGTCGATGTTCAGCGCCTCGAAGATGGTGCGCGTGTTCAGCATGTGGTCGATGTCGAGCGCAACGGTGTTGGACTTGCTGTGAAGCAGCCCGATGTTATGCGTCGGGTGGCTTGCCCAGAAGCTCGACGGCGTCGGGTTCGTTTGCCAGCTGAAGGTCTGGGGCGCTTTGGACCCCGCCGGAATCGCAACAAGGCTCCAACCGATGGCGTCATATTGCTTTGCAAAGTCGTGGGTGTTTGGTACAGTATCAGGCATTGGAACCTTGATCCTCCCTTATTGGTTTCAATCATCGCCTCGGACTGTTGACGCAGTGCCGAGGCTTTTTTGTGCCTAAGACATACGGCCCCGTCGGGGCATGTTGCAAGAACAAAGTTCGGCGGAATTTAACGAATGCGGACTATTTTTTAATGGGCGCGGATTTCGGAAGTGCGGAAAGCATTAAAATTTAGTCTGAGTCAAAAGAAAATCGAGAGGCCACGAAACCCCAATGAAACAAGGGTCTCTCTCTATAATAACTGAAAAAAATTCTTTTTCATTAGTATAGAGTAGGGGGGTTCCTTGGGGGTGCTTGAAGGGAGGGGGCTTAGGGGGTTGGATGATTATGAAATAAGTGCTTGCAACACAATCGTGGTTTGGGTAGGTGTGTTGCATGGTTTAGAAGTTTTGGAGAAAACGAAATGAGAATCAGAGACCTTGTGATTGATGCCATCACGCTGCTGGCGATGTTCGCCGCGTTCTATGGCGGATCAGTTATCCTTTGGGCGATGTCCTGAAGCAGAGATTCCCGTTGTGGGAATAACGCGGCCACGGCGTGTTCAGTGGTTTCAAACGTCCGTGTGGGCTGTTTGTTTTATGTTGACCCCAGACCGCCCGTCGATCCGCGCCACCTCCACATGAGGGGATCGGCGGGCAAACAACAAAAGGAAAATGACAGATGATGATGATGATGAATTTGAAAGCAGCAGTCGCGGCAGTCGCAATCGTTGCGGCAAGCGGCGCAGTCGCAGAGACTAAGCAGGAAACATGCACCACAATCGGGAAGCTCGCCGCGATCATTATGGAAAATCGGCAGGAAGGCGTGGACATGTCGAAGTTGATGGAGATTGCAGAAACCGAATTGGTACAGCGCTTGGTGATCTTTGCGTATGAGATGCCGCGCTACTCCAGCGAAGACTATAAGCGGACGGCGGTTCAGGACTTTGCAAACGAGGCAATGGGTGTCTGCTACGGTTCGGATTGGTGATTGATATGACAAAGATGACAATGACACAGTTCGAAGATGCCTATCGCGAGGCGTGGTCACGCATGGCCAAGCTCGAAGGGCATAAGCGCAAGCGTGAGCGCAATGAAAGCAAGAAGCCGTCGGGGACGGTGCCAGACGCAACGCTTGAACGGGCGGAGCAGTGCCTGAAGGTGCCGATGACGCGGAAGGATTTGGTGGTGTCGATGCACCTGTCGAATGATTATGCCAAGAAGGTCATCGCAGAATTGAAGAACCGGGATATGGTCGTTTTGTCGGGATATGTGCCGGTCAAAGGATCGAAGCGTCCGGCTGAGGTATGGGCTACGAAAGGCTACGAGACGGATGTTGTGTTAACGACCTACGAGCGGGTGCTTGCGGTCATCGGAACGGAGCCGACGACGACACGGGCGATGATGACCAAGACGGGGTTGACCAAGTATCAGATCTTCCACCAGGTTCGTAAGATGTACCGAGATGGAACCATCGACAAGATCAACAAGGACAAGCCGGAGGTGGGGCAGTTCGATCAGTGGGTGTTGGTCCAATGATCCAGCCGCCAATCATCAATGAGTTGCAGTGGCGTGGTCTGTCGGTTCCGTATGGAGGGCACAGTCACATCAAGACGAAATGCCCGGCGTGTTCGGATTACCGAAAGAAGCGCGACGAACGATGTGCAAAAATAACTATTACATCCGACACATCTGCTGATCTAAGGTGCTTCCATTGCAGGCACGAGGAGGAGATCAGGGCGTGACGCCAAGGCACGAACGTATTGCTTACCAGATCCACGCTGTGGCGTCGGAGGCTGGCTGGAACATGACACTCGATGAGGTGGCAGACGCAGTCGGAGAATCGAGGTATGTGGTCAGGGAAATCATAAAACGAAAGAAGTGGTATGACCGATTGCGAACGCAGTCGCTTGATTACAAGGCATACCAAGCCGAATGAGCCACTGAGCCGCCCGTGTAAGAACGTGGCGGCTCTTTGCCTGTGTAGGGTAGCGTGCGGGTGGGGATGGGGTTGTGTGGGGTGCTGTGGGCGCTCTCAGGCACACACGGGAACCGATACAGCCACGAGCGCGGGACACAACAGCCTGCTTGCCGAGCCTCTGAATTGTACCAATATCAGCCATGATCATGGTGCGTCATGCAACCTAGAGGGTGTGTAATCTGCTAAGTCATTGATATCATTGAACCCGTTTATTAACATAATGGGCATTATGGGACAGTTAGCGCTAACATCGGCCCGTATCCACATGATCGGCAGACCCCCCCCCGGGCGTGCGGGATGGCGGGGGCGGCTGGTACAGATACCCCCACACGCACCAATCCCAAGACCCCGCCCCCTGTTTTGAAACACACCTTCCAAAAAAAATTTTGCAGGTGTATTGTCTGGGGAACGCAACATGAAGGGAATGAAGCATGGCGGGACAAAAGTTTAAGCATATGGTTTTCAAGCATCTGACCGACCTCGGTGGGCCGGAATACGTTTTGGATTACATCGGCGACGGCGGCACGGTGACATCCCTGTCGGAGAAAACGAATTGCAGCCGCAGCTTTCTGAGCCGGATGTTGAACAACACGCCAGACTATCGCGCGGCGTTGGATGAGGGTCGGCGCATTTCGGCGGACAAGATGGCGGACGATAGCTTGGCGATGGTTGATGAGTTGTCGACGAAAGAGGATCTGACGTCGCAGGACGTGCAGCTTGCGAAGGAGCGTATCAGCGTTCGCAAGTGGATGAGTGCGCTGAACCATCCGGATCGCTTTGCGCCAAAGAAGGAAGAAGTTACGATCAACATTGGTCAGCTGCACCTGGGCGCGCTGAAGAAGATCAAGGCCGAGATGATTGACGTGACGCCGGTGGCGGATGCGATCGAGGACGGGACGGTCGATGAGTGATGATGTGAATCCGTTAGAGGATTTCGCTCGGACGTATTATGCCGATCCGGTTGGCTTTGTGCGTGACATGCTGGGCGTTGAGCCTTTGCCGTATCAGGCGGAGTTTTTGGAGGCGCTTGCGAAAGGCGAACGGCGGATCTCGATCAGGTCCGGCCACGGGACGGGGAAGTCTACGGCGTCGAGCTGGGCGATGTTGTGGTTCTTGCTGCTGCGGTTTCCGAACAAGATCGTGGTGACGGCCCCGACGAGTGGGCAGTTGTTCGATGCTTTGTTTGCGGAGCTGAAGCGATGGATTAACGAACTGCCCCCTGCGCTCAAGTCGATGCTGTCGGTGAAGTCTGACCGGATTGAATTGATTGCGGCCCCGAGCGAGGCGTTTATTTCGGCTCGGACGTCGAGGGCGGAGACGCCGGAGGCTTTGGCTGGGGTACACAGCGACAACGTCATGCTGGTGGTTGATGAGGCGTCTGGCGTGCCTGAGCAGGTATTTGAGGCGGCGGCGGGGTCTATGTCGGGCCACTCGGCGGTGACGATCATGCTGTCGAACCCGACGCGATCGAGCGGGACGTTTTTCGAGAGCCAGACGCGGCTGTCGGGTTCTTGGTGGACGCGGCGGTGGAGCTGCGTGGAAAGCCCGCTGGTTTCGAACGAGTTCGTTGATGAAATGCGGCTGCGGTACGGCGAAGACAGCAACGCCTTCCGGATCCGGGTGCTTGGCGAATTTCCGATGGCGGATGATGACACGATCATTCCGTTTCACTTGCTGGAGGCTGCGACGAACCGGGACATCGTTCTGGATGACGGCGCGGGGATTATTTGGGGGTTGGACGTTGCGCGCTTCGGCACGGACAAGACTGCCCTCGCGAGGCGGCAGGGGAATGTCATCACGGAAGTCAGCCGGTGGCAGGGCTTGGACCTGATGCAGACGACCGGGCGGGTGAAGGCCGAATACGATGGGCTGCCGTCGAACTTGAGGCCGCGCGAGATCATGGTCGACGTGATCGGCATGGGCGGCGGGGTGGTTGACCGGCTGCGCGAGCTTGGCCTGCCGGTGCGGGGCGTGAACGTGGCGGAAAGCCCGAGCATGGGGGATACCTATGTGAACCTGCGGGCGGAACTTTGGTTCAAGATGCGGGGCTGGCTGGAGCAGAGGAACGCCAAGCTGCCCAAAGACGAGCAATTGATTGCGGAATTGGCTTCAATCAGGTATGCTTTTGTCAGTAGCGGCAAGATGAAAGCCGAGAGCAAGGACGACATGAAGCGTCGCGGTTTGCCCTCGCCCGACTTGGCCGACGCGGTTTGTTTGACGCTGGCGTCCGATGCGGCGACTGCGATGGGCGGTAAGGTTTCGACGTGGGGACGTGCGTTGAGGCGGAATTTGAAGGGGATAGCCTGATGATGGGTTATGGTTACGAGAGCGGCGACAACAGGGTCAACGCCATGATTGATATGATCAACGGCGGTGGCGCTGGGCGCGCCGGTGAGAAGTTTGAGGGCGGCGGGCTGCTGAGTATGCTTGGCAACGCCTTAGCCACGCCCTACGGCTCCGGTGCCGCCCCCACGGCTACGTCGGGATCTGCTCCCGCCCCGACCCAATACAGCCGCGTGGCCCCACCCCCGATGGCGGCCCCGATGCAAGTTCAGGCGAACCAGTCGCCCTATGAGATGTTCGGCGGCCAAGCACCAACCCCATATGCGGCGCAGTCGCCGATGGAAATGTTCGGCGGCCAAGCGCCTGCCCCGTATGCGGCCCAATCTCCCTACCCAGAATGGGTTCAGGACGATGAGACGCGCAAGTTGTTTGACTATTTCCGGATGCAGGGCGTCCAAGGCTACTAATCAACACACGACAGGCAAGGGCGCAGAGCATGGCTTACGGCACCGAAACATCATCATCAAAAAGATCACCTGATGGTATTCAGGTCGCTGGAATTTTGGGTTTCAGAGGAGATAACGTAGATGGCTGGTCTTGATGACGCAGTACGTTTAATTTTACGGAATGGCGACGGTCTAGGTCGAGAAGTAATTCGCAAGCGCGCGGAGCAGATGGCTTTAAAGCGCGCTGACCGCGTGCGTCCCACCGGTGATCTTTTAATGCCAGAGACGGTTGACGCATACCGAAAAACGCTCGACATGGTGCCGCAAGTGCCATTCCGAGATAGGCAGCCCGGCTTGCCTAGCGATGGTAAGCTCCCTGCTGGCGGGCGCATGGCCCCATTGATTGAAGCGCAGGACGACATTGCGGCAGAACTGTCCCGCCGGATGTCGGCAGGTGTTGGTTCGCAAGATCAGTATTTTTATCACACTGGCCCAATCCGCGAGATGGCGGAAAACGCTGGTGTCCCGCAGATCCCATTTATGAATAGGTTTTCGGCTTATTTTGGAGGCGCATCTCCGCGCACACAGACAGAGCCAAACATGCTAAATGCTAGCATGTTGCAGTATCGAGCAGCAGAAGGTCTGCCTATGGACCGTCCGGTTCTTGGGTTAGCAGGGCCGGACCCAAAGACAGGTGCGCCTCCAGCAAATGATGTGGGGTATCCTATGATCATAGGCACGCACCCTGGTCTTGCTGGGCGACTGGAAGCGGACCCGTTTGGCAATTTTGCATCCAATCCAAAACCAAGTTCTTTCGCCCTAAATACAGCAGGTAATTTGCAAGGTGGGACAATGGACACGCACGCGATTAGAGGTGCGGTCCTTTCATTTGACGCGGCGTACCCAGGTCAGATCCCGCGCCAATGGTTTAAAACGGAAAATGCGTTTGACCGGTACAGGGAAGGCGGAATTTCTCAAATCAACTTGGACAAGGACATTGATGACGGTCTGAAGTCGGCTGCATCAAAGGGTGTGAAGTCTCAAGTTGAATACGGGCCAATGGCCGACATTTACGAAAATGCAGCGGGACGAATGAGCCTTGCTCCTGCAGAAGCTCAAGCTCTTGGTTGGTTTGGCATTGGTGGGCAAACTGGTCTTCGCTCCGAGTCGCGCAGCATTGTTGGGCTGATGAATGACCGAATAAACATCACGGCGCAGCTGTTAGGATTGCCTCAAGAAACCGTGGCAGCGCTTTACGCACAGGGGCGTATTCCGCTGGCTGGCGTTGGTGGTATGGGGCTGCTATCCAGCATTCCAAGCGATCCACAGCTCCAGAGCGAAAGAGGAGGGTTTTAGATGACACCAGCGGAAAGAGGACAGCTTGAGAACGCATATGGGCAGCTTTACTCGCTTTATGAACAGGGTGGGATAAGGCCTGCCGAGCTGACGGCACTTCAGCAGATTGATAATCAGTTGCGCCCAAAATGGGATGCGGCGCGACAGAAATTTGAGCAAGAAACTGCCCCAACATTGCAGGCGCGGACGCCATCTGTCGCCGAGGATATTGGTGACTTTCTTGGCCGT
>Ga0208303_1000636_pt1 | contig 14501 bp, 22 predicted proteins | sample CB_VirMetaG_2_FD_184537 | JGI IMG/M metagenome (GOLD analysis project Ga0208303, IMG submission 184537) | Freshwater to marine saline gradient viral communities from Chesapeake Bay - CB_1504_2 Viral MetaG (SPAdes) (version 4) | ecosystem: Environmental > Aquatic > Marine > Coastal | place: USA... | reverse complement strand
GCTGTCTGTCTCCTCTTCTAAGTCCAGCCATGGGACTGGTCCATTGGCCTCGTTAACGGCGCTACGGGCCTCGTACTCCTCGCGAAGGATAGGTTGATAAGGTGCTTGTTGGTACACACTATCATCATATGGAAAGAATGAGACACCTGACATGATGTCGAAGTTCTCATATACCCATGCCCCTACCTTAATCCACTCATCCTCCTTCACATAGATACTCACACTGGGCTTGTGTTCGCACCAGTGCTCGTTGTATATGCTCCACAGCTCCAGCTGGGCAATAGGGTCGATGTCATCTACTGTAACAGAGGACTCGGGGGCTCGTATGGGCCACTCGAACACCATGTTGTTCGGGTTTGTAACGTCCACACTGTGTGGTATACCATGTTCGATGAGCAGGTCTGTGAGTGGGTCTTTAATGTCGTTACGGGTCGTTCTAACATATTGTCTAGCATACCGGGGATGAATTCCTGAGGCACAATCCACCAGCTGGCTAACTGTTCCACTAGGCTTGACACAGGTGATAGCTGCGCTGGGTTCGATACCCAGTTTCTTGGCCCACTTCTTATTCGTAGCGATAGCATGATTCTTTAACTCCTCTAAGCGTTCAGGTAGCCCGTCCTCTATGCCATTGAGTCCCGGACAGTCCATAATACCAGTCAAGCTTACACCTAGTAAGCGCTCCTCTTCACAGTTCTGTTGCCACCTCTTACCTAGGTAACGGAAGTCAGTCAACGTAGACTGTACCGTACCTAGTATAGTAGCTAACTCTACCTTTCGCTTAAGGTCATCCATAGTATCAGTTGGTCGGCAGACAGCTTCGCTGAGGTTGCAGAATTGTCTTGACCTGAGGATGATCTCGGAGCAGGGATTACATCCCCACTCATAGGACGGATCTCTCCTCTCTGGCATATTACTTGCAGCCGCAGGTCTGGAGAAAATGCCCCTTTCCCCGGACTTGGATTCGATAAGGGCAACCCACTCTTTAAGAAACAATCCAAGATCAGGGGTTTCCGTGTAGCAGACTGAGTTGTTAGCGAGTGCTCTATGAGGAGCCGGGATATACCATTGCCCTGACTTAGCACCACGGAGCCTATCAGAAGTTGCGTTCCCAAGACTAATAAGAGCGCTCCTCCTAACCCCGCCCGCCACAATGATCTCTGCGATCTTGCAGATAAGGTCGTGTACTTCCAGTTCATGTAGTTTCCTTCCTTGTGCTTGTTTGAATAGGTTTATTGTATAGGTACAAAGGTTCTGTAGTGGCTCTGGCCCACTAGCTCTACCCCCAAATGTCCGTAGTATTTCTCCGCTTGCTCTGACATTACTAAAGTCGAGGCTCGGTATGAGTCCGTCATAGAGTAGCGATATGAGCTTCCGGTAGGATGTAGCCCAACCGATGCGGGAGTCTGCGACATGTAGTGTCGTTGTACCATCATCGAAGAACTCTTCTGCAATGGTTGGCAGCTTATCAATAACGTGTCGTTCCACGCTAAATCCAACACCAGTCCCACACATGAGTATGTACATGATCTCATCGAACACTCTCCTATCATCTACTGCTACATAGGCACAGTTGTACCCAGCTACATTGTCCCTATCTAAGGCTGGACCTGCTGTCATCAAGGCTCTCATGCTAGGCATGACCTCTAGGTCAAGGATAGCTTTGCGTATTGCCTTATACTTAATTGACAACTCAGGTTGCTTCTCTAGCATGGCATCCATGTACCTATCCACTGTCTCCTCCCATACCTCTCGCCTATTCTCCTCTGGGAGATAGCGAGCATACTTGGATTGGTGGATGTACTTCTGGTAGTCGTTCATCACAGGTAGTTCTCCTCAATGTACTCGGCTACCTTCGCAGGGAAGGCAGCCATGAGGTCTTCAGTTGTAATTCCCAGATCACCTACCAAGGTGTCTGGGTCCAAGTTACTAAGTAGTTCTTCGTAGTAGTCATAGTTCATTAGCTTGACCTTGTGAGTACGTTCTGGCTTGTGGTTCGGGATTGCTTACGTGATCGGAGTGGTGTTCCACACTTCTTACATGAGAATCTGTCATAGCTTGCTGTCTTTGTGTTGTGTTGCGTACCCTTCTTAACCAAATCCCTGCTGCCACAGTTCGTGCAGGTGGGGGACTTGGGGTCGTCGATGTACATTCCGACATTAGGGTGGCCTTTGATCCACGGTAACAACCTCTTGTACAACTTAGGCAACAAGCGTACATCCTGCTTGTTATACCTTTCCATAACTTTCCAATCATTTACGTTACCTTCCATGCAACCGTACCATAGTTCTATGCCGGCATGTTGTACCTTGTTACCCAACCCTAGTGCTCTACATACCCAATCCAGCTTGTTAGAGGCGAACTTAAAGTTCTGCCGTACTGCACTAAGCAGGTCTATCTGGTGGTAGGCACTAGGTGGGGGCAGGTCTGCTAGTAAGAACTCTCTATTGAGATGCTTCATGTCGAAGCTCTTACCATTGTAATGCACCACTGCGTCAGCCTCGTCAACGAGATCCCACATATCTTGGATACATTCCTTATCCTTAATGGATCGGAATGTAATGTCCCGATCCCCTTCCCACTTGGCAGCCCAACACAGAACCTTAGTAGGTTCCTTGATCTGTCCAATGGGTATGAACTTGGGGAATAGATTCCAGAACGTCCCACTATGGGGCGTAGTCTCTATGTCCAAGTATAGTATCTTCATCTTATGTAGTGGTCTAGCCATGTAACCATTCCTTCAGTGGGGAACCAATTGCAAACTCAATGTTGTGCGACATGCACCAGTCTGAGTAGTACGTGTTACTGTTCTTATGTATCTTGTTGTCTCGCATGAATAGCATTACGATGCGTAGTTCAGGGTGTGCCTCTCTCACTGCGATGTGCTTACGCCTATCCGCAGCTGTGAACCTACCCTTTGTTTCAATAATGACACCATTGTCCAAGAAGAAGTCCGGGGTATACCAGCCTGTTCTAATAAGGTCTGTAGAGCCGCAGTCTCCGCATCGTGCCATATTCTTACGCAGCATTTCATCGTACTCGTATGAGTATGTTTCGTACGTAAACTTAACACCAGCATCTTTCAACTCCTTTGCAATACGATCCTCAAACTTGGATCGCCTGCCACTAGCTAACGCTTTCTTCCTTGCCATACTCCCACTCCTTTAGAAGTTCAAGGTAATGGATCGCCTTGTCTATATCCTTGACACCATGCTTACGGTGGTGTCTACAGATGTACTTGATTGCATTGCCCTCACACCAAGTGAGGCCATTCCTATAGATAAACTCACTGGGCTGTATAGCACAGTCCTTGTAGTGTGTTCCACCTACCTGTATATCACTGGCTGCTATGCCATTTACACTCTTAATCATTATCGTTGTTCTCCAGTGCTGACAAGGCCCTATCAGCCATTGCCCTCAATGTCGTGGCGTTTCTGTATGTGCTGTCACGAATCAACAAGAGTCTAGCTTCCAGTTCCCGTATACGCCTTGTTTGGCGTTCGATGTGCTGTTCTTGTAGCTGACAGACAAACTGATGCTCGGCGTTATATGCCTCAAGATCGGCAATGCTATCTAGTGCTGCCATGTAATTAGCTTCATCAACTACAGCATTATACTCAAGGCTGTCGATCTCCTCTGCCAGCTCATCAATAGTTGCTTGCATATCAATTCTTAGGTCACTCATCTTTACTCTCCGTAATCTCTGGGCATCTAGGTTCTCTTCCCACTTCAGTAAACCACACTGGACCCTGATTGTATAGGAATCCTCTAAGTCCTTTTCCATTGTTACTATCCTTCCAGCATCTCTGTTTGTATGAGCAGTAAGAGCAGGCCATAGGCAAGCTCATGTTACCTGATTTGCCGTATGGTTGTGGGCTATAGAACTGAGCCACGTCCTCCTCTTGCTGGTCCACTGCATATATGATACGTCTTGCCTTGAGTTCCAGTTCTGCTTTGTCTGGAACATCAGCCTTCGTATATGATATGTGTCCATTCTGTTTGTCGATCCATATAAATCCAACATCCACTGAGCTGGGAGACAGGTCGTTAAACGCCCGATAAAACCCCAGCTGCTCAAGGTATCCGAACGAGTCGTTCGTAGGGTCAATGCCATCCTTGTACCTCTTATATCCAAAGCTAGATGTACTCTTCACATCTATCAATACACCATCAACGATCCCATCTATCCGTCCACTGATCATCCAGTCGTCAAGCTGTGTCTCTACCCTTGCTTGCGCCTCTTCCACTGTGTGACCAGCTGACTCTGCGAAGTAGAGGACAGCTTCTTCAAGTATGTTCCCATAAAGGAACTTGAACTTAGTATTACCTGTTAGTTTCTCACCAAGCTGTGGCATATTAAAGTTATACCAATGCTGTCGAAGGCATCGTTTTCCCAAGTCACTAGCCCATAGCTTGCCTTTCTCACGAGGCTTGTTTCTTTCATCTGTAGCCTTATCAAACTCCCCTCCAATTCGCTTTGCATAAGCAGCGACCAGTTCGGGGTCCGATTCGTGGTGCGTAGAGCTATCGAGCAGCTCATATATATCCTCTCCTATCTTATCAATAGTCTTCATTGATTACATTTCCTTGTACACACATGCCTCTATGATTATCAGCGGCATCAATCCATTCAGACAAGGCCGCTGTACAAGCGGCCTCGTCGTTGAACAGACCGATAGATCCGCTACCATCCATGCCTAGTAGCCAGATTATCAGTACCCATTTCATTTAGCTTACTCCTACTTGATCCCAACGATGTGCGTTGTAGATAGAGCGTACAACAGGGGTTGTTACTTCTTCTTTCTCGAACCCTTCACCTGATTGTACTACGTTCTCCACTATGAGGAGAGCGTTGTTAGGGGTGAGCTGCGCATCATAGTCACCTTCATACACATGACCATCATCATCGTCTTTCAATAGTACAATTACTTTACTCATTAACAATACTCCGTGCTGATGCAATAGCCTGCATCTGCATGATGTCCTGACCTGACCCGAAGTCAGCTACGATCAGGGCGATCTCTAACAACTTACGCAGGTACTCCTGCTCATTGTCAGGCTTGAATAGCCCAGCTGTAGTCATCTGATCAATAATCTCTACTGCTCGGTTCATTGAAGATTGACGGATGATACTCATCTGTCCATCAGTTGGATCAATGGGGAACTTACTCTTAGCCCCACCTTTCCAACCACCACCGCCACCACCGAAGTTACCCTTAGCTACAGGGGCTGGTGCTGATGTCAACTGTGACACAGGTGGCATCCCGTCACCGTTGGCTGTTACCTTCTGGATCTCATTGAACTTCTTATCAACACCGATGTTAATCATCTCACCTTGTTGGTGCTCACGATTGAACCCAGTACTAATTGTTACACCATCAACCTCGATGTAGTTGATAGTTACGTTACGTCCAGCTTTGCTGGTCTTGTCCTTCGTGAAGGAACGATCTACTACGCCTTTAACTTGATACGCCATTATATTATTTCCATGTTGGGCCACGTTCCTCGGACATACCGAGGGGTACGGGCAGATTATATTTACTTTCTACTCTGGTACAGGCTTGATTAAGTAGGGTCTTAATCGACCAGCCTTTCTGTACTTCTAGCAGGATGCTATCGTGTACAGTCAATACGAATTTGATAGGGTCACCTTGTTGCTGTACTCTACACCACATCTCGTATAGAGTACTCATCACTATGTCACCACCGCAGAACCCTTGGATAGGGTAGTTAGCTGCTTGCTGTGGGCTGAAGCTATAGCCTCGTCCTGTCTGAGCCCTCATCCACTGAGGTGACTTGCCCTCTTGGAACAAGTACCGTCTGCCACTGAAGGGGCACTCATACAGTGAGGCATACACTTGCTCACCATCCTTGATGCCGAAGGGTTCCATGTTGATATGGATCTCATTTAGTACTTCATCTTGCCACTTCTTAACTACTGGGTAGTTAGTATAGAAGGATGAGATGAGCTTCTTAACTATCGCTATGTCTACCCCAGTCTGATGTGATAAGCCGTTAGCTTTGCCACCATACAGTATACCGAAGTTGACATTCTTTACCTTAGTCCTGTCCTCCTTAGTCATATCACTTGGGGACTTCCATCCCATTACTGACTTGCCAGTCTCATAGTGTGTGTCTGCTCCTGTCTTCAAGTGATCCTGTAGTACTTGATCACCACTGACACAGGCAGCACCCACTATCTCTAGCTGGTCGAAGTCAACCTCTGCCATCTCATCTTCACCTAGATTATGTGGTATGATGAGCTCCCTCACTACGGTAGGCATGTTCTGTCCATTAGGATTAGAACTTGACAACCTACCAGTGTTAGTCACTGTCGTGTTAAGCTTAGGATAGATGCACCCTTGCAATGCTGCTTGCTCTAGCATTGGTGATACATAGGTACTCAGTACCTTCTGTGCTTTACGGTGCTCAAGCACTGACTCACATAGTGGGATGTTGATCTTACTTAGTGCATCCTCTGCCATTGGGTATCCCAGGTTAGTGGTCTTAGCCTTAGCGAAGTGCTGCTGCACCTCAAGGGACGAAAGTGCTGGTGCTTTACCAACCTTGAACCCAAGCTCCCACTTACCTGTCACCTTAACTTTGTTAGGTGTACCAGTGAGCAGGAAGCTAGTCATGCGAGCTCCCATTGCCTTGATGTACTTACCCTTAGGGGTTACGTTAGGGTCGAAGTCGTCATCAGATATTGCACTACCATCTTGCCAACAACAGTTGTACCTAATATAATTTTCCATACTTAACAGCCTAGCATCACACGTAGTTTGTAGTGTGCTGCATAGTTGTTGTGCCTTGGGTACATCTACCCTGAGTCCATTCAACTCCATCTCTGCTAGTGGCAGTATGTAGTTCATATCAGCATAGTACCCCGAAGTAAGCTGTGCCTCGTGTAACTCACGCAGCATAACAACGTCATTCACTAGGTAATCCTTTAGTGTATCCTCATCTATGTCCTCCATCTTAACACCTGTCTTGAGGATAGCACCTAGGTCTAGCGTCTTTCGTCGCTTAACATTACGCAGAGCACAAGCATCACCAATAGAGGTGAACTTCTGCCAGTGCCCAGACACCCTGTACTCATAGGTCATGGTGTCCCATACGTGCAGATCATGCCACGGTATGCTACGTCGATGATACCTGAGCAGGTACTTAAGATCGAACTTAGCATTGTGTGCCACCAGTGTAACTGGGTGGTTCATTGCCACTGCCTTGATGCCCAAGGCTAGATCATTCAAACTACCAGTAACAATAGGCCCATTGTTTACTGCCCACCCTGCTACTAGGCATCGGTTGTTGTCCCAGTGTGCCTCTGGGCTGTCCTTATTGACACCTCCATTAACGGTGCACTCTAGGTCAAAGTATATATACTTCACGGTGCACTCCTTGAGTTAGTAGCATGGTTCACTGATGTAAACCTGCCTGTATCTATGTTGAACTTGACTTCGCACTTGATGTGCTTCTCCTTCGACACTGTACATGGTGCAGGTGGTAGCTTGTTCTTAGCCACATGTAGATAGCGTCTGTGATCCACGATAGGATCATCAGTGCCAATCATAATGAGTGCGTCAGCCTCACCTTGCAGTGCTGTCTTAGATTTATAGATCCTGTCCTGTGGTATGAACTGCATCCCTTCAGCTGAAGGGTCAGCCTGTACTATCGCAATGACAGGGCCATACTGCTGTGCTATACGTCTGCACTCCTCACCTAGTTCTTGGAACTTGTCGTGATCCTCTGACTTACCAGTACCACCCACCTTGAGCAGTACGTTGATAGCAATGAGGTCGTACTTCTTATTCTCTAGTTCCTTATGGATACTAGCTATAGTCATGTTGGTGTCGTGGCACAAGTCCCAAGATGATGTGCCTAACCAAGCTTCGTAGTCAGCTTGATGCTTGACGGGATCAGTAAGTAGCTGTCTGTAATCCATGTCCAAAGCGCTGGATACCATGCGACTATAAACTTTACTTGGCTCTTCCTCGTTGTTAAAGATAATCGCATTGCCATCTGTTTGCTCCAGCATGTGTGACATCTCAGATACTAGGAAGCTAGTGCCTCCTACCTCTGGTCGTTTAGCTACGATGCAGAAGTCACCAGCACGTAGTGGTCCCACTGATCTATTGAGATCTTCGATACGCCAATAGTATCCACCAGTTCTTGCTTGCTGTGCAAGCTCATCCAATGTGAGAACGATCTGCGTACTTCCACTGCCGGTGGTTGTCGCTTTGCTAAAGTTGCGCACCTCCACCTCTGCTTGCTCAACGGTGATTGTGCCAGCGTCCATTTTTTCTGAGAGATTTTGGTATAGATTTTTACCCTTGAGATAGGTGAGAGACTCCATGAATCCACTCCTATCTGGTGAGGTTCGGTTAATAATGCGGTCAACCATCTTTCCGTACAACCCTGCTTCTTCGGGCTTCCATTGGGGATGCTCTTGCACTCTTTGCCACATCTTAAAATCATCACTAATCTCCTGCACTGTTGGGTGAGCCTTGAAGTATTTGCCAAAGTCATTCAACATCATCCAGCTTTCCTTAACACACAGTGTCTTATCAACTACACCTTGTAGTTCAAAGTATCTGTCCCTCTTAGACATCCACTTAAGGATGTCAAGGTCTATACTATCCATTACATGTCTCCTCTAATATGTCAAGGATCTTTCTAGGTTGGTAGTGTTTAGGATCTGAGTATTGTTTATCTACTACATCAACCGCACCATCACTCATTAGTTGTAGTGTCCTTGCCATTTTATCTGCTGCATTGATAACACTAGGGCTATCATTATCTAACCATACAACAGTACTGTATCCAATGCACAGCTCTAGTAGCTGGATATTAGTACGTACTCCGTGGTTAGCTAAGGCTGCCACGTTAGTTCTTCCCTGCTTCTTGAAGGCTTCCACTACATGGATAGCTGACAGTGTGTCCTCGGTTATGACGAAGTTACTAGCAGGATGATTAACATTACTATGGACGAAGCTGTATCCCCTGTCCCTATCAGATAGGATCGTAGTATACTTAGGTTCCCTAGTATTAGGAGTTACGTTACGTAACTGGTAGCCAGTGAAGAATCCCTGCTCATCATACCTAGGTATGTATACCTTACCCTCACCAGTCATGGCTATACGGTAATCATCTAGCATAGCTTGGGTCACCTTGTTAGTGATAGCCCATGATCTACCATGGATAGTGAAGTCACTAAGCTTGGTGATCAGATATGACGGAGGCACTACCTTGCTGCTAACCTGTGTTGAAGCAGACTTCTTAGTGTGCAGTTGATCACGGAACGCTTCGTATCCCTTGCTCATTACACCACTGTTACTACAGTTGTGACAGTACCCTAGTACCTTGCTTGCCTCACCATGCTGGCGAGTCAGGTACAGCCTACGTCTAGTGTCCTCACCTGAAGGACAGTCAGTGTGATTGACACGTACGGTTTCACCCGGACACAGGTCATCAATCACTTGTTGATGCAGTTTCATGTTGATCTGCAGCATCGTCGTCCTCCTCATACTCTGGGTATAACATTTCCATATCGTCAGGGTGACGATAGATGCTGTTAAAGTAGCGTCTTACTTCTTCTTCAGTCGGCATCTTTTTCATTATCATCCCCTAGGTCTGTGGTAGTTAGACCATCTAACTCCGATAAAGTTCCATTGGATGCCTTGTACAACAAGGTCATTATCTGTAACTCATTGAACGTACTACATAAAGCGTTGTATGCCTTGAGGCTGAAGAACACCAGCCCTCCTACTAATGTGAACGCACTTGCTGCAAGCACGTTCTCTATCTGTACCGAGAATATCGTAGCTGCTGTTGGTAAGGCCAACAGTGCAGCGTACCAAGTATTACTCAATGACCTTGCATACTTCATCTCTACCATCTTAACCGTGTCGTCTGTACTCATTGTATCCATCCTTTATAATTGTAAACAATTCTTGGTTGATTTGTGTCGGGTCATCTATCACTACGTAGTTATTATAGTATCCCTTCACTGCCTCACTACGTATACCTACTCCCCACATCTCTATCTTGTGATCCTTCTGGATCTTATCAGTGACGAAGCGGAGTGCAGTACCGGGGTTACCCTTATAGCTACCCGTTGGTGACCCATCACTGAGTACCATCAGGATCTTACGTGACTCCTTACGTTTAAGGAGTTCATTGTATGCCCAGTTAACAGCATCGGCATCGTTGTTGCCTGAGCTGTAGCTACAGAACTTAGAGAACCTATCAGCAATGGCTTGCTGTGTAATGCCTCTGGTATTGAAGCGCTTCACATACCCTATGTCACACTGTGACCTGCGATTAGAGAACAAAGCCAGTGCAACTGGCACCCTAAGCTGACGTTCAAACGTATGCACTAGACGCTGACTTGCATCAGCAGCATAGTTCATCTTGTTGCCACACATAGAGCCACTCCAATCAGTTAGCACAAAGATAGCAGTGTCCTTCATCTGCTGCTTAATCTGATTGTAGAACAGCCGCTTGTTGTACTCACCACCATCCACTGGTGGCATAGCTAACCTAACTATAGCGCTGCGGTTAAGCCGACCACTGTACTGCTCGGTGTTAGTCTTAGTCCTTGCACTAGCTTGGATGTATCTACGTATCTGATTAGAGAATACCCGTGACTCACTGTGATCACCAATAAAATTCTCAGGTGCTTCACGCCACGTACCAACCTGACCACCCTTAAACTCTAGGTCAATCACGTTGATAGTAGAGGTAGGCATTAAGGCCACCTTACTTTTATCATGGTATCCATCCCAATCAATACCGAATCCACCATTAGATTTCTCACCTGATGATGACCACTCATCATGCTCGGACAGTACTACGTCCTTCCAACTAATGACTCGACCTTCAGTACGTTGGGCTTCACCCTCATTGTCACCGTCAGCCGGCTTGTCCCCATCATTGGATTCTTGCTTACCATAAGCATCATCAAAAGTGTCACCATCTGTCGCCCGAGGGGGTTGCTTTGGCTCGGTCTCAGCATCAGGGTCAGGCTTGTCTCCTGCTGCTTCTCGTAGTTTCTCATACTCCTCATCCTTACCGGGGTACAGTCTCTTAGCTAAGTCAATAGCTAGGTTCCATGTATCCCACTCATCTACAGTGGCACGGAACTTATCAACATAACCCTCACCTCTAAGCTCCATGTACAATCGCTTAGCTTCCTCAGGTAGGACATCTATATAGGCAGCCACGTTATCTAGTGACTCCTTATCCCACTCTAGCCGGGACTCCTGATAGACAGCGAGACAGGCAATAGGTGCCATGTCCATGTTATTATTAACTCCGTGTTCCTTAGCTGCCTCTGTTATCCTACCTATTACGATGTTGTTCATCGTAGCTAGTGCCTTGCGATCACCTAACCAAGCGTTAGCTCGGTCACGTTCCATCCCATCATCCTCTACTATATTGTAGAGCCCACATAGGTGCTCAGGTGGACGCACCCTGTTCAGTATCTTCAAAGCTCCCGGTCTTAAGTGGTGCCCACATTCATGTATCACTAGACCATACAGTCTATCAATAGCCTCTTGTGTCACTGGGTGAGTGACTGGCGGCAAGGTAATCGTTGTCTCAGTAGTGTAAGCTGTATCAGCATACGGATCGAACTCTACCCTAACGCCCATGTCATCACACCTACGCTTGCATACATTAAGGACGTTGTTAACATCCAGCACACTCATAGGTTTACTCATAGCCTACTCCTAGTCGGTTATCTTACGGGCAAATACTTGGTGGAATATATCCTCCAGTATCTTCTTATCCTCAGTGCCCAGCTTATTGTAGAAGGACAGCTGGAGCCCTTGTCCGATGTTACCCATCAGCTCTGTCTTATTAGCCCATGATAACAGCCCTCGTACTGACATGGTTGACATCATGTTCTGTTTCCTGAAGGCAATACGTACTAGCTTGGCTACGTCTAACATACCGTTGATGATGTCAGCATTAAGGTCGCTAGAATTCTGCAGTATCTTGCGCTCATCTGCCTTGCCTAAGTAGGGCACCTCAATGGTGCTATCAATACGATCAAGGGTACTAGCATCCTGTACTTCAGCATCAAAGATGCCAGTCTCATCACCACTACCAGTGGTGTTGTCAGTTAACACGTACCACCACTTATCAGTCGGTGCCTTAAGCTTACGCTCATCAGCTGTACGTCCCGGTGCATCAGGCAATAGGACAGTACGGTTAGACTTCTCACGCAGTGACTGCAGTACCAATGCACTGTTATGTCTGAAGCTCTCATCCTCACAGAAGATGCCACCATAACGCAGGCTATCAGTTAGGATAGTGGGTTCCTGCTTAATGTACATCTGCCCTTCCTCGTTGTAGTCCACACTAGGTGAACCAAGGAAGTGTGCCTCTCTAGTCTCTCGGTTACAAGACATACGCCAGAAGGGTATGTTTAAGGTAGCACACCAGTTCATTGGCAAGCATGTCTTACCTGTGCCTTGCAGCCCATGTAACAGGGTAGTGTCACCCTCATGCATAGCTAAGGCGAATGCCTCAGTTACCTTGCGGTTCCATACCCAGTTAGGATCAAGGTCAGGGATATGTAACTGTGCCTCTACGTCCCAGTCTGTCACATTAAACACAGTGATAGGGATGTCAGGTATAGTGGTAGGTTTCCAGAACAGCTCACTGAACAGCTTCTGTCCAGCCTCTGGCTCAAAGGTACGTATATCTATCTGGGTGAATGGGTCTACTACTACCTCAGCCTCAGCGTCAACAGCTGTGTCCTCTTGCCCTATATGGTTGCCTCGTTTGAGGTTCTCAACTACTTCAGTTCCATACAGATCCTGTAATGATACTGTCATTGTTACTCTCCGTCATCTGGGTTAGCTGGGATTCCATTGATAGATACTATGCTAACCTTTAGCTCTACCTTAGTGGCCTTATCACCACTGCCCATGTCAGCTGTAATGTAAGAGGTGCCGTTGTCACTCTCAAACATCTGCGTTAATAGGGTGCGAAGAAACTCGTCCATCTTAAGGTCGAGCCCATCATTCCATAACTTCTCTACTTCAGTTGTCATTGTCATACTCCCTTGCTTAATAGTTCATCTATCTTATGGCTAGCTGGAAGGTAGTTGATATGTTTACATAGCACCTCGTACTCTGCATCGTTTACCTCATCAACACCTGCTACTACGTAAATCATTGCATCATCCCAACATGACTGCTTTGAATCATCATCCCATTCAGGGTCGTTATGACACTCCCCGATAAGGGCTAGTGTGCCAGCCTCATCACATGAGGCGGCTTGAACACATGTAACAGCTTGCTTCTCATAGCCAGCTATGTACATGATCAATCGTACTACATAGTTATTCATCACTGTCTCCTAGTTTACCTACGTTGATAGCGTAGTCCTCATCGGGGTTAAACCGATGCCATGTCTCACCATTACTAAATGTATACTCATCCTCACTTCCCCAAAGGGAGTGAGTATGTATTACATCAATGACTAATGCAATCAAAGAGAATATCTCCTTGTCTTGCTCCACTATGTGGAGTCTCATCTCATCCTTAGTCATGTCAACACCACTTGTATGAACTCGATTGCTGGTCTATTGTCCTCGGCTGTTGCTCTATCAACAGGCGCTTCAGTCGTACCTTGCACCTCAGCAGCATCAGGATAGAGAACTGGTATCCCGTCCTCTGGTATGGGTGGCGGGATGTCCTCAACCTTATCTTCAGTCTCATCTAACCACTCCTCTAACGACACTTCCTCAACTAGCATCTTGTGCATAGCAGGTGGCCTAATAGCTACGCTCAGCTTGTCGGATGTCCTTAAATGGATATCCCTCATCTCATGCCAACAATCATAGGCAATCCCCGGCAGACCAGCTGGGTCACACTTCACTTTTATCATCATCCTCTCCTTCCGTAACACAATCACTTCGTTCTTGTGTTACGAAGGAGAGAGTATCCAGCCCCTCTCTCAATAGCAACCCGAGCGCAAAGATGAGGACACCGGGTATTAAGAACACCATTGCCCAGAAATCCAGTACATATATAGTACCCAGCCCTAAGTAGTGGGCTACCTTAGTTATTGTTTTCATTAGCGTTTCTCCACTAACATACACCGTTGCCACTCATCTGTACTGGAGTCATAGTACTCCTTACATATAGAGGGTAGATGAACCTTAGCTTTAGTAGCTTGTGGTTCCATTGCATCAGGCACATTAGGGTACGTTGCATCCAGTATAGCTATGGTTGTCATAGCTAGAAGACACACGATCACAGCTAATGTGAGCACATCTTCGATGAGCTGCTTAGTTATGGTGTTCATTAGTGTACTCCTCCCATGCAGCCTCATCTCCATCGTCAGGTGACATAGCATCAATCAACTGACGAGCATAGCCTAAGCCTATGTACTCTGGCATTTCCAATGGTGTGTGTTTAAGGATGTTATCCAGTACCATTAAAACGTCCTGCTTATTTTTTGTGTTCATTTGTAGCTCCCGTAGT
>Ga0208303_1000634_pt1 | contig 14532 bp, 21 predicted proteins | sample CB_VirMetaG_2_FD_184537 | JGI IMG/M metagenome (GOLD analysis project Ga0208303, IMG submission 184537) | Freshwater to marine saline gradient viral communities from Chesapeake Bay - CB_1504_2 Viral MetaG (SPAdes) (version 4) | ecosystem: Environmental > Aquatic > Marine > Coastal | place: USA... | reverse complement strand
GGCTGTGTTGTTGGATGCGGTGGTGTTGGAGAGAAGTGCAGAGTCACCCACGGCAGTATTATAGCTGCCCGTTGTATTTGATACTAAAGCACCCCAGCCCAGACCCGTTAAGTAACCGCCAGTAGTGTTTTCAAAAAGAGCCTTATACCCAAGCGCACTTAACCTAGTACCAGTAGTATTTGCATAACCAGCCTGATACCCAACGGCTGTGTTTTGGCTGGCGGTGGTGTTGGAACCTAGTGAGCCGTTGCCAACTGCGGTATTATAAGCACCCGTGGTGTTTGCGGCCAGAGCAGGGTTATAGCTTGCCCCATCACCCGCACCAATGCCGACATTGTCAGACGCCGTAGTGTTGTTTGCGAGGACGTTCCAGCCAATGGCGGTGTTGTTATTACCTGTGGTGTTGTCAAGCAGAACACCCGCACCAAGCCCCGTATTACGAGTGCCTGTGGTATTAGCATAAACGGCCTGATACCCTACAGCAGTGTTGTTGCTGGCGGTGGTGTTGTTTTCTAGGGCATTTCTACCGACTGCCACATTATTACTACCAGTAGTGTTATCGAATAAAGAAGAGCCACCTAAGGCTGTATTATAATTACCTGTCGTATTGTTAGCTAAAGCACTTGCACCTAGTGCATCAATAACACCTGTAGTATTGTCATACCCTGCCTGATACCCCACAGCGGTATTGTAGTTGGCGGTGGTGTTGGAAAATAAAGCACTGTGACCCAAGGCCACGTTATAATTACCTGTAGTATTAGAATAACCTGCGGCATACCCAAGGCTAGAGTTATTTACCCCAGTAGTGGTTAATTCTAATGCTTGACGACCAACCGCCGTATTCAGAGAACCCGTAGTATTCAAGCGCAAAGCAGAGTAACCAACCGCTGTATTGCCGTTGGCGGTGGTGTTTTGGGCTAACGCTTGGCGACCAAGACCTGTGTTAAAGGAACCCGTTGTAGTGTTTGATAATGATGTACTACCGAGAGCCGTGTTTTGCTCCCCAGTGGTTAGTAAACTAAGGGCAGTGTCACCCAACGCCACGTTGTTTGTACCAGTAGGATAGTTACCGTCCAGCTTGATCGTGCCGCCATCGACTGACACGTTGCCAGCTACAGTAAGGCCATCTGATGTAACAGTGCCGTCCACGTTAAGTGAGGTGTTAAGATCAACTGCCCCCGTAACTGTAAGAGCCGCTGTATCAATCGTCATTGCCGTAGACGCATCAATATCAACAGTAGGTGCAACAATTTCAATCTCAGTATCCGCGTCAATGTCCAGTTGCCCATCGGCAGAAGAGCTGATCTTCAACGCTGTGTCGCGAAACTGAAGCTCATCGGTTGTTGTCATCTGAATAGCATTGCCACCAGATGTATTTCCGTTAGCAAGAACCTCGGACAGTTCGTTGTTTGCACCAACCTGCGCGTCAACATAAGCCTTGATGGACTCAGATGTCGCAATGTTAGTCGCAGCCGCAGTGCCCATTGTATCGTCGTCAATAATCGCGGTCACAGACACTCCGCCCAAACGCAGGCTGTCAAAGTACGCATTGTTAAAGACGTTCGCTGCTACCGCGCCAGAACCCGCACCGTCAAAGTAAACAACCGCAGTTGTCCCCGCGGGAACCTCATAATCGTTACTCGCGTTGTACGTCCCTTGAAACAGGATAATGCTGCGCGATCCTGCCAGATTGTTGCGCACATAAATGATCTTTTCAGAGTCGTTCGGCGTCAACTGCACAAAAGCCGTCGCGCCCAAATCACCGCCGTCGGCAAATGTAACCATGCGGTTTCGGCCATCGGACGCCGCACCGTCTGTAATCGCCAGAGTGTTCGGAGAACCAGATGTCCCCGCGCTCGGCAATGTGACAGTAACCTGACCGTCAAGAGCCGTATCCAAAAGACTTAGGTTTGTGTTCGTTGTATCGCCCCATGTACCGGACTGTTCGCCTGTGCCGATAAGCTCGATACCGTTGTTTAATGTATATGTACTAGGCATTTTTCGATCCTATGCTGCTATGTCATCCCAGCTTGGAGTTTGAGACGGTGTTTCGTCACTCCACGCAGGGGTAGAAGATGGTGTTATGGGACTATAACCCGGATTTTGATTTGGAACAATACGTCCCCATACAAGAACTTGACCTGCCTCGCCAGTTCCTTCGACGCCAATTACAAGAACATCTGAGTTTGCTGTGATTGAAACTTCGCCAACTTCCCCAGTGCCTTCAACACCAGTGACATCGACGTTTACAACTATCTCTACAGTAACAGAACCAACAGAACCTGTCGCCTCTAATCCCGTGACAGGCGCATTAGCGCCCGCAATAACCTCAATAAAGCCGCCGTAGACAAAACCTTGAGCCTGTAGTCCGCTCGGTATCTCTACAGTTGCGTCTGCCTCAACAACAACGCCGCCCTCTGCTGTTGTTGCTTCAAGTCCAGTAACAGGAACATTCGCTCCACCCACAACAGCAGCAGTGCCAACCTCACCCGTAGCCTCAACACCTGTTGGGAATACATTAGCCTCGGCAACAACCGAAACACTGCCAACGCCGCCAACGGCTTCAAGCCCCGTTACCGGGACATTGGCCTGACCAGTCGCCGTTACTGTGCCAACGCCGCCTGTCGCCTCTAAGCCCGTTACGTCAACATTGGCCTCGGCAATAACCGAAACAGACCCCACCGCTCCTGTGGCGGAAACACCGTCCACAAAAACCTTGAGGATAGGAGTGCCAAAAGAACCATCACTCCAAGTGGATCGACCCCACCCTTCATATAGAGTTGACGAGGCCATAAACTAGACCTTACGCGATACGAATGATGGCGTTAGATGCGTCCGCTGTTGGGAATACGATTGTGAAGTCACCAGCCGTTGACGTTTTGTCAGCACCAAAATCAAGCACAACAACCGAAGGGTTTGAAACCGAAATAGATGTCGTATTTGGTGTCGTATTGTAAATCAACGCGCCACGAGCGGTAATTGTCGCTGTCGTGAAGGTCTCATCAGCAAAGTCCGTAAACGCAGTTGTTCCAGATGTTGTTGGGTTAACATTAGTCAATGCCTGACCGCCAGCAGAATATCCTGTTCCGCTTACCTCATCGGTAGCAGAGTACGCTGTTGTGGAAGCATCTAGTGTTGCATTGCTGTCATACAAAGCAATATTGAATGTATCACCTGTAGAGGCATCAAAATCGTGGACACCGTACAAAAGCTCGTTTTTGAACGACGTACACATATAGTTACCAGTAAACGCCATGTTATAGTCTCCTTATAAGTTCTGCAAGCTCAGGGTGTCCTGCGTCATTGATTGCGTTATATACCGTAGTTCTATCACTTTTTACGGCTTCGCGTAAGTAGAACTCGATTACTTTTGTGATGTTACGCTTGTAAGCAAGTGCCTGATCACGAATTGCGGGAGGAGCCGTGTCTGCGACCTGAACAATTTTATTTGCACATCTTTGCGCAACTTCTTCTGGAGTAAAGCCACGATTATTAGTTGTGTGAACTTCAATTCCAAAATCTTCAGCCGTTGCTATTTTTAGCTCAGGTATCATGTTTTCTCCCTTAGAATCAAACCTGTACGGTACGCATCTGTAACTTCTTGTGACTCACCAAAGTTTTTAACACGAGATAGAGCCTCAGTAAATCTCTGGGTATAGTTCTGCACCAAGTCAGCCTCACCCTTCATAAAGGTGTAAGCCTCGATCAGACTGCCGTAAAGCAACGCTACAGAAGCATTTGTGCTCAACCATGTAGTTCCACTATCACTCCCAGATGTTAGGCTTGCAGGGCGATAGAAATAATGAAGCTCAACGTCATAAGCTGCATCAGGCGTGGGACCCAATATGAAGTTTTCTATATCGAACTGGGCGTAGTATCGAGGTGCGCCAGTCGAAGAATTGTTCGGGTTAAATGACTGAACAAAGTTAACATCTTTAAACAAGACGAACTCTTTGTTGCCATTCGATGTAAATGAAAGGCTAAATGGAGCCAAATAATCGCTAGGAAGTGCCAAATACTGGTTTCCAAGAGTCATATTGCCCGTCTGGTTCTTCCGAAACACTTCTAACTGAGCAATCTTCAAGATACGCTCTTCAGTATTCTTGATAAAAACATCTAAGTTATTCACAAAGGTTGTCTCTGTGTTCTCAGTGTAATCCTGAATCGCTGTCTTCAGTTCTGCGTATGTAAAGCTCATGTTATGCTCACCGTCACACTACCAACAGAGCCAGTAGCTACCAAATTATTAGGCGTTAGCCCACCATCATACGTCAATCCTACAGGATTCCATCCCCATTGTATATTGTCTTGCTGAGGCACGTTCTGTTCAGGACGCGGATTTCGCAATGCTTGGGGATCAGGAGTGGCTCGAAGAGGCTCAAGCTGTGGTTGCTTGGCTTCCCACTCATCTTTGCCCACAAGAAGCCCATTCCACTCCTTGCGCATGTCTTTTAGGCGGTATCTGAAGCCAGATCGGTCAGATATGCCATATGCCCACTTTCCTGTGGCATACTTAGACATAACGATAATTCCTTAAATCTGGTGCAACGCGGAACGATGCACGGTCACGATCTTCGTCCATAGCGCGCCCAATTTCCTCTTCATACACTGATTTTAGCATCTGAGAGCGGTCTGGAGCGCGTTTTATACTGATATAATAAGCTAAACCAGCCGCTAAAGCAGGGTAAAATCGAAACGGAACTTGCAGTGTATTTGTGTAATTATCGGCGTCATCTAGCCGTATTAGAGAGTCATAATACACTACATCAGTGCTATTATCGGGCAAAGGCCACAATTTTAAGACAGGATTGATCTGTCTGTCGATAAAATACTGAGTAGGGCGACCAGTTGTCGATTTAGTAGGAATATTAAGGTATTCGTCACGACTAATGCGGTCTAAGGCGTAATCTGTGCCGTCTCGGCGCACCACAAGCGAAAGAACGTCAATTGTGGAAGTTCCAAGGTCATATTCTCCATCACCAGAGACCAAAGCCAAGTTTCTTTGAGATATAGTCCACTGATTAAGGCCACGGTTGGCCCAGTCAGCAAACATTAGGTTCATAGAACGCTTGGCGGTCTTGAGATCGTATCCTGTACGAACTTCTAGCCCACAACGCTCAAACGCCTCTTCGACGTAATCGGCAACATCTAATTCAAAGTCTGTTGATCCAGATACAGTCATTTCTTTTTCCTTTTAAGAGACTTAACTCTTTTTGGCTTGCCAGCAGGCTGTCCAAGTCGCTTCTTTTGTGCCACTCTACTACGCTTTTCGCTCGTTGTCATCTCTGAAGCGGTCTTGGGTGTCTTTGAGCTAACGCGCTTGCTTGGTCGGCAGTAAGGAGTCCCTCGCTTTTCGCCTTCTTTGCGACCACAGGCTTTACCAGTGCGGACATCCTTCCAGTCCTCTTTGAACCATCTCTTTAAAGCAGCGCCTTTTTTCGTTTTTCTAACAGCCATTAGCTCATCTTCGTTACTTTACGGCGATTTGAGGCAACCTTACCGCATCCATTCGCGATAACCTCTCCACCAGCCATCATACGACGCACTGGACGCTTACGATACTCGTTAGATGGCCCAATAACGCCACCCATAGCCTTCTTTACAGGCTTTTTCTTGCTGTTTCCCCAGTTTTTAGCACCTACTTTACGACACTTTGCGATTGCGCCGCTTGCGTATGCGCTTGGAAACACTTTGTACCTTGCCTTTACCTTTTTGTAGCACGCGTCCTTTGGCATTTTTCTTCCTCTTCATAGGCGGCTTGGTCACTTGCTGCGCCATCTGTGAGCGGCCTATAGCCATATTAACACTTCCAACGCTTACGCGCCTGCCTCAAGCGACTATTAGGGTCCTTTGCCGCTTTTGGGAACTTCTTCATTTGACCTGCCGAACGAGCGCAGTAGGATTTACGCCGCTTGGCATCCTTGCTGCCCTTTTTGACCTTACCAGTCACAGCAGTTTTTAATTTTGAACCGGGATTAGCTTTTTTATAGGCTTCCACACCTTTTTTGGTCATACCCGCGCCAGACTTGGTTTTGCGGTAATTGCCGCCTTTACCAGTGGTTTTGCGTATTGGATTCTCTTTTTTACGAGCCATCAGGACCAATCCTCACGTTTTATGTAAATAAGCTCAAACGTGGCTGAAACACGAAGATTCGCTTGAGAACTAGATGCTATCGCCCTGTATTCAATGTCCGTTTTTTCAGGGATATACAAAGGGATAGAGTACGGCAAGCTAATCGGGCCTTGCTCTACAGAGAACGTCTCTTGAGTACGAAAAACACCGCCCTGCTCTTTGGTCACAAGACGAATGTTTCCAAACTTGTTGTTTTGCTCAGTTAAAACGGTAACATCAAGCTGGGTAATAAAGCCATCGTATCCAGCGGGGATCGTCCACACTGCCATCAATGTCTGATTACCCCCGTTGATATACGCATAGGTAACGCCACCATTTGCTACAGTTACTGACCCAACAGGAGCTTGTGGCCCTGCAACAAACCCACGATTAACACGAAGAAAAGATTTTGTCGTCGTCGCAGTACCAGAGCCTGCTAATGTAACGGTTTCTGATTGTTCGTTATAGTCAGAATCTAAACCAGAAATGGTTATAATTACGCCATTATCAGTCGCACCAGACGCACTGGCAATCGTCATTGTTACCGCTGAAGACGGGTACACATACAGACCGCCGCCTTCCCATACTGTTTCTTCTACGTTCTGAACAATAGGATTCACGCCAAACTTAAAAATATGTTTGTGGCCGGGGATTTGCCCCCGCGCCACCTGAAGCTCAAATGGCTCAGATGTTCCAACTTGTGTTATGGAACGGAAATTAGCCATACAAACCTCTTTATGACAAAAAGATTGTCAATTGGTTGCTTGCACCTGTGAACGCACTTACATAAGCGCCATTCGTCGCAAGAATGCCATCATCTGGAATGTTCAAGTGATGAATCCCTGTTGGGAATGTCTGTGTAATCAGCGTATCACCAGACGCGCTACCGTTCTTGATTGTGAATGCGCCAGCCGCAGCCGCGTAAATTACAATCTGACGGATACGCGAACGTGAGTCGCCAACAACAGCAGCAGTAGTGCCCTGCGTCCAATTATATGCTTTTACTGGACCTGCCATAAACGCCTCCTATTATGTTAGAGCAGCGCCAATAGCAGTAACCCAAGCGGCTCCTGTATTGATTACCAAACAGTATTCGTTGTTGCCTGCGCCATTGTCGCTGACAATGTAAACAGTACCAACAGTAGTATCTGCAAAAGCAGGTAAGTTAGCAGTTGTTACAACTGGAACCTCAAAGCCATTGGTTGACTGTACTGGGCCTGAAAAATGTGTAGTTGCCATGTTTTTCTCCTCTCGTGTCCGAGGTCAACTCCATATGCGTGCAAAACATATGGATATATACCGAGCATTATTACTCAAGTTCAGAATAACACAAAGAAAGAAAAAAGAAAGGGGCCACCGAAGCAGCCCCTTTCAAATGACGTTTCAACCGAATTAGGCTCCGGGTGAACCAAATACTGCGCGTGGATCGGAATAGCCGAAGCTATAACGCTCACGAGCTTTAAAGCGCATGTTGCCTGTGTCGAAGTCAGCTTCCATGTTTGTCCGCATTGGCGAACGCTCAAAGTGCTTGAATCCGTTAGGCGCGTCAGTCTTGATGAAGAACGCATCTGGGTCTGTCAAGAAGTGGTTAACAGTGTAACCCTCTGGAAGCATACCCATGTTACGAATTGCGTTTACATCATTATCGGCTGTGCCAACACGCAATGTTGATTCCAACAAACGATCTGCAACGAATTGCAGTTGTGGTGGAATGATCATTTTTGTGCCGCGCAAAGCGATAATCATGTTACGCTCATCTACGAAGGTCGAGATGTCAATCAACGCATTTTCCAACGATGTTTCGTTGAGATCAGCCGCTGTTGATGGCTCGTTGCGGAAAGTGCCGCCACCTGCAAGTGGGTGAGCAGTCGAGCAAAGCTCAACGCCGTCACCACCAGCGAAGCTAGAGTTGAACGCGTTGTTCAATACTGCCGCCGCTTTAACCTGCTTAGTGTGTGCCATAGAACGCGCAAGCGCCTTCGTATAGCGAGCACCAAGACGGTCATACAGGTTGTCTTCGATTGCTTCTTCGGTCAATGCGAAAGCTAATGCAACGGTCTCATGTGAGTAACGTGCAGTATATGCTTCGTTTGCATTGTCGAACTCAACCCCAGAACCCTCTGATTTTGTTGGAGCATTTCCAAATCCGACGAGCATAACTTCTTCTTCGAATGCACGGTCTGATGTTTCCGTATCAAAGATTTCAGCGTGCTCGCCTTCATAGCGATCATACTCCATGCCGAACAAAGCGTTGAGGCCCGGTTCTAGCTCTTTGACCAGTTGTGAACGTGAAATAGCCATAACTCAGTCTCCTTATGCCAGACCCGCAGTGCCAGCACTGAACAGGTGATTGTTGATTTTTACGATCACGTTAGTGTTCGCAGACGAAACATCGCTGTTCTCAGGGTCTTGAGAAATGTCGATGGCTTTCAACGGCAATGTTGCCGTCACAGCGCCAGTAGACACAGCCAATTCCAAGCGAGAAGTACCAGATGTGGTATCTCCTACTGGGGATTGGTCAACGATGTCAAAGTTACCAGCCAAATCAGCTACTGGGAAAGCAGCGTTGGCTTGTACTTCGAATGTTGCACCCGGATCATCAATAACATTTGCCATGATGTCGGAAGCAGCAACGCCACCGGGGTAGCTGTTTGCATATGTTGGCTTGCCAGTTGTTGGATCAGTATAGAAGCAACCGTTGAATACGCCAAGGATCAAACCTGATCCTCCTGCTGCAACACGCTCAATACCACCACCTGTTACCATTGCGACAAGATCGCCTTGGAAAATGGCAGTTGCGTAGCTTGAAGCAATGCGGTAGCGATTCTGCTGCTGCGAACTAATGCTTGTACGAACTGGACGAAGGCCAAAAGAAGCGTCTTGATTAGACATAGCTTATTATCCTTCAGATGATCTGCCCTTGGCAGCGCCAAAAGAGACAGAAGATTTACGTTGCGGACTCAGCTTCGGCATAGCTGGATTGTTTTCACGCATCCAGTCACGATCCACTGCGTCCAATTGGTTTTTAGAAACACCTTGATAGTGTTTATTCCGCTGTTCAGCCATTTCGTTGGGGATGCGTGCGAGAACAAGTCCACCAACACCAATGATGCCAGCGTTGCGTCCCTCATCTACTACAGGCCCTACATATTCGGGATATTCCTCAGCGCGAACGAGGTCCCAGCCTTCTTGCCGTTTCTTGTGTACGTTAGTTTTGTCATCGAATTCCATCACAGATTCTCGAATCCAGCGGTGCTTATAACCGATTGGTGGTTCAGGAGCTTCCAAAGCAGAACCGGGTCGCCATTCTTGAACGCGCTCTGCGCGCTCCCGCGTGTTTGTTTCGCGTGGTGTACGATCTGCCATTTTAATCTCTCCGACTACTAATTTTAGCGACTTCTTTTGCGTACTTTTCAAGAGGAATCCTCATCTTTTTCGCAAATGCCACTTGTCCCGGTGTTAATTCCACCGCCTTCTTCCGCCCTGATTTTACTGACCGTCCACTGGACGCAGGAGCAACAGTCTGAGCGTTGGACCGCTTCTCCCGATTAAATTTCTGAGGCATTTCTCTGCGCATACGAGAGTCGATTTCTTTGTAGTAATCGTCTGACGTAGGGTCAAAGTCCTCTTCAAGAACAAGCTGTTCATGAATAGCCTGAGCAGCGCGCGTCATGATGCGGTCACTGCCAAACCAAGAATTCTTTTCCAACCAGCCTTCGAGCTTAGGATCACGAGGCGGTGGTGCTTGAGGCGCAGGCTGTCGCGGAGGAGCTTGCTGCGCTTGTTGTTGCTGTTGTTGAGCAATTTGTTGATTGCGCTGAAGTTTTGCCTTCTGCGCACGAACTTTTTCCTTAGCTACGGCAATTTGAGACAACGCTTGCTGCGCTTTTGCAGCTTTTTCGTAATCCCCAGCCTCACTAGCTTCGGCGTATGCGCGAGTAGCTTGAACTTCCTGAGCTTTCAAACGGTTTTCAGTTTCAGAATTATAACCAACACTCATTTGCTGCAAACGCTGCTTCATTAGAGCGTTTTCTTGCTGCATGTTTTGAGCATACTGAACCGCAGCCTGAGCCTCTTCAGCCGCCTGCTTACGTTTTGCTGTTAGTTGGTTAATACGGCGCTGGACAGACTCGCTATAATTTTCAAGCTCATCATCGCCATTAGATTTTTTACGAACATTTGTTCGGGTTTCTTCGCTATCCTCATCAGATGCGGCAACCTCGTACTCATCAGATGGGTCCTCTTCGACCTCAACAGATGCGCCGTTTTCAAATTCGTCGTCTTCACGAATATCTTCAGCCATAGCCATGTTCCTTGTTCTCCCCTACATTATACATATGAAATGTCTTTTGGGTCAAGAATCGTGGCGATAATATTATCGTCATTTATGATACGAACCTCAAGACCTTCCACTTTGAACCTATTTCCACTATATCTTCCTATAAGAACCCAATCTTTCTCATTACACCAAGGACCATTTGGGAACTTCTGGGCGTCCGCATAGGCGTCTGGACCTAGCTTGACAACATAAGCCGCTACTGTTGCGAACGACTCACGCTCACGCACGGCGTCAGGAACAATAATTCCGCCCTTTGTGCGCTCACTTGGATAATAGGGAATAATTAAAACGCGGTAGCCTGTAGGTTGTGGTAGCCGCGCCAGTGCAGAAGTATCCATAGTCGATGGGTCTTCTGCGTTTTTGTCTTCGCCACTTTTACCAAACGCATTATCAAGCGGTTTTGGTATTGATGTGTTTTCTTGTATTGCCTTTTTTGCTGCTTTAGCAACGTGATCAGGCACAAATAACTTGCTAGTCATCTGCGTACTCCATACCTTTCATCGCGGTTTTAATTTCGTCTTCGACGTAGGCCATTCCGCGTATTTCGCCTACTATATACCGATACTCTTCAAAGGTTTGTATCGAACCATCCGCGAGCTTGTCCTTCAGACGCGCATCACGCTCTCTTATGCTTTTCAGCAAATAATCTACTAAGTGTATAGCATCCATGCCACATATAGTATGGCAATGTGCGGGAAACACAAGTACAAATACCAGAAAGTCAGAATATTCCTCGGAATATCTGGGGTCTGGCTATTTTGCTAAACCTACTTATTTTTTTTGGCTGCGGCTTTTTTCTTTGCGGCAGTCTTTTTCTTGGCTTTTGGCTTTTCAACCCACGCCTCATTTTCTGGCGTGCTTGGGTCGTCCTTGACGAAGTGCCCTGAGTCATTACGCGCCCTCACCATTTCTATTGCTACAGGATTTTCAGATGCGCGTTGAGCCACCTTTTTTTCTTTTTCCTGTTGCGCCATTTTTTCTCTAACAGAAGATGCCATATCACTGACCTTTCATTGAAGCGTTAAGAGCGGCAATCTCGCGCTGAGATTGAATGCGCTCTTCGGCAATTCTAGTCTTGTCTTCCAGAGCGGCTTCAGAAACATCAATGCGCTGCTGCGCTACCAATACATCGTTACGCTCTTTTTCTTCGTTGAACGCCTGCTTTGCATCAAACTCAAATTGTTTGCGCTGCAAATCTGCGGCTTTCAATTGAAGCTCTTGATTGCGAATGTCCACCAAAGGATCACTTTCTGGTGCTTCTGGCTCCATAGCCTGCACAAGCTCTTCAGTAAGATCAGCAATAATCTGAGCCGCCAAAGCGTCAATCTGAGGCTGAATTTGCTGCATCATCATCTGCTGTGGGTCCATCTGAGGTTGACCCGGTGGTGGGGGTGGCTGCATCATTGCCTGTTGCTGCATCATCTGCATTTGCTCAGGCGGAATCTGGCTCATAACTTCTTGCTGGGCCTGCGCCTCAGCCAATAGCCCTATGTGCTCCTGTATGTGACCTTGCAGCGCCATAATGGCGTTAGGGTTAAGCTGCATAGCAGGAGAGGACATCACAGCCATGTGGGCCTCTATGTGAGCCTCGTGGTCTTGCTGTGGGAAAGCCTGCAAAGGAGCGCCCATAATAGCGTTCTGGTTTTCCTTAGATGGGTTCACAGGAGGTGGTGGAGGCGGGGGTGGTGGCAAGATGCCATCAATGTTGTTTACGCCCAAAGCCTCGTACATCTTGCGGTAGGCTTGATACAAGCCTTGAGGTCCGCCATGAATCTCTGGGTTAGACTGGACCATCTGCAACTCTGTCTGTGCCAAAGCAATGCGCTGGGACATAGAAAAGATGTTAGGATCGGATACAGGCAGTACATCAATGCGCTTGTCAAAATCCTGCACAAAGATTTCTGGACCCATCTGCATGTCCGCAGGGTACGGGTAAGCCTGAACTGTCTCTGCAAAAATCTTGGAAAGCAGCTTAAACTCAATTTTTTGAGAATAATGCAAACGCTTGTGAATCGCAGACATAACCTTCGTGCCACGTTCCATGATTGCCATCGTGGTGCCTACGGGCGTCTCACCGCTCATTTCACCGACCTTCATGTCAGCCATAGACGCAAACCTGCGGCCAGCATCAACAAGCGTGCCTAGCAGGTTGTAAAGCGTCCCTGAAGGCTCCTTGAAGGGGAGTGGCATCAAAGAGCCTTGCAGGGTGCCCCCAACCACATCAATGTCTCGAAATTCACCCGGTTGAAGTGGGTTGTCTTCATCACGAATGCGAGCACCACGAGCCTTAAAGCCTGCGGGAAGGTTGGAGAGCGTGCCTGCATCAATCAACTGACGCAAGATAGACGTAGACGCCTGAGCCAAACCACCAATCATGTGAGTTAGGCCAAGCCCATAGAATCCAAGGCCCGGAAGAAACTTGTAATGCACAAAGTATTGCTTCGCACGTTTCATTGGGTCAATCGGATCATAGTTTCTACGAACAGATAAAACATCGCCGCTGTCAGCGATAACCGTAACGATATAAGGCAACTTCAAGCCTGTAGGCTCTCCATCAGCGCCCATATCTTCAAAGCCCTCGATGTCTAAAGACGTATGAACTTCGTAAAGCGTAATTTCTTCAGACGGGCCAGACGGGTGAATACCCTGAATATCATCAATTGACTCTTCAACTTCCCCCATGCTCGCTTCGTCGTAGCCAGCGGCATCAGGCAAGTCGATGTCCTTATAAAACCCAACAAGCTGCAACTTGCGGATGTCATTCGAATCCATAGTTAAGCGGTGCGTAATGCGAGGAGACGAAATCAAGTCAGTCGCGCCGTAAGGCACAATCACATCCTCAGCATGAATAAACTTGCTAACCGCACGACCCTTTAACGGATCGAAGTAAACTTTCTTGAACGTAGAACCAATCACGGGCAAATAAAACAGCATCTGATCCAACTCAGGATCGTACTCTTCCATTTCGTAAGTGATCATGTAATTCATGTAGTCTTTAACACGCTCAGACTGGCGAGCCAAAATGTCATTCTGTGCGCCGACAACAGCCGTGCGAACAGGCCCAGTCGCTGGCAATAATTCACGATACGCTTGCGCTTGGAACTGTGTAACACTCTCAGCCAAAAGCGGATGAATAACGCCAGAAGAACCCTCGAAAGGCTCAGAACGCTCCTCAGTCTTCATGCCTAAAAACTCAAGACCCTTTTTGTAAGTGTCTTCCCAGTCCTGACGTGCTGCAAAATCATCTTCAATCGAGCTAACAAGATCAGATGAAATAGACATCAAAACATCTTCATCAACCACATCAGCTAAGTTGCCGTCAAACGGAATATCTTGTACAGGCTCTGCCTCTTCTTCATACTCGCCAACAACAGCACTGCCGTCATCAAACTCAGTAATTCCCGGAGTTTCTGGAAGTTCAGGTATTTCCTGCATACGCGTAGTGTCCTCAACAGACGCCTCTATTAAAAGGTCCTCTGGAGCACCACCCGCGCCTAGTCCACGCTCAATCGCCATTAGAAAATATCCTTTTCGTTCCCCTCAAGCGGCTCATAAATGTCAACGTCATCGAAATCGGTGATAGGGCCACCCTTTTCCCAATCGTTACACACATTCTCCGCCATGCAGGTGAAGTCTAACTTTTCGCAGTACCCAACTTCATCGCCATCTTCCATGCCAATGCCACTTTGCACACAGTCCAGCATCTTAGAGCGAATGTTGTAATATTCGCAAGTGCCGCATATCTGCTTCTTCTTTTCCCAGTTTTTAACTGAGTGGCCGTAACCATTGTCCTGAATAGCAGCTTCACGATTCTCATCGTTGATTTTCGAATCTTGAGTGGAAAGAGGACAAATGAAGTCCTCCTCCTTTTCATCGCCCTCAAAAACCTCGTCATCAACAACTTGGTTAATGCCAGACGTAAGCTCGTCCATGTCGATGTTGATAACGATTTTAGCCATTATTTACACCCTGAAAATTTAGTTCCGCGCAAAGCTGCGCCGCCGCCACGGCAACTGCCGCCGACTTCTCCGCCGTGCTCATAACCCTCAACCATGCCACCATATTTCATTTTAGCGACCTT
>Ga0208303_1000632_pt1 | contig 14541 bp, 18 predicted proteins | sample CB_VirMetaG_2_FD_184537 | JGI IMG/M metagenome (GOLD analysis project Ga0208303, IMG submission 184537) | Freshwater to marine saline gradient viral communities from Chesapeake Bay - CB_1504_2 Viral MetaG (SPAdes) (version 4) | ecosystem: Environmental > Aquatic > Marine > Coastal | place: USA... | reverse complement strand
GTAGTCATTACCCATATCGTCAGGTATACCGAAAACTTCCCAAGGGAACTTCTTCTTAAACGAACCAACCCCAGCGTGCCACACAGGATAAGCAGAATGAACATACACAGTCCCATCCCGATCCAGCGTGAAATTCGCTGCTGGAACCTTGAAATGATTCTGAATATAGTTAATCACCCCATTGTTAGCACCCTTCTGATTCCCCTTAGCGGTAGGGCTAGTGGACTCAGTAGCAGCAGCAGCCGTATGGTGCAGCAACAAAGCAACAGGAAGAGCCGGTGTACCAGCCCAAGAACCCCGCTGCTTAACACCCCAACCCTTCATGTACACGACACGATCAGGGATGTTTTTATCTAATGCTTTTTTAAGCCTATTACGGAAAGCCACGACTTTTCCACCTCTAATTGGATGTTGTTATCAAGATCTTCAGGAACAGCGCACTCGCTACTTTCCTCTTTCAGATAACCCATTAACCTGCACCTTCACTAGATCGAGTTCACGTTTCATGTCCTGCTGCTCAAACGCTATACGGTTGATCTTGTCTGTCAAGGACGACCCGCCGTTAGGAAACAACTGATGTTCAACACGATCAAGGCGCTCGCTGATCGTTCTACCCTGCTCATCCACCCCAAGAGTGTTCTCCATACGCTTCACTATCGTGTAAATACTGGACATTCCTCTCCAAATAACACCCACAGCAATAATGAAAGCAGCCAGAGCCAGAATCCACTCATCCAGCATAGAGTCAGGGAACAACATGACGTTTACTCTTCAGTATCTTCAGGCGTCAAATGCGACAAAGCCATGACTGGGGCAATAACAGCGCCAGCGAAAGCAATCCACAACGGTGCAGCATCCTCACTAATAACCCCATAAAACACTAAAAGAGGAATAGCGGCGAGGGACACAATATAAATATATTTGCGACCTTCACGAGACATAATTTTATTCAACAACTGGAACATCCTCCACTACAGGAGCAACGAACACATCATTGTCACTATCGTAAGTGAACCCGATACCAGCGTATGTTCCACGAATGTTTCCGTTGTAACTTGTACGCTTCCAAGTACCATTCAAACCGATACTGTGACAAAACGATTCAATCGCTGCATCCGATTCAGTCGCATCCAAATCATCTGGTACAACAATAACTTCACGGACAATGCCGTCCTCTATGCGTGCCGCATGTGCCATAACTATTTTCCTTCCATCAATGAATGTTTAGATTGGGTACCTGATGATTACAATGCCTGAACTACCGTTGCCGCCTGCTGCTTGGTAGCCACCACCCCCACCACCTGAGCCGCGATTAAGAATAGAAGCAGCGCTGCCAGCAACACTCGTAGTCCCACCAGCACCGGCACCAGCGCCGCCACCGGCACCTCCGGACGTCCCACCGCCAGCGGAATATGCACCACCACCGCCACCACCGGCATAGTCTGTAGCCGTACTATTAAGACTATTTGACACGGTTGAACCGCCAGCCCCGCCGGTAGTGCTAGTGCCGTTGCCCCCCACCGATCCAGCGCCACCGCCGCCTCCGGCACCTGTACCGCCACCGCCGTAAGCCGAACCACCGGAAAAACCCCAACTACTTAACGCGATTGAACCGGGAACCGCTGGCCCATAGCCACCTGAACCACCACCATTGCCGCCCGCTGGCCCAAGGCCACCTGATCCGCCACCACCGCCACCGCCACCAATTCCGTTGAAGGACAGATTAGTGCCGTAAACAATTTCGCTGCTTGTACCTGCGGTTCCCGGTATGCTTGGAACAGCAACATTGCCACCTGCACCACCAGCACCAACAACACAACTGTGCGTCCCAGCGACCAAATACACTTGCCCTGAAAGATAACTTCCACCAGCGCCACCGCCACCAGTGGTGTTTCCACCGCCACCGCCGCCGCCAGCACCGAGTACGAAAACATCAACAAACCCAGCGGTAGAAACACTCAACGAATCAGACGCTGTAAACGAATGAACCTTATACGTTTGACCATCAACACCATTAGTGCCATCACCAACATAAGTAGTGACAGTTCCACCAGTAGCGACAACACCAGCACTAGGTGCGGAAATGATTGTGCGAACAATAACGATGCCTGAACCACCAGCGCCGCCGTTGCCGGCAGAGCCCGAAGTGCTTCGAGAACCGCCTCCGCCGCCGCCAGTATTCGCTGAACCTGCGGTCGCGTTATTGGTGCCTGTTGATCCAGCACCACCGCCGCCTGTGCCGCCGTTGCCTGCTGTCGTTCCACCACCACCACCGCCACCGCCGCGTGTTACTGCGCTGCCTGTAATGGAACTGGATATGCCTGCACCACCATCGCCACCAGTAGAGCCAGAACCGTCTGCACCGACAGCGTTTGCACCACCACCGCCACCAGAGCCAACATTACCAGCATTGCCAGCGCCGCCGTTATTTCCTTGTGGTGTAATACCAGCGCCGCCGCTATTTCCTGCACCTAAAGAAAGACCACCACCACCAGAACCACCATTGAGGGCTATTATGACTCCGCCTTGGTTTCTACCACCTCCGCCACCGCCTGGTGCGTAGTAGTCCCCGCATCGTGTAGTCGTTCCGTTGTTCGATGAAACTAAAGTTGGTGATGTTGTTCCTGCGGTTCCACCTGCTCCAATAGTTACAGTTGCGGTGCCTGCTGCAAAATAAGCATTTGTAACCGCTAGATACCCACCGGCACCTCCACCGCCAGCGAGCGATGCTCCTCCACCTCCGCCACCGCCAATGACAAGCACATCAACGAAACCAGCCTGATCAACAGTTAGCGTCCCAGAAGAATTAAAAACCTTATACTTGTACTCAATACCATCCTCAGTATATGTGCCAGTAGCCGCATCGCTGAAGTTTGCTGCACTGGCACCGCTAAAAGTTACCCACGCACTCCCAGTCCAATACTTCCAATACGGGGTGGCGGTAGTAGTGTCCAACCAAACATCACCCGTAGCGGGAGATGTTGGTGCTGTTGAACCTTTAACAGGAACAACAGATTTAGCACCATCAATGTTTACAGCCATTTAAATACTCCCAACAATCGCGTTCACTTCATCAATGTTTAATCCAAGCGCAGACAACTTCGCTATTGCTGATTCACGGGCAGCAACCTTGGCTGCCTCAGCATCAACAGCAGCCTGCTCAAGGCGCTGCATTTCTGCTTCAACCTCTGCGGTTGTTAAAGGCTCCACATCAGGTGTGTGCCAGATAATGTTTTCAACATCGTCACCGTTCATGCTCCACTCAACGTTGGGGCGTAGGGACATGACTGCTTCTTGAATAGTTATCATGCTGACACCTCGATTGCGTACATTTGGCCTGTATTAGTGGCATTTTCTAATAAAGCGCTTCCGCCATTACTTGAACGGAACCTTGCTTTATATGTAGTTGCACTCGTGGTTGCTGGAGTTGCCCAAGCGAGTGCGGTGAATAATGCGCGACCGCCTGCCGAGTCTGTGTTTTCGGCTCCTGATATTGCGATATTAGAACTATCAGTAATTTGGGTTTCGACTCTAACGCCTGCTCCCATATTCGTCTGCGCGGAATGTATTATTAGAATCGCGCTTGTTGCTTTTTGCGGCGTAATCGTTACGCTTATATTGGCGTCCACAAAACTTGTACTCGTAGTAAGTCTTTGTGTCACATCGGTTGCTCGAACAACCTGCAACACCTTGCCACCCTCAGCAGTCAGCAACGTCCCCGTCCCAGACGGCAACGACAACACCCCATCAGGAGCAACCGCGGGTGGTGCCAACTCTGTGTAGCCACTCGTTGAACCATACAATTTCACGTTACCCATTTACTAAACCACCGTCCATGTTGAACCCGAAGGAATCGTTACCGTAGCCCCAGAATCAATACTGATAGGACCAGCAGTAACAGCGTTGAAATCAGTTGTCAAAGTGTAATCCGTTGTGACCGTTTGACCATTCTCATAGAAAATTTGATCCGTGCCACCACCTTTAGCACCAGCAGAAAATGATGTCCAAGCAGAAGCCGAGCCATTATAGTAAGAGAGAGCGTTAGTGTCCTGAGCGTAAACAAACATGCCATCCGTAGGGGTAGGGATAGCCGTATCCCTCGCAGTATCGTCAGCAAACACCATGACGGTTTGATCCATCAAATAGCCCTGCACGTTAGTAGCGGTGAGAACTTCACCTGCAACAAACGTTTTTCTACCTAGACCAGCCATAGGTCACCTCCGGACACTTGTGTATTAACATGAACCATTCTAGCCTGTTCTTTCATTATGCTCCCAAAGTATCGGCGGAATCTAACTGACTTGTATCCAAAGTAAATAGAGCAGCCTTAACACCAACAACACTGCCAGAGGTTCCGCTAGAACCAATGATAACGCCATTATCACCCTCAACACCTATAACTGTTCCAGAGGTGCTACTTGACCCCGTAATAAGCCCGTAATCCCCTTCAACGCCTATTACCGTGCCAGCCGTACCACTCGAACCCGAAACAGAACCTGAATTTCTAATCAAGAAAGGTTCAAAAAGATTGAACTTAACCGAATGACCCGAAGGAGTTATGGAATGTTCAATCCCATCAATAGCAACCTCACGGAAAAGAGGATCACCAATCCCATTCGGAGTGAACTTGACATAAACAATACTTCCCAGATCCAAATCAACAATAGCGTCCTGTTGCAATCTGGTAATTGAATTAATCTCAACTTGCAGACCTTTAATCCGAACCGTTGGATTCCTATACCTTTCAACAAGAAAAGCAGCGAAATCTTCAGCATCTTCCAAAGTTCCTAGAAGAGTTTGAAGTTTCAAAGTAGTTAAACCATAATTTTCTGAAGCAGTTAAATCCTCAGCAACAACTAAACCACCAGTCCACTCAACCTCGACACGGGTATAAAGAAATTCCGTCCCATACTCAATCTGAATGTTTGAAAAAGGAATACCAGAGCCATCATCAGCAAAAACATTAGAAGTCCGAATAAGAGAAGAAGTACGATCCCTAAATGTTAAAGCCCCCTGCTTACCAATAAACAACAAACCAGTCTCAGCGTTATTGATCAGTTGCAAATACGACAATAAATTAGTGTCCTGTTCAATATCATGAACACCAATCGTAGAAGTACCAGCATCAACATCAAAACGAGCAGGAGACCACCCAGCAGCACTGGCAGATTCTAAAATAACCTGACCAGTCAAACCCGTAGAACCAGCCCCAGAAGCCAACACCTGCTGAGTCAAAAGAGTAAAAGGGTCAGAAGTTTTCGCTATCGAAATCGAATCCCCATCCTTACTATATTGAAGATCCCAATCCTCAATCTGCCCAGAAAAAATACGCTTCCCCAACAATTCAATATACAACGCCTTCCGAGGAATAATCGAAGGAGCATAAGGAGAAATAGAAGCGGAAACTAAAGGATCATAACGCCGAAACCTATTATCCAAAACAACATTCGCATTACCAGCATCAACATTTTGAGTCTCACTAGAACGACCACGCCTGAAAGTAATCGACCTCACATCAGCCGTCACATCAGTAACATCCTCAGCCAAACCATAAGGAGAATAATCCAACTGCCCATTAACAGGATCATCTAAAGTAAAAAAATCCCCGCCACCAGAAAGTGAAAGATCAAACGCAATTTTTACGGTAGGTTGCATCAGACGCTCGCAAAAACTTTACCGCTTCGACGTTCATATTTCTTAATTGCTTCCACAACCTGACGACCAGTTTCAGCAGGATCCGTAGCAATACCAGTCTGCACATTAATGTTCACAACAGTTGTCCCACCGCCACCACCACTAGCCCGTGGAGCCATATTCGGAACAGCACCAATCCTGTCATTAGGAATGATATTTCCAGAGAACGCACCCATTGTTAAAAGTTCAGGTCCACGTTCCCCAACAAGATAAGTTTTACCAGACAACACAGGTCCACCAAGAGCCCTCTTACCATCAGGACCAGCACCATTATCAAAAATAGTCCGTTGAACAGTAGTCACCACAACAGTAGCCGTACGATTCATCGAAGCCGCAAGATTATCCATCATGCTATTCAGTTTGCCTTTAACAGCAGGGAACCTTTCCTCAAAACCAGCCTTCAACTGACGCATCGATTTCTGACCAGCCTTAAACGCCTTAGGAGGAAGAGCCATCGCTAAATCAGCCACCATCTTATCGATTTGACCAGCAAGAGTATTCATCTCAGTTTCAAGAGCATCATTCTGAGCCTGCAACGAAGCCACTTCAGCCTCATGAGCAGTTTTAGCCGCCGTCAAAGCCGCCTCACGATCAGCCCTCAACTGTTCCAAATGAGCCCGAGCCGCCGTCAATTCAGCATCCCGAGCAGTATTAGCGATATTCAAAGCAGTTTGAGCCGCCTCAGCCGCCGCCGCTAAAGGAGCAACAACAGCCTGCTGCTGAGCAATACCAGCGTCATACCATTCAGCCGCCGCATACTTTTGGAATTCAGCAACATTCGCAGCAAGTTCAGCCTGAGCAGCGTTAATCCCAGCAATCTCAGCGTCAGAAGCCACAGCCAAAGCAGAAACGATTTCCCCTGCACCCTCAGCGCCAGCCGAAACAAATTCTTGAATCAAAGAAGAATCAACACCGCGACTAACCAAACTACGAATGTTCGAAGCAAAAGCCCTAATCTCTGCCAAACGTTCTTCCAAAGCCCCCTGAATATCCCCACCTGTCAAAGGCTGTTCAGAAATAGCCTCAGACAATTCCTCCATCGCAGGTTTAATCTGTTCCTCAACAGTAACCCGAATACCGTTACCGAGATCCTTAATAGTCCTACGCATCTCCACAATAGGAGTTGCCTTCTCAATCTCTGTAACAATTTTTTTCTTATCAATTTTCAGATTATTAACAAAACTACGGAAACTGTCACCAATCTTGCTGAGGAAAGAATCACGTTCTTTAATCAAATTATTCAAAACATCATTCTCACGGTCATACGCTGCTGTAGCCGCTGAAAGAGCCTTCTCCAGACCGGGAATAACCGAAGCCCAATGCTTTTCAATCCGATCAATACTCGCCTGAGCACCAGCCTCTAAATCATCGTAATGATTGTTGATTCCCTCAACACGTTTGCCATACGCTTCTTCAAGCCGTGAAATTTCAGCAAGGTTCGCATCATATTGATTTCGAAGTTCAACGGCGTGCTGACCCATCTCCCGTAACTGCCCAAGTTGAGCGTTCATCGCCTTACGATTACGTTTCGCCCCCTTCTCCCCAACGATTGATTGATCCAAAAGGGGCGCATAAGCCTGCTTGACCAAATCAGTAATGGATTCAATCCCTGAAACGATTGAAGAAATGTTGGAATTTTTCCCAAAATTTTCCATGATCTGTGAAGCGGTTCCGAAAGGTTTCGCAACCATTTCAGCCAAACCAATGCCAGCCTCACCAGCAGAATCAACAAGAGCAGAGACCCGATCTATCTCGCTTTGGAAAGCATCCACAACAGCCTTCGCAAGATCTGAAGCCTTCTCCATAACCTTGTCAGATTTCAAACCTAAAATAATTCCATCAACAAAGTTCTTCGCGTTCTGCATACCCTTCTTTGAAGGAGAATGAGAATCAGTGCCTTCATTAACACCGTCATACATGGACTCACCAACAGCAACTGATTCCGCCTCAACCTCAGCAGCACCAGCCCGTAGCCCCTCCAAAATTCCTTGAATAAAATTCTCACCGGTTTTAATGCCATAAGTTTTAGCCTCAGTAGCACGCTTCTGGAATTCATCCACCGTTTCTTGAGATTTCTCCAACTGCTTCTTAAATTGTTTAACAATAGGTGATTTCTCTGGATCCCCACCACTCTTCTCAATAGCAGCACGAATCTCAGCCTCACCATCAGCAAGACGTTTCTGTTGTTTAATCGGATCATCAGTAGCCTGAGCGTAAGCAATCCAAGAAGAAGCCGAAGCAGCAATAGCATCCTGATTCTTCATAGCCGCTTCGCTAGTACCGGTGATCTTCTCCCCGTTCTCTTTAAGAGTCTTAGAAAGTTCCCGTGTAGAGCGAATAGCAGCGTTCCTAGAGTTTTGGTTACCAATCACCCCAGACAATTTAGTCATCGCCGTCTCTAGTGCCGTAACAGCCGTTTTCGCTGCCTCAGTCACTGCCGTCAAAGCGGAATCTTTAGCAATAGCCGCATCAGCCGCCCTCATGCGAGCATCCATTGCCCGTTTCTCAGATGCAGTCATATTCGCTAAATCCTGAGCACGGGTAATAGCCTGAGCACGAGAATTAGCAATCTGCTTCTCAACCTCAGCCTTAGCCTTTGTCCCTTCAATCGCCATAGCATCAGCCCGAGCAGCCGCATCCGCCTCAAGACCAATAGTTGCATTAGCCGAAGCCTCAGCCATGCCTTGAAAATTACGTTGAGCAGTGATAAGAAGATCACGCTGACCAGAAAAGAAATCCCCCACACTTTGCTGATCAATTAGTTCTTGAAGTTTCGTAGAATATGCGTCAGCGGCATCCCCGCCAGCCATAGCCGCCTGCGTCATATCAGAAATAGAAATTCCCATATCTTTCAACGCAGTAACATCTTCTGAAGATAAATCCATGCGGAATTGTGAAGAAATAGCGGCAGCCGTAGCCTCTCCAAAAGCCCCTGTCAATTCATCAACAGAATCCTTCAGAGTAGTTACAAGTTGATCAGCCGCAGCAGACTTCCCAGAAAAAATCTCGAATGCTGCACCAGCCGCAATCAAAGCGATACCTATCGGACCGAGAGAAGCCATCAAACCCTTGAAAGCATTACCAACAGCACGAACAGCGAAAACAACAGCCACTTTGAATTTTTGAGCCGCAATTCCAGCAACCTCTAACGCAATCTTTGTCGAAGTTAAAGAAGCCGCTACATATGCCCCCATCAATCTAGCCCCGCCACCAACAGACTTGAAACTGGTCAAAGCCCTAGTCGCAAAAGCCGTCACTTTCGCATTAGCAGCAGCAAACCCAACCATCATCCCACCAAGAGCCTTAGTGGTAGCCCCAAACATCCACAAAAGAGGACCAGATAAAGCAACAACAAGACCCAAAGTTATAGCAACGTTACGAACCGGATCTGGGATAGCAGAAAAAGCCGAAACAACAGTTTGCAAAACCCCTACCAAAGGAGTCAAAAATTGGCTAACTAGAACACTACCAACACCCAAAGCCAAATCCATAAACTGTGTTTTCAACAAAGCAATCTGTGAAGCCATCGATTCCATCTGCTTATCAGCAACACTCTGAGTAGTCCCCCCAGCATTACGCAATTCAGACTCATACCTCTTAATTGCGGTTGAAGTTCCAAACAAAGCAGTCATAGCCGAAAGAGAACGATCACTAAACCCAAGCATCCCCAAAGATGCCCTCTTCTGCTCATCACTCATTCCAGCAGTAATCTGCTCCAAATTCGCAATAATGTCACCGAGATTCCTCATCTTCCCAGCAGAATCAAAAACAGTTAAACCATACTCAGCAAAAGCATCCTTATTCTCAAGAGCCTTAGTCTGAAGATCCCTCATAACAATCGACAACTGGTTACCAGCCAACTGGGATTTAATACCCTGATCAGCCAAAGCCGCCAAAACAGCAACACCCTCTTCAACATCCTTATTAACAGATTTAAGAGCCGCGCCAGCCTTATTAGTCAAAGCCGTAGAGAACTGTTCCACCGAAGCGTTAGCGAGAGTGTTCGCCTTAACCAAAACATCTGTCACACGGGTCAAACCCTCAAGGTTCGCCGCTGAATCTTTCGAGGTCAAACCCAAAGCAGATTGAGCATCCGTAGCAAGGTCGGTAGCCGTAGCCATATCAAACATGCCAGCCTTAGCAAAAGCAGCAACCTGAGGAAGTGCCGCCATAGCCTGTTCAGCATTCAAACCAGCAGAAGCCAAAAAGTAGTAAGACTCAGCCGCTTTATCCGCAGCGATACCAAAAGTAGTAGCAACAGTTCGAGCGGTTTCTTCCATCTGACTACGCATGTCAGAAGTAACACCTGTCATGATGGCAAGGGATTGAGTCATCTTGTCATCAAAATCAACGAATGCCTTAGCAGCCAAAGCCCCGAAAGCAATAATCGGGGCAGCCGCCATCGTCATCTGACGACCCATAGTTGCGGCAGCAGCACCGGTCGCCTGCATCCGTGCGCCGGTCTTCTGTAACTGTCCCTGAACTCCAGTTAATTTCGAAGAAAGACCAGAAGTATCAGCAACAAATTTCGCGGTTACAACTGTTGTTGCCACTTGTCACCTCCGACCACGATTAGCCTTCTTATTTGCCTGATCCTGCTCCCACGCCCTGAGATGCCACAAAGCAATCCATTCCGTCATCTCATCGGACGAGAGCGGGCGGTGAGCAGAACTCCCGTGAAGAAGTTCGCCCACCGTCCGACCTAATTTCTCTGCTAACTCGAAGACGAATCGCCGTTCGGGATGTTGGAGGAATCTTTTCCCGCCGCGTCCTGTTCAGTCTGACCAATGCCAGACAACCGAAGACCCACACCAGCGAGACGTTCAATAGCCGCGCTAGCCTTCTTCATCAACTCGCTTTTATCTGAATCGGAGAAAATCAACTCTCCATTTTCTGGATCATAAGCACAAGCAACAACAACATCCGGATAAACGATTGCCATATTCACCTGCTGAGTGACCTGATCGTAAGCATTCTGCATAAGCATCAGGCGATCTCCTGCGGTCATGCCCTTAACAAGCAATTCCACACCCCATTCGGGGATCTCGACAAGTTCAGATGGAATATCTTCGGCTGCGAGGATTTTGTCTCTTAGATTCATTTAATTTCCTTTAGTTTGCCCACAAGGGAACGTGGATAGTTTTTATTTAATTTTAGTAAGTTGTACCAGAAACAGCACCTGAACACTGAAGTTCAAGACTGTAAGTGATTACGTCACCAACAGGGCTGGAGATCTCATAAGAAGTTACGAGAGCCTCACCCGTGAATTTTGGTGAAGATGCAACAGATCCAGCAGGACCATATGCGAAAGAAGCCGAAGCGATTGAACCAGACTTCAGGTTATTGATGATCGTGCTGATTGCTGAATCAACTGTTGCATCAAACATGCCTGAAAGAGAAACCGTGGCATCAGAAAGACCAACGATATAGGTCTTATCCTGAGTGCCGAAAGCAGTTGTTTCTGCCGTCTCAATTTCACGAGGCATACTGATTTCGTTGAGAGTGTTTGAAAGGTTAGTTCCTTCCAATTCGAACTGTGCATTTTTACCATGCTTGAAAGTAGGCATTATTTATCTCCTTGCTGCGGATACGTTGTAGGTTACTGAGCCGGAAGACCCGGCGAGGGTGGACAGGGTTCGGAGGTACTGGTTCACTGTGCCCGTGCTTGTAATCGACTCTCCACCCGTAGTGGATGCAGAGACGCTTGTGAATGTTACTAAATCAGCATAGGTCAGGTCATCACTTGAATGCTGAACCTTTACTGAAGTTGATCCATCATAATCGTTAGCAGTGAGATGCAAGTTAAACAAAGCACCGTTAGCGGTAGATGCACCATTATTTATCCCCGGAGTCGAAGCACTAGAAGATCCTGTATTAACAAGACCTGTCAAATCAACACCGTGGAGCAATCCGCCATCGGCTTGAACCTCAGCGGAAATCGAAATAACATCACCAACAGGACTTGAAACCTCATATGAAGTAATTTGTCCATTAGCGATTATTGCCCTGTTACCGGCAGCAGATCCTTCCGGCATAACAGTGAAAGTATTGTCCTCCTCAGCAAGAATCCCCGACAAAACATCATCGGATGCACCAGCGGAGGAATCGAAAAGCCCTGACGTAGAAATAGTTCCATCTGAAAGACCAACAATGTAAGTCTTATCCTGATCACCGAACGTAGTAGTTTCAGCGGTTTCGATTTCAGTAGTGGTAGTTGCCTCATTTAGAAAAGGACTCATATTGGTCCCATTCAAAAAAACGGCTGTTCTTTTACCATGACGGAAGGTAGGCATTATTCATCTTCTCCTAATTTAGGAGACTCAGGCTCACGCTTGATTGACGGCTTAGGAACATCCTGCTTGCCATCTATTTTCTCAATAATCCCCTGATCTAAAAGCCATGAAACACTACGGCTTGGAACATCTGAAATGACATCGCCCGCCTCGGCACGTTTGCCTGCGTAATCAACCCCAATAAGAACCTTGTAGTTTGCCATCCCACTCCCTAAATCAAGACACGGCAACCCCGCGTCTCCAAGAACCACGTTGGGTTACGTTGAGGAGCGGGGTCACTTGGACACGTTGCTATATACATGATACATGCAAAGAACCTGAACCTTTAGTAACGGACTAAAGAACCAGCAATATATTTCGAAAAAGAAAACTAAAAAATTTTAAGCCTTCAAAACAGCCACAGAAGAATTCGTCTCATAACCATTCAAGAACATTATGAAATCCCCTAAAAAGCCCCCCAAAACCCCACTAACGGGGTAAACCCGAACACCCGATAACCCCAGTCGGATCGAAATACTGACAATAATCCCGACAAAATCTACGAGCCTTCTCAGGCTTCGGAGCCGTTGCCCTCCCCCGAACATCCAACAACCAGCCAAAAGCCTCCAAAGCGATCAACTCATCATAAGGTTCAACGTGCGTCACAATGTCCCGCTCACTCCCATCCCGAGGAAGCCCAACCAAACAAACCGATTCAACAACGTGAGTCTGAGACAACATCCAGCCATAAATCTGAACCTGCCACCTCTGCTGCAATGAAGGGAAATAAGGGATCCCCGACATTTTGATGGTCTTCCAATCAATCACCTCACGCTTTTCAATATCGAAACAATCAACGTGACCTTTGATCCCCTCACGCTCAACAGGGATCTCCAACAGAAAACGGTCATCTCCAGCGAGGTGATCTTCAATCCAAGAGTGAATAGCCGTACCCATTTTCGCGGCAAGCCGCAAAGTTCCCGGATTGGTCACGGGAGTCTCTTCGATCCTGTGCCACACTTTCCGCCGACATCCACCGATCTCACTAGCACCAATGGATCTTTGCCTGTCGCGTGCAGTACTGCCAGACATTAGTAAGGATCGAACCTCTTCAGGAGTCATCGCATATTTCCTATCTTTTGATCTGCACGGATTTGTTCACGGTTTTGATCCAGTAAATCACGCGCTATCCGTTGACAGTCAGGACAACCGCAAGAGTCCCGAAGTGAATTAACGATTGAATAAAAATCCTCTACATCAACGGAGAAAGTTTTTGTGTACGAATTATTCATGATTACAGAATCATCCTTTCCGATATTCTCGAATGTGACGTTTGATTTTTTCTTGACTAGGGAGCCCGTATTCATTACCTAATGAGAGCCTCGTATCGTCATTCAGGAATGTCCCTTCGATACGGTCAAAGAAGTATTCCCAATCAATCCGTTCGCCGTCCGAAAACCATCCGTCATATATTTCTTCAGCAACTTCCAAGATTTCTTGAGTGACCTCGTTACTCGCAGAGCAGATCACCCATGTTTCTTCGTAGCCTGACTTAGTTGTTAATTTGTACGATTCCATTTTGTTTCCCCTCTTTTGAAATTCCCTCAACCTCACAAATTGATTTTAACATACTTCCCCCGTCACATTACACGGGGGTCTCAGAATCCTTTTCTTTCCCACTCGTCCATTTCACGCGCCTCTTTACGCGCCTCACCTACCGTTGCACAACATTCCCAAACAACATCCGATCCGTCAGGAAGAACATTAGGAGCCGTGAAATGAATATCGAAATATCCATCTACTTCCCAAGCCCAGTAAACACCTTGCTCACCGCCGTATTGACCATTACGTAATTTGATTGGACTACGGATACCTTCAGTCGCAGTTTCCCACTGGTAATCAATCATTGAAATCATCACCCTTCAATCAGTTGTTCGATTGCGGGGTACTTCCATGGCTCGATCGAATCTGAGTACTCGTGGCAGCACGGAGCGTCCCATGCGACCAGCCCGTTGGAATCAACCCATAGTGGATTGCTGATTGTTTCAGCAGGAACCCGCTTAGAGCCTTTGCCGTAAGCCGTGGTTGTGAACTCTGCTGATTCAGCAACAATGTTGAGAGTGATTTTTGATCCGCAGTTTGAGCAGTTGATCTTCATTGTGTTTCCCCTTTTCTGAGACCCCTCGACCTCACAAATAAATTGTAGCACACTCCCCCCGTCAGGTTACACGGGGGTCTCCTAAGTCACACCACCTGAATTAATCCCCTCAGTAATCAAAGAATAAGGACTAGGCTCACCCTCAGACCATCCAAGATTCAAATGACACAAAGTACTTTGATTAGCCGTATTCACAAAAGTCATCACATAAGCCGTATCGTTCCGCAAAATATGAACTTTATCCTTAGACGCAACACCACCACTTTTATCCTCACCCCCAACAAGTTCAGAAGCAATAGCCACCCCACCACTAACACCTGAAGCACCAGTCAAAGTAGAAGTGTAAACATCAGGGAAATTACGATTCATGTTATACGCAGAAATCCCATCAGGAACAGCCGTATAAGTCGCTTCTTC
>Ga0208303_1000629_pt1 | contig 14583 bp, 23 predicted proteins | sample CB_VirMetaG_2_FD_184537 | JGI IMG/M metagenome (GOLD analysis project Ga0208303, IMG submission 184537) | Freshwater to marine saline gradient viral communities from Chesapeake Bay - CB_1504_2 Viral MetaG (SPAdes) (version 4) | ecosystem: Environmental > Aquatic > Marine > Coastal | place: USA... | reverse complement strand
ATTAAATCAGGTTTAGCCTCTGAAGATGCTAACGGAAACCTTGTTGGCACACGATCAACAATTGGGCAGCTAGAAGACTTTAGGTCAGAGATTAGCGGTATAGCTAAATTTGATGATGCTATTGGTATGAGAGATGAAACCATCATTAAAAAGATTATTGATGCAACAACAGACCCCGTATCTGGGCCTCTTTACAAAAAGGCTAGAGCATTACGAACACAACAAGCTCGCAAATATGAAAGCCGTGGGGTTGTTGCGAGATTAATTCGCAATCGTAAAGGTATGCAAGACCCACAGGTAGCAGTTGATCAAGTGTTTCAAAAAACCATTTTAAATGGTTCACCTGAAGAGATTACCTTTATAAAACGTGTTTTGAATACTGGCGGTGAAGATGGTAAACAAGCATGGAAAGAATTGCAAGGTGAAACGCTTAAGCATATTAGAGACGAATCAACCAAGGGTATGGGTTTAGGTGCTGACAATCAACCAGTTGTGTCACCAGCAAAACTCAATCAAATCATAAAAACGCTTGATAAGAATGGGCGTCTTGATGTTATTTTTGGTAAGAAAACAGCGCAAACTTTACGTGACTTAAATGATGTTGTTAAATATGTGAACACAGTACCCCCAGGCACTTTGGTAAACCCGAGTGGTACAGCTGGTACTATTGTTGCCGCAATCGTTGAGGCGGGTTCAACAGGCGCATTGACAGGCTTACCTGTACCAGTTGTTTCAGGGGTTCGCATGATTCTTAAGCTACGCAGAGACAATGCAACTAAAGCTAAAATCAATGATGCTTTAAATGCCTTGCCGATAATTCCACCAGAATAAATATGAAAATGTTAAAAATAGACTCATGGTTGTTACAATCATTACAAACTGAACGCCAGTTAAATCAGGGGAATGAATAAATGTCAGCACTTTCAATCACGCCACCATTTCCGACATTTGCTGGTAAAGACGGTTTGCCACTTGAAGACGGCTATATTTGGCTCGGTTCGGCTAATCAAAATCCACAGACAAGCCCTCTAGTCGCTTATTGGGACGAGACCCTTACACAGATAGCGCAACAGCCAATTAGAACGCTAGGTGGCTATCCTGCTTACTCTGGCACACCTGCTCGACTGTTTATCAGCGCAGCGGTGTATAGCATACTCGTGCAAGACAAGAACGGTAATACTGTTTACACCTCACCTAGTAATACTGGGCCATCAACGTTTGTAAACTTTTCTGTAAACGAGGAAGTGCAAGTTGCGACAGCGGGTCAAACGGTATTTACTTTAGCTAATACTTATTCGCCTGGCACGAACAGCCTAACCGTCTACGTTGATGGTGTTAATCAATACGATGGCGCACAGTATTCATTCGTTGAGACTAGTGGCGATACAGTTACGTTTACAAGTGGCTTGCACGTTGGCGCATTAGTCAAGTTTTCAACTGCTATACAGTTATCGGGTGGTGTGGCAGACTCGTCACAGATTACATACGTGCCAGCAGGTGCAGGTGCAGTCCCAACAAACGTGCAAGACAAATTGCGTGAAACAGTATCGGTCAAAGACTTTGGTGCTGTGGGCGATGGGGTTACGGATGATACGGCTGCTATACAGGCTGCATTAGATTATGGCGTTCTAAACGGACAAGAAGTTATATTTTTTGGTGAAGACTATAAGATAACTTCAACTCTAAACATTACTGGCTCTGCAATATTAAGAGGGCAAGGAATGTTTAAAACAAAAATTAGCTACACAGGTTCTGCTTCTGCTATTTTGTGTGCTACATGGAGCGGCATAATTAGTGATTTAGGCGTTTATGTAAGTAACAATACCGCAAACGGCATTGAGATTGGGACTTCAAGTAGAAAATGTAATCTTAATAATGTATATATTGACGCTTCAGCAGTAGTTGCTACGCATCAAGGGTATGGAATATATTTAAATGCTTTAACTGGTTTTTCTGGTGGGCTTACTATTAGTAATACATACGTTTTGCAATGCTTTGTGGGCATAGCAATGCAGGGCGTTGATACGGTAAATAATACATGGACAACAGTACAAGGCTACAACGTCTGGATTATAGGAAGGTCTACGGGGGTTATACCAGGCAGCGTTGGCGTATTTATGAGCGCAACGACAAATGGTATTGGTACAGCGTTCTATGGCGGGACTATTGAATCTTATGAAACTGGTATTGTCTCTGAGAATGGTTCGTTTGGCGGTGTTTTTGAAATAGATATGGAAGGTAATGTTTCCGATTACTCTTACGGAAGCACTTTTATTGGTAGAGTTATTCCCTCAACTGGCAATTCATATTTTAGCAAAACCGCACAAGTTTCAGCGTTTTCTGGTTTGGCATGGACACAAAATGATTTGCTTATTGGTGGTGGGCCAAGGTATGAAAGTTATTACCCTGAATCGCATTTAATTTATGACCAAACTGGTACACCTCAAAGCACTAGCTGGTATTTTAATAACGCCAGCGTCATTCAAGGCGGTGCGTATCAAGCGGAAGCTAATAAATTTACTGTTGGATTAGGTAGAGATGGTACAAATGGTATTGCTACGCTTCCTAGCGATCATTACATAAAAGTATGCGATAGAAGCCTGCATTGGGGCGCACAATCGCCAAGCGCAAGAACAGGAACTCAAATAGTGGCATGGGTACAAGGCTCTATATGTTACAACTCTGCTGCAACTGTCGGTCAACCTGTTGGGTGGATGTGTACTGTTTCAGGCACTCCTGGTACATGGGTAGCTTTAGCAAATCTTTAAGGATAAATCATGGCAGATGCCAAAATTTCAGCACTCCCCTCGGCAACAACCCCACTTGTAGGTACTGAAGTATTGCCAATAGTTCAATCTGGGGCTACTGTAAAAGTTGCGTCAGTTGACATTACTGGTGGTGTTCCTGTTGGTAAAGGGGCGGGTGCTGTCACAAGTAACACGGTTGTCGGTATAAATGCTTTAACTTCTAACGTTTCAGGCACAGACATTACAGCCGTAGGTAATGGCGCACTCCAATTAAATACAGGTGTTAGAAATACAGCCGTTGGAGCTAACTCTTTAACATCTAATACCTCTGGTATATATAACTCAGCGGTTGGGTCTTTTGCGTTGTCATCTGTAGTGGATGGAACAAGAAATACAGCTATTGGTTACGCTGCTGGCAACTCGCTAAACAATGGTTCTGGGGGGATATTCATTGGGTATCTTGCACAACCTCAAGGAATTTCCGATAACAATACAATTGTAATTGGTGACGGTGCAACAGGTAACGGTACTAACACTACCACTATAGGTAACGCTAGTACTACTGCTACATATTTACCAAACGGTAATTTAGTTTTTGGCACAGCAGGCAAAGGCATCGATTTCTCAGCTGACGGTCAAGCGGCAGGTATGACTTCCGAGTTGCTCGATGACTATGAGGAAGGGACTTGGACTCCTACGTTTATCGGAAGTGGAGGCAATCCTACCGTAACGTTTACAACTCAATTGGGTTCTTACACTAAAGTTGGGCGATTAGTTTTTATTAAGCTAGATATACTTGTTAATTCTACTTCTGGTGGGTCAGGAAATTTGTCTGTAAGTGGGCTTCCATTTGTTAATAGTTCAATAAACAGCGGGTTATCAAACGCATTTGTGTTCAATTTTGTAGTTAGCCCTTTAAATTACCATGTAGTAAGCGGAAGCGATTCAATCGCTTTGTTTCAAGACACTATAACAAACACTCCTAGTACAGTAGCTGATCTTCAAGCAAGTGCGTTTTTAAGAATTTCTGGCTGTTATTCAGTTTAAGGAAACTAAATGTCATTAACTAAAGTTACTTACTCAATGATTCAAGGCTCTGCAATCAACGTTCTTGATTACGGTGTTCTTGCAGATGGTACGACAAACAACTATGCAACGCTTGCAGCTGCGCTTGCGGCTGTGCCAACAAACGGTACTTTATATTTCCCTGCTGGGGTTTATTGTGGCTATCTGCTTTTGCGTAGAAGCGACATTACTATCATGGGTGACGGTAGCGCATCAACTATTTTAAAACTACCCAACAATTGTCCAGCAATTACAGTTCCGCATGACGGTGTGCCTAACCCAATAACAGGTTTACCAAACGTCATTGAAATTGGTGAGTGTGCTTTAGGTAATACGGCAAACCTTTACGAGCGAATTAATGTTGTTGGTTTAACACTTGACGGAAACTACACAAACAATATTGCACCAACAACTGACCTGTTTGGTCACGGCATGATTTTGACTAAAGCATCGCATTGTTTTATTGACGATGTGGTAGCTAAAAATTGTTTTTTAACTGGCGTTGATATTGTTATTAATTCTAATTACAACACAGTTAATGTTAAAACAATAGACTGCGGAAATGCTGATTTAGGTGGTGGGTCTTATTACCCAAACTTTGACATAAATTCTTCTAAGCATTGCCATTTTAATGTTGTATCTGAAGGCGGAAAATACAGCGGCAGAATGTTAGATAATTGCTGGGGCAATACGCTTACTTTAACTGGCTATAACCCACTTTACACAGGACTTGTCTACGACAATCAATCAGTAAATTTTAGTTATGCCAACATTATCAATGTAACAATCGTTGATGGGTGCACACTAGGTCAAGGCGTATCAATCGGTGTTAACTGTTCAAATTCACAGATTAACGCCACAATTCAAAATGTGGACGGAGTCGGATTTTTTGTAAATGGTGGTGCAAGTTTACCAGCTTCAGGAAATACATTTAACGTTAACACATATCAATGTGGAGCAGCTGGGGTCTCGGCTGGTGCAAACTGTAATTACAATCAATTTAATATTGTCTCAAAAGAAGATGGTCGAGCTGGTGTTTCTGGCAGTAGTTTTGCTATCGATTTTGACGGTTCAGACAATAACCAAATTAAAGCAATCATCCAAGAAGGTGCTGTTAGCCAAGTGCGTGGGCTAATTTTTAGGTCTGGGGCAAATAACAACTCTTTGGTTGATTTTATATTTGACTCAAACCTTGTTGAAGTAGTCAATAATTTAGGCACAGGAAATTTTATCAATTTTCCAGAAGGCGTGGCTGTTTCGGTTGCGTCTGCGGCAACAATTATAATTCCATTTAACGGAAGCCTTATCCCTATTACAGGTACGTCTGATATTGCGGATATTTTTGCGGGCGTTAATGCAGGAAGATTGATAACCCTGCAATTTGCTGATTCATTAACGGTGTTTTCAACTAGCAACATTAAATTGTCTGGCGGAGCTAATTTTAGCGCAACGGCTGATGATACCCTTACATTGATTTGTGACGGCACAAACTGGATTGAAGTAGCACGAACAGTAATTTAACCCTTGATTTCATTCGGAGAATGTTATGGCTTTAGAAAAACTAGTAGTAGTAGACCGCATAGAAGTACTTGAGAACGGTAGCGTACAAGTACGCACCAAGACCGCAATCATGGAAGATGGCAAGCAAATATCAGGCACATTTCACCGTCATGTAGTAGCACCAGGAGATGACTACAGCGCAGAAGACGCACGGGTACAAGCCATTTGCCAAGCTACTCATACCACAGAAGTAGTCGCTGCGTACCAAGCTGCACAAAATGATACCGCTCGATAAAGTTGCTCATTTTTGGTCAGGACTAGCCCTTATGCTATCAGCCTCGCTATTCTTTGGTTGGGGCATAGGGCTATGTATTGCTGTAGCGGCTGGTCTAGCTAAAGAATGGTTCGATAGTTTAGGCTACGGCACACCTGACATATGGGACATCGTTGCAACACTTACGGGCGCTGTATTAGGCGCTATACTATACTTAGTTAAATTTTATTTGGTGTGAGCAATGGAAGAACAGCGACTGGCTAGAATCGAACAAAAACTTGATAAACTTTCAGAAGCTGTGGTTTCCTTGGCTCGTATGGAGGAGCGTATCATTACATTATTTAATCGTATGGATACGTATGATACGAGACAGCTAAACATGGAAGACCGTGTGGCTGAGATTGAACGCATAAGCGTTGGGCGTGGTGCAATCTTTAAGTTGGTCGATAAACTCATTTGGATAGTCGTTGGCTTATCCGCTGCGGTGTTAATCGAAAGTTTTATAAAGCGTTAATACTGGAGTTCTAATGAGCGACAGAATCAAAGATGTCGAATTTATAGAAGCATGGAATCAACTTAAATCTGCATCAGCAGTCAGCAAAAAACTCAATCTCGAAGTAAGAGGCGTTTACATTAGACGTAGACGAATTGAGAATAAATACAAAATACGTTTAGTTGCAGACCACAAAGACGCTCCAGATTATTACGTTCGTGACTACATGAGTCGCATGGATGTGGACATAGACGATGCAACTATCTTCATAGCAAGTGACGCACATTACTGGCCAGATGAAATATCCTCAGCTCATAAAGCGTTCGTAAAACTTGTCAAAAAGCATAAGCCTGAAATTATCATAATGAATGGCGATGCTGTAGATGGGGCTTCAATCTCACGTTACCCTAAAGCATCTTGGTCAAATGTTAAGATGCCAACCGTTAAGGAAGAGCTAGAAGCGGTTGCAGATAGACTAAACGAGATAGAGAAGGTTGCAGGTAACGCTAAACTTATTTTTACGCTTGGTAACCACGACATGCGGTTCGAGTCTAAGTTGGCTAACCTTGCACCTGAATACGAGGGCTTGCCAGGCTTCTCGCTTAAAGACCATTTCCCACGTTGGCTATTCTGCATGTCAGTTATGGTCAACCGTAACCTTATGATCAAGCATCGGTACAATAATGGTCTTCATGCAACTTACAACAATGCTTTAAAGTCTGGCACGTCAATCGTGACGGGTCATCTACATCGCTTACAAGCAACAATTTTGTCGGATTATAACGGAACAAGATGGGGTGTGGACACAGGCACATTAGCCGAGGTTGATGGTGACCACATGGGTTACGGTGAAGACAATCCTAAAAACCATTGTTCAGGATTCGCCGTGTTGTCTATTCGCAATGGTAGACTTATTCAACCTGAGTTCTGCGCTGTGCTTGATGGCATTGCTTACTTTAGAGGTAAACCTGTATGAATTTAGTCCCAGATGTTCAAAACTGGTCTAAGTGGTGGTCAATTAGGCTATCTATATTTGGTGGCTCATTGTTAACCTTTTTGGAGTTATTTCCCCATCATGTCGCTATTGTCATCAATTCTCTCCCGTCTCTCGTTACCGAAAACGTTGGAAGCGAAGTCCTCAAAGCCATTGGAATCGTCTGCATCGTTGCCTCCCCAATCGCTCGAGTCATCAAGCAATCAAAACTTGATAACGCAAGCGACTAAGCAGATAAAGAGGCATGAGGGATTTGTAAGTAACGCTTATAAGGACTCGCTTGGCTATTTAACGATTGGCTATGGTCGCTTAATTGACAAGTCTAAGGGTGGTGGCATTACAGAGGCTGAAGCTGAGTATCTATTAGCTAATGATGTCAATGGTGTCTACGAGGCTGTGAGTCGCTCTATACCGAGTTTTAAGACACTCAATGAACCAAGGCAATCCGTATTATTAAACATGGCGTTTCAGATGGGTGTGCATGGTCTGATGCAATTTAAAAGCACACTAAAGCTAATTGAGATTAACGATTACGATGCCGCAGCAGATAACATGCTTAAATCTTTATGGGCAAGCCAAACACCTACCCGAGCAAAAGAGATGGCAACTCAGATGAGGACTGGTAAATGGCAATCTGGTTAAAGTTTAAAGGCTATCTTCTTGCTTTGGCTGGGGCTGTATTGGGCGTTCTAGCGATTTATTTAACAGGTCGTAAACAAGGGTATGACTCTGCTGAAAATGCTATGAGAGAGGCTGATAATGCACAAGCAAGGAAGATTGAGGATATTGCAGACCGTGTTCGCAGGGCTGATGGTGACAACGCTACTGCTATTGAACGGTTGCGGGTCGCTAAAAGGCTCAGAGACCTCTAGGGCGGTTTGTAGAGAGCTAGAGAGAGACTTGCCTACCTACTCAGTTAAAGACACGTTAGCAACGCTAGAATCAGGCGCAAAGTTCATTGATGTATTCAATGCAATTTGTGGTGTGGCGAATCCTCGATGAAGCACGATTCTCTGAGAATAAATAAAACTATTGGGTCGCTGACACCCAACAATTCGCCACGGTAAAACTATTAACTTTTTTGCTTTAGTTCTGCTTCAAGTTCTGCAATGCGAGCAACATATTGAGCAATCAAATCAGCTACATGTGTATGCTCAATCAACTGAGTGCAAGGGTAGCATAATTCAACAGTCATAAGTAGCGATGTGGTTTTGCAACCTTTAAATAGGCATTTCATTTGACAATCAGTCTCTTAGATTCACAAAGCCAACCAATGCTTTTGCGATGCGCTTCCTCCCACATCTCAACACGTTCCTGTTTGCTCATGTCTTTACCTTGGTCAAGTTCAAGATGGCAAACATAACACAAAAACGCAATACGATAATCATGCGCTTTAAGCCCACGACCTTTGCCATCTCGCAATTGATTTGAATGAGCCGCCACGACATCGCCATTATTGTTTCGTTGACAATTCATGCAAACTGGGCATTCACTAGCCATTTTAAGCAGTTTAGGATTTCGATAGATTCCAGATGACACGGATATTATCCTGTAATGTTTGTGCGGCTTTTTGACCACGAACTTTAGTAACTGACTCAATGTATAGCTGTCTGTCATTAAGTTTAGTTAGTTTAAGAACATGACGAGCTTCACACCATGCTCGCCACTCCTCTGAGCTTGAATCAATTATCTCACCCAGAGGGGTCTTAACTTGGTTCAATTACAAGTCGTATTGCAGTTGCCACCAGCGTAACAGCAAGTCATGCAGTAGACTGTTTTGCCATTGATTGTGTAGCTGTGACTAGTGCAAGCAGCCCATACTGCGGTTGCTGATAAAGAGAGAAGGATTGCGGCTAATATTTTCATCTGTTGTGTTCCTGAAAAGATAATACTTCATTAACAAAGTCCGAGAACTCTTCTTTAGAAAGCTCGGTGGTGGTTGCGTCAGCCTCTACTAACTGACCGTTCGGTAGTTCAATCATGCGACCAGACAAGTACCTTTGCTTAAAGTAGACGTGCCACACTTCAGGGGTAAATGCCTTGCCGTTTAAGAATGTACTTTCGGCTATCTCGTGAACAGCAGTCCAGTACAAAGCGTTTTGCTCAGTTGTGCGATTCGCTTGTTTTATCTCAACCACATAACCATCGGGCGCTTGTGTTACCATTTGAATGACACGAGACCTGTCTGCGGTGAGGGTAACTATTGCCTTTTTCATCTACGTTGTACTTTGTAGGTTGCCATAAAGATTAACTTTTTGTTTTTTTCTTGCACCCATTTCCTGTAATTTATCCTGAATTGGCGTCTTTTTACTTCAGTTATGACATGTCCAGTCGTTTCCTTGTCAAACATTCTATCAACTGTGTGTTTTTGGAAATAATCTTTATCAATATCTAAAAAATGCAAGTACACATCAACGTCATCACTAAACAGAAAATCAAAAGCACTTTGTGTTATTGGGTTAAGTTTTTTACTTGACCTGTCTTGCACTTTCATTGCGTCTAATACTGCTTGCTTAATGATTGCACTTAGTAGCCCTTTGTGACCGTTGATGTCATCTTGCATGACGCTTGCCTTTTGTCCAACCAAATGGGTCGTGTGCTGGTAGCAATTCCAATAGATTACCCATCGGCATATCGTCTGATTGATGTAACAAGTGTTGATGTTCAGGGGTGATGTACATCCATTTCATTGATTTACCAATGCTTTTCTTGCCTTTCATAATTAGCTTTTGTTGAATAAGCTGATTCATAATGCAATGAGCTACACCACTACTCAACACAAAGGTAGCCATAATATCCCTACTTGTGCGGGGTTTGTTGCAAAAGTCAATTATGGGTTGCCTATCTCTAGCTTTTCTCATTTGCTACCTCAACTTCTATTAGCTTTTCTATAAAGTGAATGGCTTTGCGTAAGTCATCCACTCCACCTTTTTTACGCCACCTTGATAGGTACTTAACAGCGCAGCCATCAAGAAAGCCAAGTTCCCAATCAACAATGGCATCCCAAGGTTGTATGTTTGTTTGGTAATGGCTACCTTGAATTTGTTTGTTATTTGCGCTCATATTTCACCTCAAAAAGGTATGTCGGAATCGATGTCAGCTAAAGATTGTTCTACTGGCTTTGCAACAGGTTGAGGTGTTCGCTCTACTTGCCCACTAATTAAATGCAAGTCATCTACTATTGCAGCCATTTTTACTCCTTGACCATTTTTACTTTCATACTTTTCTATATGAATTTCACTTAAATAAACGCTAACTTGAATACCTTTTGTAAGTTGTGGGGCTAGTGATTCAGCACGTTTTCCAAACATGACAGCATCTACCCATTGTGTGGGTCGATTACCATCTTCTTGTTTTTTCCCATAACTGTAAGCTAAAGACAGGTTGGCAAAAGCCATTCCGTTTGGTGAAAACTTCACCTGAACATCTTTTCCAATGCGAGCTAAAGTGTGCATTTTTGACATAATAATTATTCCTTTTCTAGTGAGTAAACTGCGATGTTTTTGCCATTGTTTAAGCGTTGCATCCGCTTTTCAATCTTGTGTCCAGCTTGTTTTAATCTATATATTCTTGCAGCTAACCGAAAACAGCCAAATTTCTTTAAAGCGTCTATGGCTGTCAGCTCACCTTTTTTTAGTGCTTCAAGGGTCATGTCTTCTTGGCTCATCATTGCACCTTTTTATATAGTTCAATAATCTTGGCGTCAACCTCTGCTAAAAACTTAATAGCTTCAGCTTCTATTTTTGCAATTACCTCATCGTCACGTTCGATACGCACCACCAGCAACTTAAGCCCATCTGGTAATCGTGGGTCAAATGATACCCAGTCGCACCACCTGCGACCAGTTACGCTCATCTGAGACATCATCTGTGTCATGTACTTTGATGGTGGCTTGCGTGTTTCTATGTACTCTAGGTGTGTACTTGTGTTTGGGCACTTAATCTCGATTAACCCATCGTCACCTACAAGACCGTCAGGCGAGCAACCAAATTTAGGGATAGTTGGGTGGTCAACAAATGCAATCTGGTCAACAAAGTTATAGCTAAACACTTCATACGCTACCCTAGCTTGTGGCTCTGTCTCGACACCCCAGTTCATAGCAGAGTTACTGTATGAATCAGACTTGTTGCCTGTTAAACGTTCTGCAATCAGGTCAGCACGTAGATTCTTGCGTGACATAGATTCGCCAGTCTTAACGGTTGCAAGCATATCTGCAACACGAGAAGCGGTCAGCTTGCCTACTCTGAGCGCTTGCCATTCAGGTGTACCTTGCTCAACCATTTTTAACCTCCAACAGTTCTGCTTTGCGAGCGTCTTTAGCTTTGCTTATCTGTGCAAGTATCCCTTTATTGTCACCAAACAGGGAATAAGAGGCTGTGTAGTGTGCTTTCAGTTCGTCTAGTGTGTTACTACCCTGTATAGATTTAATCGCAATAGAGGCATCTTGTGGGGCTTTACGGCTACCTGCATTGCCGTCATCATCTTCTGGTGCAATACCGCAAGCAGCCATTAAGCTGTAACGTCTAGCATAGGTTAGCGCAGAGCCAAAACCTTGCGGGTCTTGCTTGCTTGCAGGGACAAATAACTTGCCTGATGATAACGTTTCACCTGACTCATGGATAAACATTGTTTCAACAGTAACGCCACCTTGCGATTCGTGGTTAAGTTGCATCAACGCTATACCGTGGTTGTTTAAAGCGTCTATGACGGCTTCTACGCAAGCGGCAAGGTCAGCATATTTAGACTTGAAGTGTGGGTTAGTTGCAGATTTTAATGCAGGGTTAAATTCTTTTTGTGCCTGTACAAAGGCGGTGCATATTTGTTTCATAGTAGTCTCAGATAAAGTTAGCGGTAAGTAAGGTAAGAAAAGCGATAAAGGCTATGACATATGCAACGGGCGGGATACGGTTAGCGATTGCATGTTCACGAGCGTACTCGCCACCGATGGACTCACGCAATGTGCGACCTGTAAAGTTTGGGTGTGATAAGTTTGCAAAATAACCGTAGTTGTGGTCTGATTTCATTTTTATAATCTCCTTATTTATTTACCCAAATTGGGAAAAATGCGTTTGGCAAAGCTGTTGCACCTTTGTGTATCCAAACTTTCTTTTTAGTTGCGTTGCGTTTAGTTTCAAAATCAATTCTTGCTTGTTGAACCGCTGACATTGCATCAGCAAAGGTTACTTGTTTGTCGTCAATAAAATACAAATAATCAGCAGAATAGTCACCAATATCAATAGATTGCATTTCAGACTCAAATGACACCCAATCAGTAGAACGGAATGACAAGGTAATGTCTTGTTTTGGTTCATAAATTTTAAATTTCATTTTGTTTCTCCTTGTAGTTTTTACTTGCTATGTACAAATATTAACGCTGTGTACAAAATAAATACATAGGTGTTTACCCCTATTGCTAAAATTCAAATTCCTTTAATTGATAACGACCATTGTCACCTTTCCACCAACCATGCACAATGACACGCCACCCTGACCGCAACATCTCAGGTAACGCTTCACATTCTTCAATCTTTTTAATACGTGATGACATATTGCTTTTGCTAGTGACTTGTACTGCAAGCGTTTCACCGTTGCCAATTGCCAAGATGTCTATTACTCCAAACAAATCCTTTTTGCGTTTAGTAAAGTGATTAAACGACTCAACATTAGCTGTCTGATAGTTTAATTTGCGTAAGTGTGCGACTGTTCGTTGGCTCGGTGTCATACTAGATTCTCAACTAGGTTTATTTGCTCGCCTATCCATTTCATTACTGGCACAGCCATCGAGCGACCCAAAGCGTTATACCTTTTTGATATTGATGGCTCACCCACGTTTGTCCAATTGTCAGGAAAACCTTGAAGCCTTTCACATTCTATTGGTGTCAATCTACGAACTTTGTGCTTATGTACGACACCGTGCACCCCAGTTGCATTTAACGTAAATGAAATTTCATTGTTAAATCCAATGCCTTTAGCTCCTGTGTGATGTTCTCTGTTAATAATATTTTCTGCAATTGAATAGCATACTAAGTCTGTTGCTGACTTGTAATCTCGTGCGCTAATGGTTGATGCCACTTGGTTGTCTCCCCATTGTGATATTCCTTGTCTATCAAACGTTTCTATTTTTAATGGTACATGACCACCACCAGTACCCCATGTGCCAGTAATTGTGGGACATATTTGTTGTTCTCTTATCCTAAAGTCCATCATGTGCACTTCGTAGATGCTATCGACTCCAGAGCTATCTTTAGTTTCGTTGGTATCTTTTTCCCTTTTGCTTCCATTCTTGCTAGTAATTTTTCGCAAGTGCTCTGCTTCAAGAAGTATCGGCTTTCTATTTCTCCAGTCTCCAGTATCGAGGAGAGCAAAGACTCTACGCCTCCGTTGCGGTACTCCAAAGAATTGCGAGTCCAGCACAGCCCATTCGCACAGCCCATTTGTTCCGCATACAACACCCTCATTTCCCCAAACAAGTCGGTTTGTACCGAACTTGACCCCAACCAATGTTTCAAGAACTGTTCCAAAATCTGCTCCCTCTTGACTTGATAAAGCACCTGGGACATTTTCCCAGAGCATAAAACGTGCACCACAATGTTTCTGAGCCAATCTAAAGACCCGAACACCCTCAAAAAACAATCGTGATGAATGGTTTTCATCTTCTTTAATGGCTTGCAAACCTTGCCGTTTTCCAGATACGCTCATGTCCTGACAAGGCGAACCAAACACTACTATGTCAATCTTGCCTAAAGATTTAATTGTGTCTTCATCAATCTTTGTTACGTCATGCAAGTTAGGGATATCTGGGAAGTGGTGTGCCAACACAGAGGACTGGTAAGGCAATATTTCGCATACAGCAACACATTCCCAGCCTAACGGTTTCCATGCGACTGAGATGGCTTCTATGCCACTAAAAAGACTAAGGTATCTCATTCGATTACCCAACCAACAAACTCACCAAACCTAAAGAACTCTTTTGCATTTGGAAGTTCGTCAATGGTCATAGGTCTTTGAACGCCACTTAAACTAAGTTCTTTGTTAATGATTTGCTCTGGAGTCGCACCGTTTTTTAATTTCCAATCAAAGGTTAATCGCCTCATCACAGTACCAAAGTAACCACCATCAACTAATAACTTGTCAACAATTATGATTGCACCACCAGCGTTTAATTTGCTTTTAAGTGTACTTATTAATTGTTTTCTTTGGTCAACGCTCATAAACATTAGAACCAAAAAACAAACGGCAACATCATAATTTTTATATTCAAAGGTACTTGCTTCAGTAGCATAAAGTTGACCATACCCTTTCCACGTTTTTGCCATTGCTTCACTTTCTTCTATTGATATAACACTAGCGTTTCTGCTTTGAGCAAAAGGTTTTATGGCGTTGCTAATATTCCCAGTTGATGCTCCTATATCGTAAACAACACCATTTTTAGGCAAGTAATTTCGCACAATCATAGACGTTGCATCGGTTACTAATTGATAGAATGGCAATTGTTCGTTTACATGAGAGG
>Ga0208303_1000624_pt1 | contig 14624 bp, 23 predicted proteins | sample CB_VirMetaG_2_FD_184537 | JGI IMG/M metagenome (GOLD analysis project Ga0208303, IMG submission 184537) | Freshwater to marine saline gradient viral communities from Chesapeake Bay - CB_1504_2 Viral MetaG (SPAdes) (version 4) | ecosystem: Environmental > Aquatic > Marine > Coastal | place: USA... | reverse complement strand
GGAGCTGCATTACCGATGTTTACCGCAGACCGGCTAGTGCCTCCAGCACCGGCTTCTTTCTTTCTAGGGCTCATTGCCATCTTTCAATCTCCTGTAAAATTCGTGACGAACCTTGTACATGTTTTCGACGTCATATGCGTCAAAATAACGCTCATAATAACCTAATTTTCGTATTTTATCCGCTGATTCCTCCAGCTTACTAAGGCGCTGAACGAATATCATCGCATACTCTTCTACGGTTTCTGGTTCAAAAGAGCCGTCGTCTACAAGCTCATTGGGCTCCTGGTCTGGGTGAAATCCCATAACCCAGATGTCCCGGTCTATGAACATACCGTCAGATATGGCTTGATTGATGTCATCGAGGTATTCGTGGAAGGCTTCCGAGTTTTCGGGAAACGCCAGGTCCACGATGATTACCAAATCCACCTTGTCATCCCAGGTAGATATGACTGACCACAAGTCATGATAATTCGCGGGATCGCGTTTAAAAATAACCGAAACCCGTTGCGCTGCCCAAGCCGCTTTAGCGTATGGACAAGCGGGTAACCCATTAAATTCTGGGTTATTTTTTTCTAAGAGTGTTTTTGACCACTCTCTGATTTCATTGTAAATCTTTTTTTCGTCGTCAATAAAGAATTCATGCATACCGTGTTCTTTTTTTGCGGTCAGGCATGATTGCCCCACACCCACGACTCACTTCGCCACCCATATTTAAATTGCGAACTTTGGCTTTCTTGGTGTTAGAAACAACCTGTTTACCCTTTTTGCCCTCTCGTTTCTTTTTACGAGCAGTGGCTGCACGTTCTTTCTTGGACAGGCTTTCTGCCTTTGATCTTGGCAAGCACCGATCAGGATTCTTTTTATCCTTAGACGTGCCGCATTTCCCGGCGATGTTGCCGGAGCTGTCTATCCTGACCCAGTCCTGGTCAACCCACTTCTTTAAATCACCCACGCTTCTTTCTCTTCGACTTCTTTGCGTAATTAGGGTCTTTACAGTATTTAGAGGCCGCTAAATTGGCATAAGCACTGGGATAGGTATCAAAGGTACGTTTTGCCCAAGCAATGCCTTCTGGGCATATTTTGTTACCCTTTTTCTTTTTTGCTTCTCCACCTTTAGCCATCTTAATGACGCCGCACTTAGAAGCAGGCACGACTGTCCCAGTTCTTACGCGACTCATTTCAATAAAATCCCTATTATCCCAATTGCCTCAACACAAACAACGGATAAGAGCATCCACAAACGATTATCCAGTTTGTCGATCTTTTTCTCCACATGCGCTAAATGATTGTTTTCTAAACGATTTAACGTTATTTCAACATTGCTTAACCGCTTATCAACATCGTGTATAGTAACTTCTACCACTTTTAACACTTCCACCGTTTCCTAGCTTGGCGCAACCTGGAATTAGGGTTCTTAGCCGCTTTTGGAAATTTTTTCATCTGTCCAGCAGAACGCGCACAAAACGACTTACGTCGTTTTGCGGCTTTACTACCTTTCTTAACTTTTCCGGTTACGGCGGTTTGCAGTTTAGAACCAGGGTTTTCCTTGCGGTATTTCGCAACCCCCTTTTTGGTCATTCCTGCACCTTTCTTAGTGGGTCGTTTATCACCGCTTTTGACGGTGTAGCCTTTCATCGACCCCTTTTTCTTTTTTTCCGCCATAGTTATCAACTATAGAAGACAGTTATCGCCGTAATATTCGTCTCTACTGAGACATATATGTCAGACACGCGAATACCCTCATCGGGTATGTTTATTGAATGCGAGTCGTTCTGCTTAAAATCAATGTCAAGGGCGGTAGCCCCACCATTACCATCAGTAATAGTGAGGCGACCAGCACCAACATCGTCGGTCAACACTTGTATTTGACGTATACGAGCGGGACCAACAGCAGCAGAGCCAACGGCGGTCAGCCGTTTAGTTTTAACATCTGATCCGGCCATGTTTAGCTCCTATTAAGACAGGTTGTTGTTCTGAATATACATAACCGTAACTGTTGCAACGCCTGTTGTGCCGTCGCCAGTAGCTCCCGTGAAATCAGCCAAAACCTCTAAATCAGTAGTGCCGACGTTAGTAGCTTCTGCGTCTAGCGTTCCGTGAGTAGTGCCAAGAGCCTTGGTGTTTACAGTCGCTAAGAAAGCATCTGGATCAGCCGCAGTTCCAACTGAGATAGTAGCCGCTCCAGTGTCATCTCCAACGGTAGTGACGTTTACAATTACATCAACAATTTGAGAATTGGCAGGCACTATTGCCATCCTTTGATTGAGTTGGCTTGCGCCTGTGATATTTGGTATAGCGGATTGGGCCATCACAACAGAACCTACATTGGCTACGTTAGTGCCAACAGTTGTGCCAGTGGTGTCTTTGATGGTTCCGGTCTTAATAGGGCCAGAAAAAGTAGTAGTAGCCATGTGTTACTCCTGTCGAGGCTAGTGTCAGTCACGGGATGTGACTGTCAGGAATTTGTGTACGATACGATAAAAAAAGGGGCGGCACAAGCCACCCCTTTTCTCACACCATTTAGGTGATTAAGCGCCATCGGTTCCGAAAACCGCTCTCCAATCAGAGACGCCGAAGCTGTATCGCTCACGGGCCTTGAAGCGCATGTTTCCAGTATCAAAATCGCCTTCCATGCCAGTCTTAATGGCAGTACGCTCGAACAGCTTAAAACCGTTAGGAGCGTCTGTTTTAATGAAGAAAGCATCTGTGTCGGTGAGAAAGTGGTTAACCACCGCACCGTCAGGGAGCATCCCCATAGACTTCATGGCGTTTAGATCGTTGTCCGCAGTGCCAGAACGCAGATTAGAGTTAATTACTCGCTCTGCAATAAATTGCAGTTCTTTAGGAATAATTAACTTCATGCCACGTACAGCGATCTTCAGACCACGTTCGTCAGTCAAACCAGCAATATCAATCAGCATCTGCTCAAGCGAAGTCTCATTGAGGTCCGCTGCCACAGCAAGCTGGTTACGCTGGTTTCCGCTCAAAGAAGGGTGAGTTGATGAACAAAGCGCAGCGCCATCGCCTACCGGGTAAGCAGTGTCAAAAGCATTGTTCAGGACAGAAGCAGCCTTGATTTGCTTGGTCTGAGACATAGACCGTGCCAAGGCACGGGTATATCGAGCAGCCAGCCTATCGTACAGGTTGTCCTCTACCGCTTCTTCCGTGATGCTAAAAGCCAGAGCAATTGTCTCGTGAGTGTAACGAGCAGTGTAAGTTTCCTGCGCGTCGTCAAACGAGATTGATCCACCTTCTGATTTAACTGGCGCAGTGCCAAAACCAGATAACATCACCTCTTCTTCGAATGCACGATCTGAGCTTTCGGTTTCGAAAATCTCAGCATGCTCGTTGTCGTATCGGTCGTATTCGAGCCCGAACAAGGCATTTAGGCCGGGTTCTAGCTCTTTCGCTAATTGTGCGCGAGAAATAGCCATTAGTTAAACCCCCTTAAATGCCGGTAGAATCCGCAGTGGTTTGAGAATCAAACCTGCGGGTTCCAGCGTTAAAATGCGCGTTCAAACGAACCAACAGAGGTATACCAGCAGCGGTATAGTCACTGTTTGCTTCATTGTCCGCAATCCCAACAATACGCAGCGGTAATGTCGCAGTCACAGCAACGTTAGCTACGCTGGCAGCCGCACTGGAACGACCAGTGTTTGTGCTACCTGAACGAGCTGACGTGCCCAAATCAGTATTTGAAAAGACTGTAGCCAACGCAGTCGCACGGTCAGTGAGACTTGCATCGCTTGCAACCTGAAAAATCTGATTTGGATTGTCTGCAACAAAAGCTTTAACAGGATAATTTGTATCCACGCTAACGCTTCCGCTACCAGGCCAATAGTCCAACCAAACCGGCTTCTTTTGAACCGAATCATGATACTGAACGCCCATTAGGACTCCAAGTGCCTGCGTGGTGCCACCAGCGGTGTCACCAGCTTGATCAATTACGCCCGCTGCCAAAGGGACAACGATTTCGTATCGATAAATGACATTTGTGTTGTTGGAGGCAATCTCATACTCGGTTACACCGGTAGAGTTTACACCTGCACCAACTATCCCAACAGGACGCATACCGTAGGCAGTTTCTTGATTTGCCATAGGAACATCTCCTTATTGGGGTGACCTACTCTTTTCGTGGGCCACCAAAAGTTACACGAGATTGACGATCAGGTTTATTGATCGCCATGCTTTCATGAGCATTTTCTCGCATCATATCGTGATCAACGGCATCTAAAAGGTCTTTACTCTTTCCTTTAAAGTATTGACTTCTTTCCTGCACCGTTTCTAACGGTATACGAGCGAGAACCAATCCACCAACTCCAAACACACCTTCAAATTTACCTGATTCAACCACCGGAGCCTCAAAATCCGGGTATTCGTCTGCTCTCACAAGCGCATACCCTTCTCTCAAACGAGCAGAAATGTTCTTACGGTCATCAAAACCGCGAACTTCTGCCCTAATCCATCGGTGCTTGTACCCTTCGGGTGCAGGCGGTGCTTCGAGCATGGACGGGGGAGCCCAAGGCTTACGCCGTTGCTCCTTCTCCCTAGTGTCCTTAGCGCGAGAAGATCGATCTACGCCCTCAAAACCTACTTTCTTTTTTGTGGCCATAGTCATCTCCTATTTGACATATTTCGCGTATTCTTCTAGCGGCACACCCAATTTCTTTGCTATTGCAACCTGGCTGGGCGTGAGTTTTTTCCGGGTGTTGCGTCCTGATTTAGAGCCCGTCGTTGAGCGAGAGCTGCCTGCAACGTTCTGGACGGGACGTTTGCTAGGACTTCCTGAAAATTTATGCGGAAACTCGGTCCGTATACGATCATCCAGCTCACTATAATACTCATCGCTCTTAGGGTCAAACCCTTCATCTTCGACAAGTCTTTTGTGAAGGCCAAATGCCGCAAAAGTCATGGCTTCGTCAGAACCAAACCAGTCGTTTTTAGATGCCCAATCCTCTGCTTTTGGATCGGGGCGTTGAGTTTGTGGCGCTTGTTGTGGCTGTTGCGGAGCCTGCTGCTGGTATGCGGCCTGCTGTTGTGCGTGGCGCTCCTGCTGTTGTTTAGCCGTTTCGTAACGGTCTTTAGCTACCGCTAATTGACTTAACTTACGCTGTGCCGTCACAGTGCCTTCGGTGTCTGCACGATCTATCGCGGCCCTAAGCTCATTTTCAACCTGCTGTTCTTCGATAGTCAAACGAGAGCCATATTCCGTCATGTAGCCCTTATCCAAGGAATCTACACGCTGTTTTAAGACATCGGACTCGGTTTGAACTGATTTAGCGTAACTTAAAGCCTCTTCGCGTTGCCTTTCGGCTTCACGCATCTTTTTAGTCAAACGATCTATGCGTTTTTGGACACTAGCGGTGTATTGCTGATGTTCATCACCGTCTTCACTTTCTTCACGTTCCTCCGGCTCCTCTGAAGACACACCAGAAACCGATACTTCGACCTCTTGCTCCTCTTCGTTGCTGCCAACGTCTATATCGACGGTGCCATCATCCGGCTCGTAAGCTTTTTCCTTCTTTTCTTCTGCCATGTTTACCCCTTAAAAGCTAATAATGTCTTCTGGATCAGAAATAGTTGCCAAAATCTCATCATCGTTAAGAATACGGACTTCTCCGCCATCTATACGAAACCTAGAACCAGCGTATCGAGCAAAAATTACCCAATCTTTTTCCTGGCACCAGGGACCATTTGGAAATTTATTCGTGTCTTGATAAGCAAGCGGTCCTTGCTTTAACACGTATCCGACAACGGTTTGAATCTGACCGTCCTCTAGAACTTTATCGGGGATATATATGCCGCCGTCTGTTTTAGACTTGCCTCGATACGGAAGAATTAACATTCGCCAGCCCGTGGGAGTGGGCATACGCTCTACGAGAGAAGCGTCCGCCTTAGAAGGGTCTAAGACACGATCTTGCGGGTCAACATAAATGCTGTCGACACCCTCTGTATCAGCAGTTTCACGTGAAACCTCTTCTTCTGTTTTCTTAGCTTCTTCAGCTTCTTTATCTAGCTGATCCGCCAAATAACCGGGGACTTCAATCATGCATACGCTCCTGTTGTTGTAGCAGGCCCGAGAGTTCCTGTGCTATGTAATTTAAAGCGTCTAACTCACCCATGAGTTGTTTATAAGATTCCAGGGAGGTAACGCCGTTGTTTTCTAAAATATCTAAGACCAAAGACTTACGTTCTTTTATCTTTTTTTGAACAAACTGCACCACGACTAAATCATCCATAACGTCTCCGTCTCATATAGTCGTAGCGAATCTTATACCAGATGCAGTCTGTTGGCTAGGTGTGCCTCTCGTATTAATTCTTTGCTTTGGCCAAAGTATGGAACGGCCATATAGTTTTTAACTAACTCTTCGCAAAGCCACTTGTCGTGACGTTTAAAGTCGCCCATATATCGACCGTATTTACCGCCTTTGTCTTTATAAGTTTTAAGCGTGACTACCGTGCCAACGGGCATAAAATCTTTTACGAACTCTTTAGCCATCAGTCCGTATCTTTTTTCATCTTTATCTCTGGTTCTAGATTCGGGTGCATCAATTCCATACAGACGAATACGACCACGTTTACCGCCAACAAAAGTATCAAAGCCAAGGTCCACCAAAACATCTACCGTGTCTCCATCAACGATTTTGACCACGGTAGCCGCGTACTCAAACATAGCTACCCGCTTTAATAATGTCGGTAAGCTCTAAAGCTCGACCACCAACCTGTTTGGCCCACCTGGAATCCATGAACTCTACCGCAGCAGTGTCGTAGTCTTGGTTCTCCATAGCAGCTATGGCGTTTTTGAAACCTCTGAAACGAGTAGCTCCAAGGTTAAAAAAGATGTTCATAATGGCGTCTTTACGAGCGCCTTCCAGAGTTCTAAACCAAACATATTCAGAGATAAGCTCCGCCGCACAACGCTCTAAATCATTTTTTAAAAGGTAGTTTATCTCGTCTTCAGACAGTCCGGGTCCGCTTTCAGCGATATTTCGTCCACAGCCAATATGCTCTAAACCACCCGTATCACGGTATACGTTGCTTTTAACGCCCTCATGGCGTTTTAACATCTCAATCAAATTATCCATTACTTTTCCCGTTAGAGCCGCCATAGAAAAAAGCGGCGGCCGTACCTAATATGCCCGATAGTTGGCCTAGCACCAGAGATATGATGGTTTCGTCGTTTTGGTCGTGCGGCATTATGGTTACCGCCAGGACGTAAGTGCCATACAACACCAAAGCCAACATGCTAAACGCTTTAGGTGTCCAGTCCGTAGAAAACTTAGCTCTAGCATCTTTCCTGTCGGCGACTTCCGTCTTAAAAGACTCCAGGTCTATTTCCATAGCACGGATGCTTTGTTCAAAGTCTTTGTCGGCTTGTTTTAAGAGGGGTGCCTTATCGGGCTCACGCTCAATAAGGTCTTCGATCTCGTTAGCGGTAGCTGTCTCAGGAAGGCCGATCTTCTTAGCCGCCATTTTGACGGCCATACCGGCCATTGGACCGCCTGCCGCCTGTGCAATGGTGGGGGCTAAGGATTTAAGTAAACTACCCAGCTTCATTTAAACAAAATCACCAGTTGTATAAGTAACTTGAGGTCAGCTATCGCTTTTGTCCACGCCGACGGCGTCTTCCTCCGCGACAATTTCATCGATAGTATCGCATACATCTGGGACAACTACACCCGTTGTCGCAGATAATGCACTTCGACCGACTGCTCGAACGCCCTTATAAAACTGAGAGCAATAAATTTCTTTATTATCAATGACTTGCTGTACTGAAGTGCAGCTACTCAATAATATCGCTATAGACAATATTGCATATCGCATCAAAAGATTCCTTGAAAACGTTGCGGTTTAAGAAGAATTGGGCTGTAGCCTTTCAAGGCAACGCCCCCTTTATTCATTTTTTTAGGCTTGGCTTTATCTAAAGCAATAGCCACCGCTTGTTTCTGAGGGTAACCCTCGTCTTTAAGCTTGCTTATGTTTGAACTAATGGTCTTTTGACTAGACCCGCGCATTAAAGGCATGTGACCTCCTATGCGTTGGTAAACTCAGCACCACGCAGCGCAGCACCCATACCACGGCGCTTACCTTTGGTAATCTTGGCTTTGGCGGTGTTTGGAGTCTTTTCTTCCTTCATAGTAGCGTAAGGAATACGACCCTGGTCTTTAATATCCGCATAGGTAGTGGGTTTTGGTGGCTCTTGGATAGGTCCACCCATAATCTTAACAGCAGCCATTTCTAGCCCCCTTGGTTGTTTCTTTGGTTTAAGCGCATAATTTCACGCTCCGTTGATGCTTGTATCTTCTTGTCTGTGGTCTCTTCTTGACTCGCCAAACGCTGATCAAACTGTCTTGCTCTTTCTTGAAGCGTAGCTTGCTGAAGGTCAAGCCTACGCTGCCCATCTGCAATATCGGCTTGTGTGGCCTGCGCCTTGATATTTAGCTCTTCCTGCTTCAACGCGACTAATGGATCACCTCCTTCTCCGCCACCCATAATCTGCTGGCTTTGTTGGCGCACCGCCTGCATATCTTGAGCGACTAACTGTGCAACAAGTTGTTCTACCTGCAACATCTGATCTTCCGTAAGCTCTTGGCCGCCACTCTGCTGAAGAATCTGGGCCGTTGCCTGCTCCCTAGCCTTCAGGCGTACATGCTCCAGAACGTGCTTCTGTAAGGCCATTGCCATAGGAGGTGAGCCCTGAATCACGCCCGACGCCATAAACGTCAAGTGAGCCAGCATGTGCGCGTCATGATCCTGACCTTCAAACGCCAGCATTTGCACGTTATCCAACGCATCAATATGCTCTTGCGCCGGGTCTTTCGGCTGCGGCTCTTGAGTGGCAGGCGCTTTCAAAATAGTGTCGACGTCCGTTACGCCTAACGCATCATACATCCTACGAAACGCCTCATGCGTGTTGTGCAGTTGAGGAGCCTGCATTGCAAGCTGTAGCTGCGACTGCGCCAAAGCAATCCGCTGCGCTTGAGAAAATATATTAGGGTTGGACACGGGAACCACGTCAACGCGGTCATCAAAATCCTGCGCCATTACACCCTGCTCGCCACCGCTAACAGAATACGGGTATTCCTGTGGCAAGAAGTCGTGAATTACACGAGCCAGCAACTTGAACTCGTTCTTCATCGCATAGTGCAGGCGCTTATGCACCGCGCTCATCACACGAGTGCCTTGCTCCAACATAGCCACAGTTGTGCCGACGGCCGCGTTCTGGTTGCCCTCACCCACCTTCATGTCTGTAATCGTGGCAAACCGACGCCCAGCATCCACTACAAAACCTAGAAGCTGCATAAGCGTTGTGTCAGGGCCCTTGAAAGGCAAAGCCATCAAGCTGTCCCGAATAGCGCCCCCCGGAGCGTCGACATCTCTAAATTCACCAGGCTGCAAAGGTTCGCTGTCTTCCTGTATACGCAGCCCACGAGCCTTAAAACCCGCTGGAAGGTTGGACAAGGTGCCCGCATCAATCAATTGACGCAATGCAGCCGTTGCCGTGCGAGAGAGCCCGCCAATCGTGTGAATTAGGCCCAGACCATAAAAGCCCAAGCCCGGAAGGAACTTGTAATGCACGAAATACTGAATCTTCGTGTTAGCGTCGTCATCCTCCGCATAATTGCGCCGGACAGACAAAACTTGGCCGTTATCTTCACTAAGGGTGACGATATAGGGCAGTTTTATGCCAGTTTCTTCGCCTTCTTCGTCCTTATCCTCAAACCCAGGTAAGTCCAAATCAACGTGGAATTCCAACAAAGTGCAATCATAATCAACATACGACGGGTGTACACCCTGTATCTTGTTGATCTGTTCCGTGACGTTGTCCAATGATTCTTGGGCCGGGGACACCGGGACGTCCAAATAGAACCCCGCAACCTGCTTCTTACGCAAATCGTTCGCGGTCATCGGAACTACGTGCGTAATAACCGGAGCCGTCGATAAACTACTCGTTTCATACGGAACTACTAAATTTTCCGCAGGCACAAACGTACTTACCGCACGGCCTAACGTTTCATCGTAGTAAACCTTCTTGAACGTTGAACCCGCCAGCGGTAAATAAAACAACATCTGATCAAATTCTGGCGTGTATTCTTCCATCACATTCGTGATGTAGTAATTCATGAATTCTTTTACACGCCGGGCCTGGCCTTCCTTCTCCTTGGTCGGGGCCCCCACCACTTGTGTCCTAACCGGACCGCCAGGTGGCAACAACTCATTGAACGCCTGGGCCTGAAACTGAACTGTCGCCTCCGCAAGCAAAGGATGCGTCACACCAGTAGCACCACGGAAAGGCTGTGAACGCTCTTCGTATGTCAAACCCAACAACTCTAAACCTTTAGAGTACGTGTCTTGCCAGTCTTTGCGAGAAGCATCGTTGGCGTCATACTGCTCCATCAGGTCGGTGGACAAAGCGCCTAAATCGCCCATATCCATGTCTTCAGCCAGATTCCGGTAAAAGTCACCCTCGTCTGAGCCGAGGTCGGCGGTCGGATCAAAATCAACAATCGCCCCTCCCTCTTCGTCTATCTCTATCTCAACACCATCCGTATCCAAGCCAGACAGGCCATTAGGCGCGGCTAAATCCGCATCATCCTCAATACGCGGCAACTCAGGATCGTCATTCATACGATCCATCAAAGAAACTACCGGGCGATCACCATTTGCCATAATTAACTTCGCCCCATGACCATATTAATATTATTAAGAAGAGTCTTACTTAAACCGTCGTCTACCGCGCCCATAATACCGGCCCTGTTCATGAGGTTACGGTCCACGGCCGACGGGCCCATAGCAGCCTCACCGCCCATCCTAAAACCAACCGTAGTCAGGTTGATTCCAAGATCAGACGCCTTTTGACGTGCTTGATCTTCGGTGATCCCGAAAACACCTGCCGCTTCGCCCAAACCCATACCCTGACGTCTGGCAAAGTCCAACGCACGCATCGCCGCTTCTTGCTCTGTGTATGCCCCTGTGCCTATGGCAGCATCCTGCGTGTTCAAACGTAGAAGTTCTGCGGCTTGCTGATCGTCGGTCAACGGGATCATGTTTACGGTCCTTGTTGCAGGAGCCGTGGCCGTTATAAACGAATTGCCCTGCGGCCCCGTGCCGTAGCCAAAATCAGTGACGGCCGACATGACCTCTTCTGTAGACGCCGGTGTGGTTATACCAAAAGTTGGCTGCTCGCCAATTATCGGATTTACCGCTGCCGCGATTTCCTCCGCAGTCATCCCGCCGATTGAAACCGCATAGTCTCCTATGCGCTGTGCCGCAATGTCCTTGGTCTGCGAAGTCCTAAACAGATTCTGTATGATTTCTGCACTGGTGCCAGTGCCAGTAGTAGTTGTACCAGTACCAGTGCCAGTAGTAGTTGTACCAGTACCAGTGCCAGTAGTAGTTGTACCAGTTCCAGTACCAGTAGTAGTTGTACCAGTTCCAGTGCCAGTAGTAGTTGTAGTTGTACCAGTACCAGTAGTAGTTGTATCAGTTCCAGTGCCAGTAGTTAGGCCGCCAGTGACCACACCAGTTACATTTCCAGTGTTGTCCACCAGCAAGCTGTCCGTGGTAGTCGCAGTGCCCCCGGTGGTCCCAATAACCTGGTCCGAGGTCAACGTGCCGCCAGGCGTCACAAACTGATCGCCCGTCGTGGTCAAGATAGTTCCGGTCGCACTACCCGGAGGAAGACCCGCCGCAGCCGCTTGCTCGGCAGACAAACCTACCGTCGTGCCACCCAGGCCACTGCCCATTATGTTAGCTCCGGTGGACGGAAACACCGCTGTGATGTCCATCTCTCCAGAAGGCTGCAAGTCCGCACGCCCCATAGTGATACCAGTCGTCGGCTCACCACTGGGCAAAACACCCTTGGATACCACCGGCACCGGGCGATTAAGAATCCTGTCGTAAAAGGTAATAGCCGCGGGCCCCGCGACGTTATACGCGGGCGTTTGCGTAATCGATTTTGGATCGTAAGGAAGACGAGCCGCCAACTCCTCCGCACCAAACATAGCCGCACCTGGAACAACCGTGTCCGCCATAGTAGGCATGGGGGGCAAAATAGATAGCTGGCCGTCCGTAGTAGAGCGAATCGGAGTCAGACCCACTATGCCGGGGGCGCCCGTGGCGGTGCCTGAGCCTGAGCCCCCAATGGACAGTTGGCCACGGACTTGGCTAAACGCCTGAAGATAGTTGGGATCGGATAACGAAATCCCGTTATCCCGCGCCCACTGGTCAGCCCTGGTTCGAGCCGAATTTATATCAGACTGGCTTTCGTATTCCGCAAGCTCTAACCGTAGAGCCTGGATTATCTCGTCTCTGGTCATCGACCGTTACCCTCACCCATAATACGCAGCCCGCATTCTAACAGGCTCTTCGGAACCCCAATCGTCGGTAGGCAACTGTACAAAGTTACCCTGACGATAACGCATTAACGCTTGAGTGGTACTGTCAACCAAATCATCATGCTCCCCGTTAGGGAACGCAGCACACTCTTCTATCAACTCATGAGCCCATTGCTCATCCGGCACCCAAATCATGCCTGCTTCCAAAAGAGGCGCAATAGAGTGGACTCTCGTGACCTTATCATTGCCACGAGACGGCGTAAAGTTTACCACAGGGATGCCCATATTCCGAAGCTCGTGCGTTAACGGCATACCAGAAGCCTTCGCCTCAATAATCACCGTCTCAGGGTCCCAATATTTGTACTGGTCAAACGCAATCGCCTTCAGTTCAGGAAAATCCCACCGCCCCTTCTGCAAATCTAACAAAATCAAATTGGGCTGCGTGCCCTCGTCCGGGTGAAACACACCCCATGTCGTGATCGCACTGTAGTCAGCCGTCTCTCGCTTAGAAAACGCCGTGTCATAGCTCTGAATAACGTATTCAAGCTTAGGTATTGACGGTTTTTCCCAAAAATTCCACCACTCACGCTTCATGATCGCATTCGTGTCGCCCGTGGGCTGCTGCTGGTACTGCGCGTTCCACTTATTTGGCGGAATAGACGCTTTTACCGCCTGCAAATCGTCCAAAGACCAATATTCCGGCCACACAGGGGCCCCAGAAGGCAGCTCCATAGGGAATTCTACTATCTCCCACTGGTCGGCCAACGGATCACGTGTCATCTGACGCAACAATTGACCCGTCAAGTCCTTCTCAGACCAACGAGTCATGACCAAAACTATCGCTCCACCCGGCTGGAGACGCTGTCGGGGGCCCCCGGTGTACCAATCCCAGGCATCATCAAAGCCTGTATTCGACATAGCAGTCTGTTCAGAATGGGGATCGTCGATAATACATAAATCAGCACCACGACCAGCCAAATTACTGCCAACACCAACAGCATAATACATACCGCCGCGAGCAGTATCCCACCTTCCACTAGCTTTCGAATCGGCGGCCAAACCCGATTCAGGAAAAATCTCTTCATAGTCTTCTCGCTCAATCAGATTTTTTACTTTTCTACCGAAACCTACCGCAAGTTCCGTGGTGTGCGTGGCCTGGATGACCTTCATCGCAGGGTTGCGCCCCACCATCCAAGCAGGAAACAGGAAACTAGCGAATTCACTCTTGGTATGACGCGGAGGCATGTTGACGATCAGACGCTTTAGTTTGCCGTTGGCCACGGCCTCCAGTTTTTCAGCAATCAGACGATGGTGCTTACCCGCAATGAACTCGGGCCACATTGCGCGGACAAAGGTCAAGAAGTCCTGCTGGCACGCCTCAACGCGCTCCAACTGCGCCAAACGCAACTGAAGCTTTAGCTGACGGTCCGCAACTTCATCAGGGCTGTCTAAAGGGTCAGTCATCAGCAATCAAAGCCTTTACTAGATCGGCGTCGCCAGAATTCATAAAGATCGGGGTCTGCGGGCCCATGAACGCGCCCAAGACATTAAAGTCAAAATACTCTATTGCCTCCTCGCGTGTCATGTCTACCGCCCCATCCATCAGGATATCAATGCATTTCTGTATATCGTAGACCAGAACAGGCCCCTCGTCGTCACTTACCGTCGTTCCGTAAGCCGTTCCAATTATAGCGTCATCAAAACCATCTGCCTTCAAATACATGTCGTCTTCCACGGCATTTATGCTCAATTGAATTTTTTTAAATTTACTAGTCACGTCTTGGGGCCCCTGTGTGATTTTTATATGCAATTTTATGCGATTAAACGTATATGGATTTTTGCAATTTTTTCGCGACTTTTCAAATTGTTTTTTCTCATCATTGTTCGTGAAAAACATGCCCAAGCACGCGACCCGAGTAAAAGGGGTACCGGGCGCGTTTGTACGTGAAATCCGGCCAATTAACTGCGATCAGCCTCGATTGGACCGGGGGCCCCGGTGCGCGGAGCCGGGACCAGGGCGCGCAGTACGCGCCAGGATCGCCAGGGCTGCGGGCATTGGTTCGCGGTCCAGGCACCAGGCACCAGGCACCAGGGCTCTTGCCAGGCGTGCCAGGGATCGCGGACCAGGGATCGCGCCAGGCACCAGGGATCGCGGAACCCGGCCCAGGCCCAGGGATCGCGGACCAGGGATCGCGGAACCCGGCCCAGGCGCCTGGGATCGTCCAGGCGTGCCAGGGATCGCGGACCAGGCCCAGGCCCAGGGATCGGCTACCAGGGCTCGCGGTA